>Ga0180433_10002621_pt1 | contig 27469 bp, 24 predicted proteins | sample SS_ome_8_FD_132980 | JGI IMG/M metagenome (GOLD analysis project Ga0180433, IMG submission 132980) | Hypersaline lake sediment archaeal communities from the Salton Sea, California, USA - SS_1_D_1 metaG | ecosystem: Environmental > Aquatic > Non-marine Saline and Alkaline > Hypersaline >... | reverse complement strand
GGGCCGACTTTGAGCCCCACGTCATCATGGTCTACGGCAATCCTGCCCAGATATGGGTGCTGCTCAATGGTTATCTCTCCGGCACCGGCACGCGCGGAGGCCTCAACGTCACCCTGACCACCGGCTCCGGGTGCACCAGCCACATCACCCGGACGATACAGACGGACGAGGCCAAGTTTGCCATCGTCGGTACCGGCGAGAGGCTGGTGCCCAACACCCAGGATTACGAATGCGCCTTCTCCGTACCGGCGACCAAGATAGAGCAGACCATCCAGGGTCTTGAGAGAGGGTATCGGATCGGCGTCTTCAGGTACCCCGTGCCTACATTCCTGCGGTATGGCTCCCAGCATCCGCCGGGATACGCCGAGATGAGGGCCCATCTGCTGGAGGAATAGGAGTACTGGCAAAGGTAGCAGGCACTGGCACTGGTCGGAGCGGGCATAGCCAAAGGCGGAGCAGCGTGACCTGTGGGGAGAGGAGACCGTGACAAATCCATCCCGGGTGAGCCCTTTTGATAACCTGGCGGCGGAGTATGACGCCTGGTTCGAGGAAGAGGGCAGAGACGTCTTTGGCATCGAGGTAGAGGCATTTCGCGAGCTCATGCCGTTCCTGCCGAAGCCGTGGCTCGAGGTGGGCGTGGGTAGCGGGCGCTTCGCCCAGGCCCTGGGGATAGATACCGGCCTTGATCCCTCGGCCCGGTTGCTCGATCTGGCGAAGCGGAGGGGAGTGAATACAGTTGTTGGACGTGGGGAGGAGGCGGTCTTTGAGCCGGGCTCGTTTGCCACCGTGTTCCTGATCGTGACCATTTGCTTCGTCGATTCACCCCTGGAGGTGCTGAAGCAGGTGGAACGGATTCTGAAGCCGGATGGAAGAGTGGTCCTGGGACTGGTACTGAAGGAGAGCCCGTGGGGCAGGTACTACCAGGAGAAGAAGAGACATGGGCACCGCTTCTACCAGCACGCTACTTTCTACAGCTACCGTGAGGTGGAGAGCTTGCTGGGGCGGGCGGGGTTTGCGGTGCAGGAGTGTGTCTCCACTCTCTTCCAGGCGCCGGGTGAAGTCCGCACCGCGGAGGGGCCCAGGCGGGGCTACCACCCTGACGCCGGGTTCACCGTAATCGTCGCTGCTAAGGAGAGTGCCTTGCAGAGGGGCCGGTCGGCCGAGCCAGCGAACCGGGGAGCGTGAAGGAAATGGCTGACTTTGCGGAGATAGACTGGGCGCGAAGGGCGCTGGGGCTGGGTGAGACAGCCTCCATGCCAGACATAAGAAAGGCCTATCGCCGGCTGGCAAACCGCTACCATCCCGATAAAGGAGGCAGCGCCAGCGATAGCGAAAGAATGGCGGAACTAAACCGGGCGTACCGGGTCCTGCTGAACTACTGTCGCGACTACCGGTACAGCTTCCATGAGGAGGACGTGGCCAGGACCTATCCGAACGAGGAGTACATGCGCACCTGGGCGGACAGGTGGTATCACAGTATCTAGACCAGAGAATGCTGCCGGGGGCGGGAAACGGCCCGACCCCAAAAGCCATTGAAGGAGGAGCCGAGGATGGCGATAAAGAGCTACGAGGAGTACTACAGTCGGCTGGCCGGGATGAAGAGGAACATCTATATGGGTGGAGAGAAGGTGAGCAGGACCGACGAGAGGCTAGCCGGGCAGCTACGGGTCATCAGGGAGACCTATGACCGCGCGAATGATGCCGATTGGGCAGACCTTTGCACGGCGACCTCCCACCTGCCCGGTAACGACCGCGTGAGCAGGTTCACCCACATCCATCAGAGCGTGGATGACCTGCTGAAGAAGCAGATGGTTACGCGGCTCCTGTGCCATCGGGTCGGCGGGTGCATCATGAGGTGCATGGGCATAGATGTGATGAACGCTCTTTCCGTGGTGACCTACGAGATGGACCAGGCGCTCGGGACCGCCACCAATGAGAGCTTTCTCAGCTACCTCAAGTACTGGCAGGACAATGACATCTGCGCCAACTGCGCCCAGACGGACACCAAAGGCGACCGGCTGAAGAGGCCGCACCAGCAGGTGGACCCGGATCTTTACCTGAGGATCGTGGAGAGCAGGCCGGACGGGATCGTGGTAAGGGGCTGCAAGGTTGACAACACCACCGCTCCCGTGAGTGACGAGATAATCGCCGTACCTACCCGCTTCATGACCGAGGCTGACAATGAGTACGCCGTGGCCTTCGCGGTTCCCGCTGACTGGGATGGTGTGAAGATGCTGGTCAGGCCAGCCTATCATCACCGCAGGAAGCACCTCCCGGCCCCGATCGCCGATATAGGTGACGCGGAGTCCTATACCATCTTTGATGACGTCTTTGTCCCGCGTGAAAGGGTATTCCTGGATGGCAAGGGTGACCCGCGGCAGACCCCCTTTGCCGGGTTCCTGGCGCTCCTTTTTGCTCACTACCACCGCCACTCGTACACGGGGTGCAAGCCCGCCACCTCCGAGGTGCTGGCGAGCGCGGCGGCCCTTGTCTCGGAATACAACGGGATACAGCGCGAGGACCACGTCAGGGACAAGATATCTCACATCATAGGAGTCGCCGAGCTGGTGTTCGCCGCCGGTCAGATGAGTGCGTATCGCGCCGAGAGGTCTGCGTCCGGCACCTACATACCGGACGAGATCCTGACCAACGCGGGCAGGAGGCTGGCCGGCGAAGAGATATACAACGAGTACCGGATCGTGGCTGACCTTGCGGGAGGTCTGTGTGCTACCATGCCCTTCGAGGAGGACTTCTTCGCCCCTGAGACCGGCGAGCTCGCCAACAAGTACCTTATGAGGAATCCCCAGGTATCCCCCGAGGAGCAGCACCGGTGCTTCCGCGGTATCGAGAACCTGATCGTCTCTGAGCAGTCAGGGGTGATGCAGGTTGCCGGTCTGCATGGTGGCGGCTCTCCCCAGATGGAGACCATAACCATGATGTCCCGCTATGACCTGGAGCCTTTGAAGGGTATCGCCAAGTACCTGTTCGGGATACAGGATGCGCTGCCCAGGTATGACAGGCCCACTGTCACTCCCAGGAAGATGCTGGAGAGGTTTCGGTCGACCTAGCGTGCAGGGACCAGGTGGGGCGGATAGTGCCCCGGTGGCGGAACGCAGGCGCCGCCCTGGGAAAGCGTGGAAGGAGCCATATGACGGAGAGAATAGAGTGTGCCCGGTGTAAGAAGGTAGTATGTGGCAGTGAGCACTCTGACCAGGGCCCGCCTAGCTGCCCCACTCTTACCAGGTCCGATGTCATCAAGCGGGCATTGCGGGAGTACGAGAAGCCCGAGATCAGGGAGTTCGCGCGCCAGGCGTCAATCCAGGAGTCCGAGTGCTACATGAATCTTCCCGAGGGTCTGACCACTCGCTACCCCAGGGTAGAGGAGGTGGTGCAGTTCGCGCGGAAGATGGGCTACAGAAAGCTTGGCGTGGCTTTCTGTGATGGCCTCAGGAACGAGGCCGAAACGCTGACTGACATACTCGAGAGGAGAGGCTTCGAGGTCGTCTCGGTGTGCTGCAAGGCCGGGGGCATCGCCAAAGAGACGATTGGCATCACGGACGAGGAGAAGATCGTCAGCAAGTTCATGGGTCCGGGCCACTGGGAGTCAATGTGCAGCCCCATATCTCAGGCCGAGATACTGAACGAGGAAGGCACGGAGTTCAATGTGCTGGTGGGACTCTGTGTGGGCCATGATTCGCTGTTCTTCAAGTACTCCCGGGCCCCGGTTACCGTGCTGGTGGCCAAGGACAGGGTCTTCGGCCATAACCCGGTGGCCGGTCTGTACCTCTCTCCTTCAGTGTACTACCGGAAGCTACGCCGCAGGGAGAGCGCCTCAGGCGGCAAGACATCCTGAGGAAGCCGTCACGAGTTGCCAATGCGAAGGGGATATCATTCTATTGCCGGACAGGTGTCCCGTTCTGTGCGTGCCCTGCTGGGAAGGGTGGCCAGTGCGTGGTCGCGGTGCTTCAACTCCGCCTGGGACTTCCTCTTCTATCTTCCCTGCGGCGGGGAGCCGGCTTTCAGGAGGAGATGCGTTGAGTTCATCTCCCCGGGAGAGGGCGAGAGTATCCTGGACGTGTGCTGCGGTACCGGCGACCTGGCGGCTGTGATTACCAGGGAGGGACGCGCGGGCCGGTTGGTCGGCGTGGACATCTCCCGGCCCGTACTGGATACGGCCAGGGCAAGAAAAGGATGTTCTGACTTTGATGTGGTGAGGGCGTGTGGGGATGCCCTGCCTTTTAGGTCATCGGCGTTCGAAAGGTGCCTGGTCTCCTTCGGGTTGCACCATATGCCGCCGGAGATCCGGCGAAAAGCCCTGGCGGAGATCCGGCGCGTTCTGGTGCCGCAGGGCAGGATGTGCGTGATCGACTATAACCTACCGAGAAGCGGCCCGAGAAGGCTGGCTGCGGTTGCCAACGTAAGGCTTGACCGAAGCGAAGACGCGTGGCAAATGGTGCGAGAGGGGCGGCTCAGGCAGGAAGCCACAGAGGCCGGGTTTGATGCTATGCGTCGGCGCCTGACATGCCAGGGTATGGTGCAGATGGTGGAGATGGTCAGCAGGTGACTCCCGGTGTCTTCACGAGGTATGACAGAGCGGCGTACATGCCGGCACTTTGTCTTTGTGAGCAGTGAGGAGGTGTGTGCGGATGAGTCTGAAGGAAAAGTACGCGGTGGTTGGCGTGGGCGGCACCCCACAGGGGCGGGTGCCGGACAGGACTACTCTGAGCTTTCACGTGGAGGCCATCAGCAATGCCGTGCGGGATAGCGGGCTGACGAAGGATGATATCGACGGCCTGATCTGCTATCGTCACTTTCCGTCCCTCGGTGGCGAACCGGACGTGACCCCGTACCTGGTAGCGCAGCATCTCGGGGTGACCCCCAGGGTGATGAGCCAGGAGGCCAATTGTGCCCGAGGCCAGCTTCTGAGCGCGCTGGGCTGGCTTGAAGCGGGGCTGTGCAACTACGTTGTCATCTCCTATGCCCATAACCCGCTCTCGGGCGAGCGCTTCTTCGGACGAGGCATAGACAACTATGACAAGGCCGTCTTCGGGCAGTTCGGGGCAACCTCGGGCTATGCCATGGCCGCCCGCAGAGCCATGCACACCTTCAGGACCGGTCCGGAGACATGGAAGCATATCGCGGTGGGCCAGAGGAAGTGGGCCAATCTCAACCCCATGGCCATGATGCACGGACGCCCGATGACCTTCGAGGATTACTACAGCTCCAGGTGGGTAGTGGAGCCGTTCAGGCTCTTTGATAACTGCCTGGTGACCGACGGTGGCCGGGCCTGCGTGGTGACCTCCGTGGAAAGGGCCCGTGACCTCAGGCACCCGGTTGTGGCTATCATGGGAGTAGGGCAACACAATATTTCCTGTGACATTGAGCAGTCGACAAGTATGGCCGGCCCCACCGGCGCGAAGGTATCGGGGATGACGGCCCTGGCAATGGCGGGGATCACCCTGGATGATGTTGACGCCTGCGAAATATACGACTGCTTCACCTATACGGTGGAGCTCACACTGCAGGACTACGGCTTCTTCGGCCCCGGGGAGGGTGAAGACTGGCTGAAAGGCGGCACCATTGAGCCGGGCGGCAGGATGCCGGTGAATACGTCCGGCGGCCAGCTCTCGGAGGCCTACTTCATGGGCCTGACTCAGCTCACGGAAGCGACCATGCAGCTGATGGGCAGGTGTGGGGAGCGGCAGCTGGGCCCGGCGACTGGCACCCGGACCCCGGAGATAATACTGTGTAGTGACAACGGCGGTATACTGCAGACTCATGCCACTACCATCCTGAGGAGGTTGTAGTTTGGAAATGGCTCATGAGAAGCCTCTGCCTCAGCCCAACGCCGACAACGTATTCTTCTGGGATGGATGCCGGGAGCACAAGCTACTGGTCCAGAAGTGCCTGAGCTGTGGCCTGGTTCGCTGGCCTCCGTCGCTCATCTGTCCAGGCTGCAACTCCCGCGAGACGGAGGTGATAGAAGCCACCGGGAAGGGCAAGGTGTACACCTATGCCATCTACCACCAGGCGTACCACCCGGGATTTGAGAGCGACATACCCTACGTGACGGCAGTGATTGAGCTTGATGAAGGTCCCCATTTTCTCAGCAACCTTGTCGGCTGTGAGCATAACGAGATCCGGTGTGAGATGCAGGTAGAAGTAGTCTGGGAAGGCGTCAGCGCGGAGTTCAGCCTGCCGAAGTTCAAGCCCGCATCCTAGCTATTTCGCACCATTGTCAGAAGACGTTCACCGAGGCCGCCTCGAAGGTAATCTGAACCCTCTGGCCTTCGGTCAGGTCCAGTTCCTTGAACGAGGGGCGGAGAAGCAGGCAGATGAACTCCGGGGGTACGTCCACCCACACGTAGACAATCGTGCCGCGATCGGAGATGCGGGAAATGGTACCGGACAGGCTGTTGGCGGTGTTCGCCCCGGCTGATCGGGTAGAGATGATGATGTCTTCCGGCCGGATGGAGGCGTGGCGTGCTCCGCGCAGCGGGGTATTGACGGACAGCCTGCTGCCGTCCATCGAGAACAAGCCCTCTCCTCCGGTGCCGTCCTGTACCTCTCCGGCGTAGATGTTCCTGGTCATCAGGAACCGGGCCACGGGTTCCGAGTTCGGGTGGCGGAAGACCTGCTCGGGGGCGCCTATCTGGGCGATGGTGCCGTCAATCATGACGGCAACGCGGTCGCCCAGGGCGATTGCCTCCTCGAAGTCGTGAGTGACGTGGATGGTCGTCAGGCCCAGCCGGTTGTGGGCGTTCTTGAGCTCCCTCTCGGTAATTTCCCTCGCCTCCAGGTCAACCGAGCCCAGGGGCTCGTCCAGCAGGAGAAGGTCGGGCCTTACCGCAATGGCCCTGGCCAGGCAGATCTTCTGGCTCTCACCCCCGCTCAGTGCCCAGGGTCTCTTGTTGAGCAAGCTCTGAAGACCGAGTAGCTCGATCACGCGGTCGACCGCCTCGTCGATGTCACGCTGCTTTCTGTACCGCCACATCAGCCCGAAGGATATGTTGTCGCGGACGGGCAGGTGGCGATGTAGCGTGTATTTCTGAAAGGCAAAGCCGATCTTGCGCTCGGTTATGCTCAGGGAGTTGACGTTCTTGCCGTTGATACGTATCTCGCCGCCACGTATCCCCTGAATGCCCGCGAGCGACTCCAGGAGGACGGTCTTCCCCGCGCCCGTTGGGCCCAGCAGGATGAAGTACTCCCCATCCTGTACGTCGAAGGTGACGTCCTTGAGGAAAAATTCGCCTCGCTTGGCGGAGAGGTTCCTTACTTCTAGCATGCCGGTCTCCCGAGGGTCTGCGTTACGCCCGCCCATGACATCTGCGACAGGCCCGCCCGGCCATTATTGCACCCCCGTGTGTGCCTGTGCAACCGGCAGGGCCATAAGGCCCCGCGCAGGTACCTTGTGCGGGGGCTGGCGTGGCTGCGTTTGTGCTCCCTGCCACGCAAGAGACCAAAGTCACTGTGCGTGGGGACGGATTCGCGTACACTGCCAGTGTGAGGGTGGCTGGTAAGCATTGGCCAGGGAGGAAAGGGCCAGTGGTAGAGAAGGTTGTCAAGAGCGACCACGGTTGGAGGCGGCAGCTGACCCCGGAGCAGTACCGGATAACCCGCAGGAAGGGCACAGAGGCTCCCTTTTCTGGTAAGTACCATGACTTCAAAGGGCGCGGTTCTTATCTGTGTGTGTGCTGCGGCGCCAGACTCTTCGGGTCGGAGGCGAAGTATGATTCGGGCACGGGCTGGCCCAGCTTCTGGCGTCCCGCAGGTCCGGAAGCGATAGAGACGGAGCGTGACACCGGACATGGAATGCTGAGGACCGAGGTCCACTGCCGGAGATGCGGAGCGCACCTGGGGCATGTGTTCGAAGACGGCCCTGCGCCCGCGGGACTTAGGTACTGCATTAACTCCGAGGCGCTGCGCTTCGTGGAGGAAGCCTGAGGAAGGGGAGGAGCTTTTGGGCAGAGTAGTCTTGGCAGTGATACTGGCGGCAGGAGTGATTGCCGTCACGTCAGGAGTCATTATCATGAGCAGGACAGGAGCAAACAGCATGGCGGGAAGTCCGGAATCGACGAGTTTGAGCGTGTCCAGGCCGCCGATAGATGTTGCCGCGCCGGTGAAAACAGAGACGGCCACCTTTGCCCTGGGCTGATTCTGGGGGCCAGACTCCCGGTTCGGGAGTATGGAAGGTGTCGTGCGTACGCGGGTCGGATACGCGGGGGGCACGATTGCGAATCCTACCTATAACCACCTTGGCAGGCACGCCGAGACCGTGCAGATCGAGTACGACCCGCAACGAGTATCGTACGAAGAGCTTCTGCGGGTCTTCTGGCGGAGTCATGACCCTACCGCCAGGCCTTGGTCGAGCCAGTACCGGTCAGTTCTGTTCTATCACAACGAGGAGCAGCGCCGGCTGGCCCTGGCCACAAAGGCGGTCGTCGAGGCGGAGCGCGGGCGGCCAGTAGTGACCGAGATCGTGCCGTTTACTGCATTTTATCTCGCTGAGGCCTATCACCAGAAGTACTACCTCCGGGGCGTGCGCGAGGTGCTAAGTGATTTCACGACCTTCTACCCGGACATGAGGGATCTGGTGGATTCCACGGCAGCCGCCCGCGTCAACGGGTACATCGGCGGACACGGCACGCTGGTCAGGTTGAAACAACAGCTGCCCTTGTTTGGCCTGTCGGCGGCAGCCGGTGAGAGACTGCTGGACGTCGGTGCCAGAGTCCTCCCCGTGCTTGAGGAGGATATCGGCCTGACGTGTCCGGTAGAGGGTGAGGAGGTGAGTACGGAGTGATGGGTGAGCATCGGAACAGACTCAGTTTGGAGAAGAGCCCGTACCTGCTCCAGCACGCCCGGAACCCGGTGGACTGGTACCCCTGGGGTGAAGAAGCTTTCGTCAGGGCAAAGGCAGACGACCGCCCGGTCTTCCTGTCCATCGGCTACTCCACCTGCCACTGGTGCCACGTGATGGAGAGGGAGTCCTTCGAGGATGCCGAGATAGCCCGGCTCATGAACGAGACCTTCGTCTCCATAAAGGTTGACCGCGAGGAGAGGCCGGATGTCGATTCCGTGTACATGGCCGTCTGCCAGATGATGAACGGCACCGGCGGCTGGCCGCTGACAATCATAATGACGCCGGACAAGGAGCCGTTCTTCGCCGCTACCTATGTCCCGCGGGAGTCTCGCTTCGGGCAGACAGGCATGATGCAGCTGGTCCCGCGCGTCGGGGAGCTGTGGGACGGGCAACGCGACAGACTGCTGGATTCCGCCCGCAGGGCAACTGCGGCGCTGCGCAGCTCCAGCGTGGCTACTGGTGGGGGAGAGTTGGGGGAGGCGGTGCTGCACCTGGCCTACCGCCAGCTCCGTGAGCGGTTCGACGAGGAGCATGGTGGCTTCGGGAATGCGCCCAAGTTTCCCACTCCCCACAACCTGCTGTTCCTTCTGCGCTACTGGAAGCGCACCGGCAGCGACCACGCACTGGCGATGGTGCAGACTACCCTGCGAAATATGCGCCGGGGTGGTATCTATGACCACCTGGGATACGGTTTCCACCGGTACTCCACCGACCGGCAATGGCTTGTGCCCCACTTCGAGAAGATGCTCTACGACCAGGCTCTGCTGGTCATGGCGTGTGCCGAGGCATTCCAGGCCACCGGAAAGGAAGAGTACTCCGCGATTGCGAGGGAGACCCTGGAGTACGTCCTACGGGACATGACCGCACCGGAGGGAGGGTTCTACTCGGCTGAGGACGCCGACAGCGAAGGCGAGGAGGGCAGGTTCTACACCTGGACCAGGGCCGAGATACGCGAGGCGCTGCCCGCGCAGGATGCGCGCGTGGCCGAGGCCGTGTTCGGCATTCGTGACAGTGGCAACTACCCCGGAGGAGGCGGTCGCAACATCCTCCACCTGGCCGTTCCCGTGCACGAGGTGGCTGGCGGGCTGGGTATGACCGAGGAAGAGCTGCTGGAGCGGATGCGGTCTGTCCGGGTCAGGCTACTGGCTCGGAGGTCTGGCCGTGAGCGTCCTGCCAGGGATACCAAGGTGCTTGTCGACTGGAACGGTCTGATGGTCTCGGCGCTGGCGAAGGCTGCCCGGGCCTTTGGCGAGCCAGGATATGCCGCTGCCGCAGGCAAGGCAGTTGACTTCATCCTTGACCACGTACGCAGGGACGACGGGCGGCTGCTTCACCGGTACTGTGACGGCGAGGCCGGGATCGACGCACAGCTTGACGACTACGCCTTCCTGGTCCAGGGGTTGCTCGACCTGTACGAGGCGACCTTCGATGTCCGGCACCTGGAGGTTGCCCTGGAGATGAACGAGCAGCTGCTGGCCCACTTCTGGGACGAGGTGGGGGGTGGCTTCTTCCTGACGGCCGACGACGGCGAGGAGCTGCTGGTCAGGCAGAAGGAGGTCTACGACGGGGCAATTCCATCGGGAAACTCGGTGGCGATGCTGAATCTGCTGCGCCTGGCGCACATCACCGGCAACCAGGGCCTGGCACACAAGGCGGCTGCTATCGGGCGGGTGTTTTCGGAGAGGGTCAGACAGCTACCGTCTGCCTACACCCAGCTTCTGGCGGGTCTGGACTTTGCCCTGGGGCCGGTCCTGGAGGTGGTGGTGGCCGGCGAAGGCGGGGCAGCCGACACCGCACACATGCTGCGCGCAGCCCAGTCTGTCTTCGTCCCCAACAAGGTGGTAGTCTTCCGTCCCGCCGGGGAGGAGACGGCGGGCATCGAGAGGATTGCTCCCTTTACGGCTGCCTGCACCGGTATCGGGGGGGTTGCCACCGCCTACGTGTGTTTCAATCACGCGTGCCGGCTCCCGACCAATGATGTCGGCGTGCTCCTGGAGCAACTCCTGAGGGCATGACGGGCCTGGCCAGCAGAGGGGTTTCTTGCCACCTTCTGCGGGGCTCGTCAGATAGCACCTCCCTGTGGCGCGCAAGAAGACGGCCACCACCAAGAGGCCTGGTGGTGGCCGTCTTGATTTCTCTGAGCCTGGGGCTCTGCCCAGTGCTCTTTCCGTTTTTGGCGGGTCTAGTTGCCTATCTCCTTCCGTTTCCTCTCATGTCATGTCTCTACATTACGGTGAGTCACCCGCGGGGCAAGCTCTTGACCAGGGCGTTCTTCCTGCGCAGGGCAACTATCCCCAGGGCGAGTACTGCCATGACCGCGGCCGCGACTCCCCAGCCGGTCATGGCGGGGACGGGGGGAGGGGTTCCACCGGAAGTGATGGTGACGGTGGTGGAGTCAGTGCCGGTTTCGCCGAGGGAGTCCTCGACAAGCAGGCCAATGGGGTAGGGCACACCCGTGCTGGTCATGCCCATCGCGGTGCGCAGCGCCGGTGTTAGCTCAACCGTCATTCCGGAGGCGTCGTCGTACTCCCCGTCATTGTCCAGGTCCCAGCGATAGTCGATGATTGAATCGCCGCAGCCATCGTCCGGATTGGACGAGGCGCTCGCGTCAAGGGTGACGGAATCATTCTCGTCAACGGAGTACGGACCGTTGGCATCCGCAACTGGCGGGCTGTTCTCGGTGATGGTGACCGTGGTCTCGGCGGTGTCGTACAGGGTGAGTGAATCCGAAGAGGTTACCTTGAGTCCGATGGTGTAGGGGCCACCGGCGGTGTCCCACGTGTGCTCGACCGTCTCGCCGAAGGCATCGTCATACTGGCCGTCATTGTCAAGGTCCCAGTCCCAGGCTACAATTTCTCCTACCTGTGCGGTGGAGGCGGAGCCATCCAGAGTCAGAGATACGCCCGCGCAACCCTCGTAGGGGCCATTGGGGTCCGCGGTGGGATTGCACAGCTCAGGGTCGGCGTATACCTCAGCCGGGCCGGACAGGCACTGGCTGGTGCCGGTGACTGCCTTGATGCGGTACCAGGTAGTCTGTCCCATGACGAACTGCCCTACTGTCTTGCTGGTTTCGGTGGTACTCGATATCTCACTGAAGCCGGTGTTCGGGCCCTGGGTGCTCTCGTAGATATAGTAGATGTCAGCACCAATATCGTCCCAGGAGAGGGTCACGTAGCGGCACCCCACCTCGGTATCAATGGAGCAGATGCAGCCGTCGTAGACCTCAACCACGGAGAAGTCCTCGTCGGTGAGATTAGGCTGGCCGCTTCCCGGGTATGCTGCCGCGGTGTTGTCCGTCACGCGCAGCCCCACGTTGTAGCTCCCCGCGGTTGTGAAGAAGGACTCTGCGTTGCTGACAGTCTCCCCCGAAGCGTCGGTGTAATCCCAGGGAGCGCCGCCGAGGTCCCAGTCCCAGGCGGTGATGGTGTCATCGGGGCAGGTGGGACAGCCGGCCTCGTGCTGGCCTTCGTCAGGATCGTAGGAAGCTGAGCCGTCGAGCGTGAGGGTATCGTCAGGGCACAGGGAGAGCATGTATGGGCCATTGGCGTTTGCCACCGGTGGATGCGGCGGGTTGGTGATGTGGATATTCATCACGTAGGTGGCGGTGCGCGCCGGGGTGCTGTCATCGGTTACTCTCAGCGTAACCGGGTATACACAGGGTATAGAGGCGCAGGAGAACGAATGCGTGACCACGGACGGGGCCGTGTTTGACTCGTCATAGACGCCATCGTAGTCCCAGTCCCATTCGTACAGTACGAGGTTGCTGATGTCCTTTCCGGGCTCGGAGTGGCCGGAGCAGGATGGGTTGAACTGGATGGCGGCATCCGGGTAGCTGGGGTTGGGATCAGCGTCAAAGCAGGCCACCGGGGCCTCGGCGAAGAGGACCGGCTTGAGAATAATGACGGACCAGGCTGTTCCCAGGTTGGTGCCGTAGTAGTTCCAGTTGCTGTGGGCAACAAGCTGGTTGCTTATCTTCTCCGCCAGGCCCATAGTGACGCCGTCACCACGGTACCAGTCAAAGTTGTTGGAGGAGAAGGTCACCACCGGGTTCGGCTGCGCCAGGCGCATGGCCTTGGCGAAAGCATAGTACGCATACACATTGTTCCTGTCCAGCCAGTCCCGGCCGACATCCTTCCAGTTGTCGGCAAACCAGCGCTCAGTGCGCACCCACCTGGGATCAGAGGTGGTCGTACCGTCGAAAGCAAGCTGTACCATGCCGGAGGGAGTGAGGGCATCACCCCAGCCGGCACCGGTGTAACCGAAGCCTCCGTACTCCACACCCCCTGAAGTCCAGGAGCTATGACTGTAGTGAAGCCAGTTGTCGTTGTAGTCCTTGACCCACTGGGGAACGGTGCAGTTCCAGGGCGCCTCCTGGGCGGGCATCATGCCGATGGCTGCCCACTGGCAGGCGGAGTTGTCTGGCCACTGGTTCCAGTTATAGCGCCAGCCGCCGAGTATGCCGTACGAGCCGGAAGAACCGTCATACTGGCCGTGGGCGTACATATCGCACATGTCTTGGACTACTTCCCGGTAGGTGTCAGTGGTGCCATCGCCGTCGAAATCCCGACCGCAATCCGCGTCGGGCGTGCCCGAGGCTATGATGGCGTCCATCACCATGCCGCCCTGGTAGATGGGCCGGTAGCCGTAGTCACGGGTCTCAATACCGATACCGTTGCCGTTGGTATCCGGGTCACCGCCGAGCTGGGTTGAGACGGTAAGGCTCTTGAGCATGGGGTAGCTGGTACTGCTGTAGTAGCCGTTGAACAGCCAGTTCAGCCCCCATTCCACGTACTCTGCGTACGGGTCCTGGTTGGGGTCGCCGGTCTCCTTGTGCCCGTTGATCTCGAAAGCATGCACCGCCGAGGCAGTGGGAGAAGCGTAGTAAGGGTGGTAGGTCCACACGATGAACGGTGAACCGTCCAGCGTGTGGTAAGCGGTACTCGTTACTGCGGACTTGTAAAGGTACCACAGGCCGTTGTCGATGGCGATGTTTATGCGCGAGTCCAGGCTGTCAGCCTCGATCTTCACCAAGTAGCTGTCCGAGACGGCGTTGGCCATCGAGCCGTCAACTCCATCCACCACCAGCTGGGCGGTGAAGGGTGTCCCCACTCCGCCGGTGTAGGTGTGGAGAGCTTCCACGTTGTACTTGGTCTTACCGCTCAGGCTAGCTACGGCGGATTCCCCTCCGTCACCGTAGACCCACTTGTACCATATGGTGCCGGTACTGGCTGTCTTTATCACGCCCTTCAGGTAGACCTGCTGGCCGCTGATAGTGGTGTGGTACTTCAGAGGGTTCCCCTGCCAGGGAACGCAGATCACGTGGTTTATGGTTTCCGCTGCCACCGGCACGGCAGCGACCAGATTCGCCATCATGGCGGCCAGGACGGCAGCCGCCACCATCAGGTGTTTCTTCTGTGCTTTCAGTCTCATTTGACTCTCCAGTTTTCGTTTACTCGTACGCAGAGCTAGATGCTCGTGATGTCCAGGTTGAGTGCTGCAAAGGCGGTGACTGCGGTGCTGCCGGGTTTCGGACTTCGGCTACGCAGGGGAACGCGGTCCGCGTTAGTTCCCACGGCATCAGCGGTCGACCCGGAGGCGTTTGGGCTCCGGGTGGCGCTGGCCTGCCGCAGAAGTGAATCGCGCCTGCTGGGAGTAGTATGATTACAGCCGGGCAACCGGCCCGGCTGGCTAGGCGTCTGGCTCCATGATTGGTGCGGAATGCTGGTGGTATAATGGGCAGTGGTAGCGGAAGTCACGTTGCTGTCCGTCAAGCCTCCCGGGAAGTATTCCGGTAACAGCATAGACCCAGAAGGTCACGAATGTGGTTCCGAAGGTCAACAGATAGGTACCCGGTTGGTCCCTTCTTGGTGCCATTTTGGTCCACAAACGAGAGCAAGACCGGGTCGGGGTGAGCATGAGTGAAGGCGTCAGGGGCATACCGGTGCGCGTGGCCGCCTGGACCAGGCGCAACTGGAAGGCGGTGCGGTTCTGCCTGATTGCCGGGGGCATACTGGGCGTGTGGTCAGTCTGGTATCCCAGCCTGGTGAACATGAGGGCACTGGAAGGACTGCTCGAGTTCGTAGCCGGGCTGACCGGCCGGGTGCTGGCGGTCCTGGGCGGGGAGGTGGAGGTCGCAGGAACCCTGGTCTTCTCACCGGAGTTCTCCATGAGGATAGCCCCCGAGTGCACTGCCGTGGTCCCGATGGTGATCCTGCTGAGCGGGGTGGTGGCGTACCCCTCATCCATCCGGCAGAAGGCGCTGTGCCTGGTTCTCGGTCTGCCACTGCTGTTTCTCCTCAACCTGGTGCGGACCGTCAGCCTGTTCTACATCGGGGTGAGCTTCCCGGACTTCTTCGATACGGCCCACTTCGTGGTGTGGCAGTCAGTCATGATCCTGGCGGTGATCGCAGTGTGGCTGTTCTGGGTGGGCAAGGTGGTGAATGTTCGCCCAACGTAGGTTGCTTGCCTTTGTGGTGCTGGTGCTGGTAATGATCCTGGTACTGGCGCCTGCCTGGTTCTTCCTGGCTCCCGGCTACACGGACTTGCTGGCGGGCGCAGGCAACGCGCTGGCACCGTCCGGTATTACCATGAGAGCGGTCGGCAACTCCATAGTGGTCCAGTCTGCGGAGCAGTCGACACCGATAACGATAGCCAGCCTGGCCTTCCAGGCGGGGCTGTTTCTGGTGCTGATTCTGGTGCTTGCCACGCCGGGGTTGGGCGTCAGGCGTCGCCTGGCCTATGTAGCCGCTGCCGCTGCTCTGACGTTCGGGCTGCACGTTGTCGGTGTGCTCACCATGGGCATCCGGACACGTGCCCTGCGCCCGGTGATCGTGCTGGTGGGGTCGGTGGGGATTGACGCGGTTCCGATACTGATCTGGGGCATACTGTGTGCCCGGTACTGGTGGCCAGCCCTGAAGGGACAGGAGGCGGCCCAGTCCGAACAGCCGGAGTGAGCTCTCCCCGCGGCCCCAAGTATGGGGTCAGCATGCATTGCCCGTCCGGCCTGGCTCCCCCGGGGGTGCATTGCAGCGAGGGCAAGGAGGACAGGACTGATGAGAACGGCCGATGGCAGAAAGACGGCACTGCCGCGCAAGGAATGCCCCTGCCTCCGCGAGAGTTTCCGAAGAGCGTTTCGTCTCTGGGAGTGGTGGCGGAAGGGCTGAGCTATGCCGGGAGCTGAAGGGCAGTCGGTTGCAGGGCAGCAGCCCGCAAGCCGATGTCAGGAAGAACCTTGATGTGGAAGTGGCCCCCCAGGCTGAAGGGCAGAGAACTGGCAGTGCCGGTAACGATAGCGGTTCTGCTGGCCGTGCTATACGGGCCGGTGCTCGTGTACCTCGTTCGTGTCTGGCTGGAGAGCCCCTACTACAGCCACGGCTTCCTGGTGCTGATCGTATCCGCCGTGATCGCGTGGTTGCGGAGAAAAGAGCTCTTGAAAGGCCGCCCTGCCGCCGCCGGAGCCGCCGTGCTTGCGTTGGGACTGGCGGTATACGTGGCCGGATTCGTCTACCGTATTCAGTGGCTGTGGGCATCTTCGGTGGTGCCTGTGCTTGCGGGTCTGCTCCTTCAGTTCAGGGGAGTGGGGGCTACGCGAGCAATGCTGTTTCCTCTTCTATTCCTGTTCCTCATGATACCCCTGCCGCTTGGAGACCTGGCGGCTGTGCCCCTTCAATCTGTTTCTGCTGGCTGGTCAGCATGGCTGCTCCAGACGCTGGGCGTACCTGTGGTGAGGACCGGGTGTGAGATTCAGCTTGCCGGAACGGTGTTCTTGGTGGGTGCCCCGTGCAGCGGTATGCAGACGCTCGTCTCACTGCTGGCCTTTGCGGTGTTGTTTGCCTATCTGCTGAAAGGCCCGTATCTGAGAAGGACGTTCCTTGTTCTGCTGGCTCTTCCTGCTGCCCTGGTGGCTAACGTGGTGAGGATCACCTTCCTCGTGTACGCTGCACGAACCTGGGGAGAGGAGACCACCCTCGGCGTTCTGCACGGCGCCTCCAGCGTGGCTGTCTTTCTGCTGGTGGTCATGCTCCTGTTCCTTGTCGCTCGCGTGCTGAGGTGCCGTCTTACCCAGGCCGAAAGCGGTTGAGGCCCGGTACCTGGAGTGAATGGGCGGCAGGGGTGCAGGCCAGCCCTCCCCGGTCCGGCACGGCCGATCAAGCTGATGACACAGGGTCTGAGATAGTACCAGAAGAATGTGTGAGGAGCACGGGCCAGATACGCGGTGCTCCTAGAGGGCGGGCTCCTTTTTGCGGACGAGGTTGAAGCGGTATCCCTTACCGGGCTGATTGACGATAATGCGTGGAGGCACATCGTCCAGCTTACGCCGCAACTGGTGAATGTATCTGCGGATGACGGAGGAGTCAACCGCACCGCGTTGTCCCCAGATCCACTGCTCAAGGGAGCCGTGGTCGAGCCACCTGCCCTGGCTGCGTACCAGGTAGTAGAGGATCTGGTACTCGGTGGCGGTGAGATGCACCGACTCTCCTCTGAGCGTGACCTCCCTTGACTGCAGGTTTACCGTCAGGTCACCTGTAACCACAGGGGGCGTGTTCTCCTCCAGTCCGTCCCAGCCACTGCGCCGCATGGCTGCTCTGACCCGGGCGAGGAACTCCAGTGAGCTGAAGGGCTGGACAACGTAGTCGTCGGCCCCTGTCTCGAGTCCTCTGATGATATCCATCTCCTCGCTCCTGGGAGTGAGGATCACGGTCGGCACCTCGGAGAACTGGCGTATATGCCGGAGCACCTCAAACCCGTCGATGTCGGGCAAATCGATCCCGAGGATGACGACATCGGGGCTCTCGGACTCGGCCAACTCAACTGCCTTTGCCCCGTCAGTAGTCGCGACAATCGAGCATGCCGGCCAGCGGAGCTTGAAGACCGCCGAAAGTGGATCAATGATCTCTGCGCTTTCCTGCACAACGAGTACTTTCATTCACAACCCTTCAGACGCGAATCAGCGGGGTGAGTGGCTAACCTCATCACTCGCGGGAAGGCACTTTCGCGGAATGCAGCCGACATATGCTGCTGCCCAGTCATAGCTCCGGCTTCCGTCCGTCTGTAGTCCTGAACCCTCTCTGAGTACGCGTTCAACTTGCCCATTATAGCCTAACCAGGTTAAGAAGAGGGTAAACTAGGTAAAGTTCCGGTGAAATTTCGTGCTAGGTTCTGTAAATCCTGTGATCCCGCTTCCTTTTTCGATAGTCGTGGTAGTGGCGGCAACTGGAGAAGGAGTCTCGGCGAATCGAAGCCTCCCGTAGCCTGGGGTTTGAGCGTAAGAAGTCTATCACATTCTGTCAACCTGGGCAACGATTCCCCATATTGGCAATATTTGCCTTTGGTTTTGTGTCTGAGTCATTGTGGGCACACCTCAGGCAGACGCGGAATGACAACTGGCATCTGATGCAACGCAATCCGAACAGGACCTCTGCCTTTTGGACGTTCAGGCACTCCCAGGCACCTCTCAGGTTCACTGTGCCATGTACGGGGTAGTCTCGTAATCTCTGTGTGGCTTACTATGGGGAGCCGATTAGGCCATTGCTTGGGACCGATGGGCCACTGCCGCGAGCCTGAGGTACCCACTTCGTGTGCGAGCGGCTTGCTGAGGGGCTTCTGACCTTGACAGGCTGCCGAATGAAATATAGCATGAGTGTAGCAGAACATAATGTTGTGGGCAGGTTACCTATCCTGATGGCGAGGGGTACCGGACGAACGACCGGGAGAGGGGTGCTCAGGTGGCTGAGCTACCTGCTCCTCTCAGTGGTTGTGGTTGCCTTCATATTCGTGTTCGTCGCTTCACGGTGGTTCGACTGGAGGTTCGATGCTGTTCTGACAGGGAGCATGACCCCGACCTACAAGGTCGGCGGTATGGTCGTGATCCGGCCTGTTGACCCAGCAGCCGTGGTTGTTGGTGACGTGATCACATATGATCATCCTGTGCAAACTGAGCTGCTGGTTACTCATCGCGTGGTGTCGGTATACCCGGAAGGAGATTCCCTGGAGTTTCAGACCAAGGGAGACGCAGTCCCGGAGGAGGATGGATACAGGGTGCCCTCGGAGACGGTCAGGGGTACGGTCTGCCTGTATGTTCCGCTATTCGGTCGGTTCGCCGAGTTTGTCAAGACCCCCCTGGGTTTCACGGTATGCCTGATCGTGCCCTCCTTCCTGCTATTGATGGGAGAGTTCAAGAGAGTCGCTGCCGCGATCAGGGCCAGAACCACAGGAGGTGGAGCGCCAACCACCAAGCGGAGTCCAGACGAGCACCATGATTCCCGACCGGGGACGTAGAGCGCCGGCGTACCGACCATGATTAACGATTTTCGGACAATTCTGGAGCGGCGACCAGCCCACCGTAGCCGTCTGCGAAAGCTTATCGGCAGTGAGATGACCAGGAAAATCGCTGCCGTGCTCTTCGGTCTCAGCGATGTGCTTCTGATACTTTTTATCCTGTTACCGTTTCCTTTCGGGGGGCAGTGGATCATGGTGCTGAGCGGCAGCATGACTCCCGCCCTTGAGGTAGGTGGCATGGTGATGATGATGCCGGTGGAGCCTGCCACTCTCCGGGTGGGGGATGTCATTGCTCACAATCCCCCGGGCTACTCGGACGTGATTGTCGCCCATAGAGTTATCGAGGTTATCGAAGGTGACCCGGTGTCATTCCGGACGAAAGGTGACGCCAATGAGGAGGAAGACCAGTACACCACTCCCGCGGATAACGTGGTGGGTAAGATATATTTTCATATCCCGCGCCTCGGGTATATTCTGGATGAGGTCGGAGAGTTCGGCGGCACTCCTCTGGGCATGGCCCTGCTCATGGGAGTCCCTGGTGTCCTGGTAGTCCTTGGAGAGGTCAGGAACATTGCTTCGGCGCGAAACCCGCGCAAGCGGAGAGAGAAGGTGCTAAGGGAGAGGATGAAGAAGCGCATGAAGTCACTCAAGAGGAAAGCGATCTGATAGGGTGCAGCACAGGATGTGGTTTTCACTCCGCGCCCTGATTGAGTCGCCCTGGGTCAAAGCTCTGCTGGTGGGGCTGGTGGTCGCCATCGTGGGTGGGTTTGGCTTCGTGTCTTCCCAGGCTTTCTCAACCCCGGTGGAGACTACGGAACGGGTTACTCGGGCCAGCTACCTGCAGCAAGGACAGTTCAGCCCGGTCCTTCACCTCACGCCCGGCACGGCTCACTCCCCGTCGGCCAAGGAAGGTAGGATAAGCTCGGCCATCTTCATGAAACTGGTTGACTCCATCGGGCTGTCGTACTCCTACGAGTTCTCCCCGGCGGAATCGGTGGAGCAGGTGAGGGTGGAGGTGGTGGCGGTGGTGGAGACTCCGGACCTTTGGAGAAAGGAGCTGGTGCTCGTGCCGAAAGCCGTGCATCCAGGTGCTTTCGTGGTCGACTTCCCCCTGAACCTGGAAGATATCAAGGAGCTGATCCAGGCAGTTGAGGAGGAGATCGGTTTCCGGGGAGCTTCCCATAAACTTACCGTGGTGGCCCGGGTGCGTACCTTCGCCACCGTCGAGGGCAAGCCGATGGACGAGGAGCTCGTTCAGACCCTGGAGGTGCCTCAGTGGGAAGGGAATACCCTGGAGTTCGGGCGGGACCAGAGTACTACCGAGGTTGGCGCGGCTGGCACCACACCCTACCGGCATCATGGCAGGTTTGACTACCGGGTAAAGCTTCTGCCTAACACCCTCTTCGGCCAGGTGACAATGACCTCCAGAGAATCGTCCCGCTCCCCGGTGCCCGTACCACCGGGTTCGAGCCAGCCGATTGACTCAGCGGAGTGGGCTGAGGTGGGCTTCTCCTACAAGTTCGAGTCTGAAGAGCCGGCCGTGGGCTTCGATGGTGATGTTTCCGTCTCCGCCTTGCTGCACGACCCCGAAACCAAGTGGTCGGCGTCACTGGTCTCAATCAGTGATACGATGGACGGGAAGGAGTACACCGTGGCCTTGCCAGTGGACCTGGACAGAGTAACCGAGTTGATCGAAGCAGCGCGGACTGAGCACGGGCCTGCGCTCGCACCCAAGCTGACTATAGAGGCCGATGCGGGTATCAGTTTTGAGGTTGACGGGGAGTCGATCAATGAGATGTTCAGCCAGAGCGTGGATGTCAAGCTGGCCGGTGGGACGGTCCAGTGGGGCGAGAAGTTCGTCCAGACCAAGCAAGGCTCCAGGACAGAGACCGTGGTTACCGCTCACCCCGAGGTACTGACCAGAAGGCTGTATTCCACTGCCGTGGCGGGTGTGTTTGGCCTTGTGCTGCTCTTCATTGGAGGCTGGTACGGGGTCTCCGTCGTGCGCCGCATACTGGCCGAAAGGGCGATGCCGGCACGGAAGCTCGGGAAGGTGGAGAAGAAGCGCAAGGATGTGATGGTGGACATAGACGAGGTTCCTGTGCTGGGGGCAGAGGACAAGGTGATCCGGGTCAGCTCGTTGGAGGACCTTGCCCGTGTCAGCGACACCTTCTTCAAGCCGATACTGCGCCGGCCGCCGACCGATTCTTCGGAGCCGCAGGCATACTACGTTCTGGATGGTTCGGTCAGGTATGAGTACCTGTTCTTTGCCAGGCGTACGCCCGGCTGGGATGAAAGAGAAGAGGGCAGCGGGTAGCGTCCGGGCCAGGGCCTGGGCAGAAGACGCGAGCGCGCTGGCGTTAGGCGTCGCCGGAGTGTGCGATCTGGTGGGAGTGCCGGAGTGAAGCCCCGGAAGCGCTTGTCACTGCGAGAGCTCTTCGATCTGTGACTTTGCCGTAGCCGCTGCAGGAGAATCCTTGTCGAGGGCTATGATCTTCTGGAAGTCGGCTATGGCCTGTGCTTTTCTCCCCAGTAGCTTGTAGGCCCAGGCCCGGTTACTGTAGGCGACCACCAGTTTGGGGTCGTGCTGAATGGCCCGGGCGCAGTCCGCGATGGCGCTCTCGTACTGCTTCTTGCTCAGGTAGGCAAAGGCACGGTTGTTGTAGGCTATCGCCAGGTCCGGCTGGAGCTCTATGGCCCTGGTGGAATCGGCGATGGCCTCGTCGTACATCCCCTTTTCGTTGAGGGCGAAGGCGCGGTTGTCATATGCTGCGGCAAGGCCGGGTTCGAGCTCGATCGCCTTGGTGCAGAACTGGATTGCCAGGTCATACTTGCCCTGCTGATTGTAGGCGTGGGCGGTGTTGTTGTAGGCCGCCGCCAGATCCGGGTCCAGTTCCGTAGCCTTCGCGTAGTCGGCAATGGCGAGCTCGTACTCCCCAAGCTGGTTGTAGGCATAGGCACGGTTGCTGTAGGCAATGGCCAGATTGGGGTCCAGCTCAAGCGCTTTCGTGTAGTCATCTATCGCCAGTCTGTACTCCCCGCTCTTGGCGTAGGCATGCCCACGGTTGTTGAGGGTCACAGGGGAGTCGGGTTGCAGCTCCAGTGCCTTGTCGTAGTCGGCTATGGCCAGCTCGTAGTCGCCCCTTTCCTCGTAGGCATAGCCGCGGTCATTATAGGCTACGGCGGAATCAGGATTGCGCTCGATGGCCCTCGTCCACTGGGCTATTACCGGGTCAATGGCTGCTGCCCCCGGTTCTGCTCCCGCCTCGGTTTCGCCGGTGTCGGTGTCGGGGTGATCAGGGGATGCCTGCTGTGCCACCGAGCAGGCGGTGCCGATACAGGCAGCCAGCAGTAAGGCTGAGACAGTCAGGGCTACCCGGCCCGGACTCATGTGTGCGGCAACCTCCTGCTGGTATTCCGGTAATGCCAGACACGGCCAGGATACCATCCTTCGGGGTGTGCCGTCCAGCCTGACCGGTTGATTTTGCCCATTTCGTCGGCTAGAATGTGGGCTAGTGGTTATGCCTGGCAAGGCGGCGTGCCCGGATTCCGTCCAGCGCGGGGCTTGTGCCTGCACGGCTGGGGGAAGGCAAGGGCACGGACCCTGGCCGGAACTTTGGGGGAGTCCTTCCACGGTTGGGGAGAATCGGGCTGTGGGGGATGGGTGGAGGGCGTCTAAGGCATCCCGTAGACCCGAGTGCGCGGGGTGGTGTGGTGAGTCCATGAGCCTGCCTGGAGAAGGTGGTGCTGGAGGTCTGCAGCCGGGACAGGCCCATCCTTCATTCGCCTGGTCTCTTTTCTTGCGGTGGTTGCCGGGGGCGACACTGTGCTGGGGCAGGTGAGCTTGCAAGCGTGGTGGGTGAAACTCGTGGTTCTGCTGATTGCCGGCCTAGTGGCTGTCGGCATGACAGCGTCGCCCGTGCTGGCGGTCGAGCCGCATCGTAACCCCGAAACGGCCGAGCAGACGTTCAGCGGCGCCTCTCTGTTTCGCTACTACTCCGGGGTACTGCGTTCGGTGCTGGACAGAGAGCCGGGACAGGTCAGCGCATGGCTGAGCCTGGCGCCTTTTGTCAATGCCCCCACCCGTGCCAAGGAGTCGATAGACGCATTCGCCGCAGCAAGCAAGGAGGTGGTTCACTTTCTGGTGAGGATAGAGGAGGACCTGGCAAGACAGAAGGAGCTTATGCTGCAGCACAGGTCTGATGAGGTGGTCCGCCAGGGACTGCACACGTGCGGGACGCTTCTGCGGACCATGGACGGAGTGAATAGGGCTGTCGCCAGCGTCGAGAGCGCCGGCTACGTGCTGGGAGTACCCCGGGCGCCCGCCGGCAGCGAGCTGAGGCAGACCTATGACAGCGTGGTGCAGACAATATCCGAGGAGCTCAGTGAAAGGCTCCGCTCTGCCGCAATCGCGCTGACCGGCACCATGCTGGAGGTCCTGCCGGAGGAGACCGTGGCCCGCTTACTAGAGGAGCACGGGATCGCCATCGGCCCCTCGTTCTCGGCCGATGAGCTGAGCAGGGTGCTGGAGGAGTGGGATATCAGCAGGGCTTCGTCTCTGCTGGAGTCGGTTGCCTCGCACCTGCTCGAAGGCCCGGGATTGGGGGTTGACTTCTCCTCGTCGCTGGAGATGCTGGGGGCAACGCTGGAAGAGCTCGCGGATGCCGTGGACCTGTCTGGAGCACTTGCCGGTGGGTCCCTGGTCCTGACCAATCTGACTGTCAGGCTACGACCCGGCAGCGCCTTCGTTGGCAAAACCGTCCGTTTCGAAGGGCAACTGACTGCCGAGGGGGACCCGGTTGGCGGACGCCAGGTTGAGATTCTGCTCGGCGGTGATCCGTTGATGACGGTCTTCACGGATACGGAGGGGCACTACCACGGGGAGTTCCAGGTCCCGCCTTACTACCGGCCCCTGCTGGGCGTGCAGGCGATATACTATCCCAGGGAGGAGGACATCGGCCGGTATTTATCCTGCCAGAGTCGGGAGATAGACCTGAACGTGCTTTACTGTCCCGCCGAGCTGGAAATCGAGGTGGAAAAAGAAGCGTACCCCGGGCTGGAGAGCAGGGTGACAGGCAAGTTCGATTACGGCGAGTACCCTGCACCGGAAGAGCGAGCGCTGGCGGTCTACGTGGATGACGTTCCTGCGGGTGAGTTCAATGTGGGGGAGCAGTTCTCTTGCAGCTTCAAGGTCCCAGCAGAGACGGATGTTGGCGAGCACACCCTCACGCTGTCGGTTGCGGGGGCCGGCCGCTATTCGCCCGTGGCCGCCCGCGTTGCTCTGAATGTGGCCAGGCTGTCACCTGTGCTGGAGCTGGACGTGCCCACGGCGGTGCTGGCGCCCGGCTCGCTGAGGGTGAGCGGCAGAGTGCGATCAGAAGCCGGGCTGCTGGCGGCTCCGGTGGTTAGCGTGACGTTTGGCGATTCAGAGGTGTCACAGACTGCCGCCGAGGATGGCAGCTTTGACGTGCGGATCGGGCTGGGGATGGGACTGGACCTCATGGGGTCACAGGAGCTTGCGGTGGCGGTTGTGCCCCGGGAGCCCTGGCACAGCCTGCTGGTGGTACACAGAGATATTGTGAGGGTCAACGTCGTCAGCTGCGGCGTGGCTCTCGTACTGCTGGGACTGCTGATCGTTCTCGTGCCTCGGTGGCTGAGGGGGAGGACTTTGACCCGGAGGGTGGCCGCTGGGCAGAGACTGGATGTGTCCCGGCATCGCGAGCAGGAGAGCCCGGCACCTGCTGTTCTGCCAGCGGTCACGGAAGAGGGCGGCAGCCCGCTGGAGAGGGTGTTTCGCTGGTATCGCCTGGTGGTCCTGCTGGTGGAGAGGGTAAGCGGGTTCTTCATGGGCTCTCACCAGACCCTGCGGGAGTTCGCTCGCGAGTCCGGCAGGACACTTGGCCCAGCTTCGGCATACTTTCTGGAGTTCACCGGGATGGTGGAGCGGCTGCTGTACTCCCGCCAGCGCGCTACCGAGGAAGATGCGGAGAAGAGCAGGCAGCTTTCACAGAGCATACAAGAGGGACTGAGGGGTGACGGTACCTAACACGCTGCTGGCCGTCTCGGCTTTGACGCTGGCGGTCTCGCTGGTCTGCATATGGTGCGTTCCTTCGGGTCAGGACTTCACCGAGGCCAATAGCGCGTGGAACGGGGCAAGGGAGCTGTACCAGGAGCTCGGCGCGGAGGTGATAGAGTCTTTTGACGAGCTTCCTGCCGTGCCTGAGAAGACCGTGCTGATGGCCATCCCCTACGCTGAGTACACTGACGCCGAGCTGGCAGCGCTGGACCGTTTTGTCGACCGTGGTGGAACCTTACTGCTGATGGACGACTTCGGGCATGGAAACACGGTGCTGGCTAGTCTCGGTCTGTCTATTCGGTTCAGCGGCCAGCCCTTGCTGGATCCCCTCTTCTGCTACAAGAACCGGTGGCTACCCAGGGCCACGCGCATTACCGGTACGTCGGGTAGTGACCGGATTGATGTCCTCATGTTGAACCACGCCACCGTTCTGAGCGACGTGGACACGGAGACCGTGCTCGCCTGGTCTTCCTCTTCCAGCTTCCTGGACACGGATGGCAACGAGCTTCGCGATGAGGGTGAGCCTGGAGGCCCCTTGCCGGTGGCGGCTGAGATTGGTGTGGGAGAGGGAAGAGTGGCGGTGGTATCCGACCCCAGCATCGCGATCAACAGCATGATTGGTAGAGATGACAACTACAACTTCATCAAGTACCTGACCAGATGTGAAGGCGGAGAAGGGCGGTTGCTGGTGGATGCCTCACATCTGCCCAGGGCTCCGCTGGACAAGGCCAAGGCCAGACTGGCGGATGCCCGGCAGGTGATGTCCGGGGCATACCCTGTGCTTGGTCTTCTGGCGCTGGCGTTCGCTATTGTTCTCGGGAATATGCTGCGAAAGGGAGAGACCGTTGGCTGATGTAAACCGGGTAGCCGATCTCTATCAGAGGATACTGGCTGAGGTGTCCAAGGCTGTAATCGGAAAAGAGGAGACCAAGGAGGCCTTGATGCTTGCCCTGGTCGCCGGTGGGCATGTGCTGGTGGAAGGGCTACCGGGCACCGCCAAGACCAAGCTGGCCAGGGCGTTTGCTGAAGTGGTCGGTGGGGATTTCAAGAGGATACAGTTCACCCCGGACATGCTCCCCGCGGATGTGACCGGATTCTACATCTACTCTCCTGACGGCACGTCGCGCTTCATACAGGGGCCGGTCTTTGCCAATGTGGTGCTTGCCGACGAGCTCAGCCGTACTACTCCCAGGACTCAGTCGGCCCTTCTTGAGGCTATGCAGGAATCACAGGTGACTATCGAGGGGAGGACGTACCCGCTGGCAAAACCCTTCATGGTGATCGCCACCCAGGTCAAGGTGGGAGGAGAAGGCACCTATCCGCTCACGGATGTGCAGGTGGACAGGTTCCTGCTATCCGTCAACAGCGAGTACGCCTCCCGGGAGGAAGAAAAGAGAATAATCCTGGATATTGACCGGATTGACGAGCCTGATGTCAGGCCCGTGACCACTATGGAGGAAATCGGCGAGCTGCAGCAGGTGGCCAGGAAGGTCCACGTTTCTCCCGAGATCGTGGACTACACCACCGCAATCATGAGCTTTTTGCGGCTGGACCATGATGTGCAGGCCGGGCCAAGTATCAGGGGTGGTATTGCACTTCACAAGTGCTCGCGGGTTCTGGCTCTGCTGGAGGGTCGCGACTACGTGGTACCGGATGACGTGAAGCACCTTGCTCGCAATGCCTTTCAGCATCGCATAAGGGTGAAGGTCGAGGCGGAGATGGATGACATCACGCCCGGAATCATACTGGAGCGGGCCCTGGAAGGGGTGGCCGTGCCGAAGCTGCCGATATGAACGGACTTCGAAGCCGGAGCGTCACGGTTGTCCTGAGAGCCTACGTCATTGGCTGCCTGGTAGCCGCAGCGGTAGTCTCATCTCCCATGCTGTCCTTCATCCCCGTGCTCTTACTGGGGTGGTACCTGTTCTTGTGGCGCTGGCCGGTCAACGCCGTCGTGTGCCTGTGCACCACCTACTTCCTCTTCTTCACTATCGCTGTACTTCTGGCACAGGCGGTCGGCCCGTTCTTCTCACTGCTGGTGGCCCTTCCGGTGCTTGTCCTTGTGACGGCTGACCTTGAGGAGACCTCCAGGGTGGTAGTCTACTGGAATACGAGCCACGGACGAGGTCCAACCAGGCTGGGCATGGCGCTGGCGCTGGTGGCAGCAGTGGCGCTTGTCGTTGCCGCGCTGGTGGGTGCCCTCTCGCTACTGGTCGCCGGCGGCGCGGTGCTGGTCTACCTCGTGGCTCTGGGAGTGG
>Ga0180433_10002620_pt1 | contig 27478 bp, 22 predicted proteins | sample SS_ome_8_FD_132980 | JGI IMG/M metagenome (GOLD analysis project Ga0180433, IMG submission 132980) | Hypersaline lake sediment archaeal communities from the Salton Sea, California, USA - SS_1_D_1 metaG | ecosystem: Environmental > Aquatic > Non-marine Saline and Alkaline > Hypersaline >... | reverse complement strand
GCCGAATCGCTTCCCGCCGGTTGGCACTTCCTGCTGGGTGCTGATCTGAACATCCCATCGTCGGGCCAGTTGGCGTATCAGGAGCTTGTGGGTTCTCAAGAAGACGACGCCGGGCGGTTCTTCGATCCTATCAAAACACCGGGCAGTTGGCAGAATAATTGGGGTTTCCGTTTCGTGCATACGCAAGACCCGGCAGGGGCCGGCGGTATGGATGATCGGTTCGACCAGCTTCTCTTGTCTTCAGGTCTCGTAGACGGTGAGGGTCTCGACTACATCGGCGATGTTAGTGCTCCATACAGCACGACGACCTGGGACGACCCCAACCATTCCTACCGGTCTTGGGGAAACGACGGAACCAGCTTCAATACGAGCTTGACTGTCATCGGCAACACGATGGTTGGTGCGACCATCGCCCAGGCTCTTGTGGCGTCAGCCGTGGGTCAGGGGCATCTTCCTGTTTACCTTGACCTATGCGTGCCCGCGCGGATCGAGTCGGATGAGCTGATCGACTTTGGCCAGGTACAGCAGGGAGCCGTGGCAGAGGCGGTGCTCACGGTCAACAACAATGGTGACGTGCTGCTTTGGACCGCGGGCGGGGTTGCCGACTTGGCATACTCGCTCGAGACCACCGACGCTTTTAGTGTCCCGAGCGGTCCGTTTGTTGAATCGCCGGGCGCCCCGGGCAATTGTCATGTTGTGGAGATGGATACGTCCACTATTGGACCGATAAATGGCACACTCACCATCCTCTCCAATGCGCCGGACGAACCGGTCCGGATTGTTCCGTTGCTTGGGGAGGTCGTGGCAGCTCCAGGTGACGGCGACTTTGACGGCGATGGGGACGTCGACCTGGATGACTACTCTTATCTTTCGGGCTGCCTCAACGGCCCGGAACAGACACCAGCGCCCATACCGCCCTTGACTCCGGATGCATGTCTCGCTGCCTTCGACTTCGAGGAAGACGGGGACGTAGATCTCAGAGACATCACAGAGTTTCAGGCGCTCTTCATCGGGCAATGACTGCCAGCGCCGCATCCGCACCACATGCGGCACTCTCACAACCGCCATCTATAATCCCCCGATACAGTGGCACTGAATAAGGCGCGGCTTCCCTTGTTTTTGTCTTGCGTCAAGAAAGACTCACTGATATTATCGGTTGTTCACAGGCAAGTCAGAGTAGAGAGTAGCTTGTTCATCGTTCTCAATGTGCACGTAGGCACCCGCGCATAAACGTGAAATCTGATGTCGGATCACACTGGCGTGCATGTACGCGCCGTGCTGACCCATGGCCCTTTCGTTCGAAGGAGGAACCTGAAATGAAGTCTATGGCAACACTGATCGCTGGTATCGTAATGGTCGCTTCGCTGGGCGCCAACGCTGACCTGATCTCCGACTATGGTTGGGAAGATGGAGAGGGAACGGTTCTGGGGCTCTACGGCACGGGGGAACCCCCAATCATCGCGACGAACGTGGGGGCACCGGATCCGGTGTTCGATGGCGACCGCAGCCTGAGACTCGAGGACAATTCGCCCACATACACGCCTGAGGCCTTCGTAGCCTGGATCACTGACTTGGAAGCGGGCGACGTGGTTGAGGCCGGCTTCTGGCGGTACGATGACACACCGGGTTCTGCGCCGTCGTGCCGAATCTGGGGCGTCTACACCACTGATCCCTTGGACATTTATAGCTACGGCGGCAGCGCCGGTGGCAACGAGGATTACGGAGCGGGTGTGGGCTGGGAATACGTGGACTATACTTGGATATTCGACCCAGGGTACGATCGGACCGGTTTGAGGATTGTAGCACGCACTTACTCGAATCCAGGCGACACGGTTTGGCTTGACGGCATCCACGTGGTGGCGCCCGATCATGCAACGATTCACTTGGCACCCGAGCCCACGACACTGGCGCTTCTGGCACTCGCTACTTTGACGATGGTCCGCCGCCGCCGGTAAGAACGAACTGTCAGCCCAGAATCAGTCCGCTTGCCCGAGCACCGGCAACGAGCAGGGGCCTGGTGCGTATCGACGGTCCGCTCTCCGCTGCAGACTGTCGAGTTGTGAGGACGCGCTGGCGTTGTGGATGTTCCACGATGAAATGAGCCGCGCGAATCCGCTCTACGTTCGTCCAGGTGCCCTTGTGCGCTCGCCAACCGCCGGCCCGGCGCTAGGGATGGACCACCTCGGGCAGTGAATGGCCCCAGTCGTGTTGCTTTACGGCTTCTGTGATCCGCTCAGCCATCACGACGGCAGCCACACCGTCCTCCGCGCTTACACCAGCCTCGCCGCCGGTATCGAGCGAGTCGAGAAACGCACCGACCTCAGCCTGCAAGGCGTCCACGTCATCCACCTTGAGCGGTTCCACATTGATCATCGATCCATAGTCGAGCCCCTGCATCTGTGACAGGTCGTCGAAGTTCCGCTCCCGGGCCATCCGTATCAGATCGAGATTGTCGTCCAGCTTAATGGCAATGCCTGTCTTCTTCTGATAGTCCATCGTTAGGTATGCGCTGGGGGAGAAGATGCGGATCTTGCGCTCCGTCTTGAGCGCCAAACGCGAAGCCGTCATGTTCACGACGCTGCCGTTGGTAAAGCGGATGCGCGCGTTGGCTACGTCCTCGCAATCGCCCAGCACGTTCACCCCGACCGCGTCCACTTCATACTCTCGCTGCCTAACCAGGTGCAAGATGATGTCGATGTCGTGAATCATCATATCGAAGACGACACCCACGTCGGCGCTGCGGAACGTAAACGGGCTGATCCGATCTGTCTCGATGAACTGAGGCGTTATGCCCAGGCGCAGAAGTGCCTGCACGACCGGATTGAACCTCTCGGAGTGGCCCACCTGCAACAGGCACTTGTTGGCGCGGGAGGCTTCCAACAGCTGCCCCGCCGCGGTGCTGTCCGGAGCGAGCGGCTTTTCGACCAGAACCGCAACACCGCGCTCCATCAAGGGGATGGCCGCCTCGGCATGGTGTACCGTGGGGACAGCCACCGTGGCGGCGTCAAGGTCTTCGGTGATCTGGTCGATACTCGATAGAGCCCGGCCGCCATGATCGCCGGCCACTTTCCGTGCCCGGTCGATGTCGTGATCAACCACAGCCACCAGCTCACACCTGTCCATTCCGGCATAGGTTCGTGCGTGGTGGTTGCCCATGCGACCCGCTCCGACCACCGCCACCTTGAATGTCTTACTCATCACAGAAAGCCTCTCTCCGTTAGTTAGAAGGTGCGTCCATGACGCATCCTACACCGTCACCTGATCCCTGTCCAAACAAACAGGGCCCGCAAGAGCTTGGGAAAGGCCTGAACAGAACCGTCGCAACACGCTTCGTCCCGCGAATCCCCGGGAACCCAGCCTGGGGAGACGCTCCGTGGACGGCTGCGTCGGTCCTTCCCAAACTCACCGCGGACCCTGTATCGCTCTGGCAGGACTCCGATCAGGCCGCAGCCGCCGCGCGGCGCCGCCCAAACACCACCGTCCCAGCCGTCAACAACAACAGCGTCATGATGATCATGCCCCATTCGGACATCGTCGGGATGCCGTCCAGCTCTCGGACTGAGAAACTGATCTCGACCGGGTCGGGCGGCCATCTCAAGACGCCGCAGTAGTACTTACTGACCATGATCCAGTACTCGTTACCGCCCGTCATGCGGTACGTTGACGTCTCTGAGTCGGAGCAGTACACCTCGGTGAGGTTGCTGTAATCATCACCGGTGAAGATCGCAGTAGCCGTGTAGTCGCCGCTCACCTCAATCCTGATAGTGCGATCTTCCATGGGTTGGTAGCGCCACCAGACGCCGTGTGGACTGTAATCACAATCCGGGTGGTTACAGCTCACATCCACGTCGCTCTCCGCCAGGCGATACCACAGGTTCTCCGCGTGTGGAAGCGTTGTGATGACCGTTGCGTTCTCGCAGAGGCTGTTCCAAGGCGGCTCACAGGCGTCGTCAATTCCGTTACCCCCGGATGGCGGAGGATTGGTGTCATCCCCTAGACAGTTGGGCACCGGCTTCACAGTACCTCCTAACTCGAAATGGCAACACCATGGATCCGCATCGAGACAAGTCCCGTCATCAAAGCAGCAGGCCTGCGGCTCATGGCAGATCGTCCCGTCGCCGCGGTAGGAACCGGAGAGGTCATCGCAGGCAGATTCTCCTTCTACCTCCTGACAACTGCCGTCATCGAAACAGCATGCACCGGGGGGGGGAGGGGGATCGTCGGGACACACGACCGTCATAGTCAGATTCGGGTCGCCGATGGTGGGCCCCCACTCGATCGCCTGTGTCTCCGGAGGATTAAACGCCGTTAGACCGTAGAGTGGGTCCTCGTCAGGATCCCAGGTAACACTTCCGACCCCTCCCAGGTCATCCATGCACGTCGTTCCGTCAGACTGGAACATCGCAAGCAGACCATCACTACCGCCCACCCCCCAACTGCTTGTCCATCCCGCAACCCACAGGCGCCCACTGGCAGTTGCCTCAATGGATCGCCCGATGTCGTATCCGTCTCCGCCGATGCTCCTGCTCCAAGCCAAGCTCCCTGCCGGAGGTTCCCATCTGGCTAGCAAAACGTCGGTCGTTGTGTCGGTCCTCGAACCTGTCACGACGAATCCATCTTCCGTTTCCACTACCGAGTAGCCCTTAGAATTGGAATCCTCTCCGCGCTTGGCCCAGTCGAGCGCCAAGTCTGAATCCAGCGTGTATAGGAAGCAATCATCTCCAACCGCACCGGTGAAGGCGTATCCATGGCCCGAGGTCTCGATGATCGAGCGGGCCTCCTCATTAATGCCCTCGTTCCCGATAATCCACCCCCACTCAACCGTCGCACTTGAGCGCATCATCACGAGGAGCACGTCCTCGTCTGCGCCGTAATCAACCTTGCCCACCAGGAGATGTCGTCCACCAGAATCCCTGGCGAGCGAATAACCATAGAGGTTCCAACCGGTGTGAGCCAGGTTGTAGATGCTCTTTTTATGAATCAGACCGCCGCTCGAATCAAACTTGGCATACAACATGCGATGTTGCAGCGGGGATTGTCGCTCAACTTCCCCCGTCACCACAAGATCGCCGTTGGGGTCCTCGATGACCGCATACCCGTCGAACTCGAGGACGCCGTCGGTGCGACTCAGTACGGTGGACCAATCATGCGTTCCATCTGAGTCAAACTTCGACAGAAGAAGGTTTCTGCCGCCCCCGCCGAAACTCTCCGTATAACCCGTCAGCACCAGTCCGCCGTCCTGGGTCTCAATGACGCTTCGCCCGACCTCATCGTCATCGTCGCCCAGCGTTCTCTTCCAGATGACGTCTCCCCAAGCATCGAACCGGACAAGGAAAACATCCTTACCGTCAACACCGAAACTGGTGGTGTAGCCGACGGCAACGACGTCTCCATCCGACGTTTCGATCGTGCAGTAGAATATGTCGGTGTTTGGGCCACCCAGAGCCTCAACCAAGCCGTCGCTAAGATCACGGACGCCTCCGTCCGCAGGTTCTTCGGGTGGTGCCACCTGCGCGTGAGCGCTTGACACAAGAAGTCCGATAACCAGCACTGTCACAAAACACGCCACAGTTCTCATCTTCGACCTCCTTAGTCTGTGGTCCGATCCGAACCACAACTCCACATCTTTTCGCAACGGCGACCGTCACCGCTGTTTGTCTTTCTTGGTTCGCTGCACCTAAGACCGACGTCGGTCGCGTGTGGACGAAGCGGGCCGGCTGCGCTGGGGCGCCTGGAAGCGCCGACCCATAAGGCCCGAGCACATCGCGCCACTGTTCCGGCTATGCCATCGTTGGAGACGATCGTCGGTCGAAGACCGTAGTTCCCCCCCCTCAACAACTCCGCAGTCTACAGTGGGTTTGCGAAGAATCAAACAGGGCTGTTGCAAATCGCTTTGTTCTGTAAGAATCGTCGGGAATCCAGTTGGAGAGGGGTCACGTGGGTTGCCGGACTGGCTCTTTTACCGAACCGTTTGCTTCGGACGAGGCTCAAGTGGTGCTTCTAAATAGCCTGCCAAGGCGTCGTCAGGGCCGCTTTCTAACGGTCGCGGCTTTGCTCGAGTACCCTTGGTGTGGGAGCATCCGCGGCCTTGAAACAGTGTTAGTGCAGTGCCGGTTCCATGTTGTAACCAGCACTAGCTCGCGTCCACGAACGTGGCCGTCACGATCTTGTCGGAGTCCACGACCAGCCGGATCGGATTCTCCACGCCCGACAGATCGCCGTTCCAACCGGCGAAGGACCAGCCTGAATCGGCTTTCGCCGTCAGCTCGAACACATCACGGGAAGAACTCGAAGATAAAGCCGGTGACTTGCTGATCCGTCCTCCGCCGACAACGTGGATGGTCAACTCGCGCCCGTTTTCAAGCTCCCAGGTCGGGCGATGGACCGGGTCGCGCCGCAACGACTCCAAGTACCGGCCGTGGCGACCGTGGGCGAACGACCGCATCAGGAACCGGCACAGTTGCTCGACGCACGGGTTGAGCGGATCGGCTGCGAGAAGTTCCTCGACCCGGTCGCGAATCGGCGTGCCGTTCATCCGCGCCCGGCGTGAGAAGAGCTTCATGAATGCGGACTTCAGCGCTATGATGTCTTCATTGCTAAACCCGCTGCGCTGAAGACCCACGCCGTTGATCATGCGCACCTCCGCCCGAGGCCCGCGAGCGGCTACGAAAATCACAAAAGGTGGAACATCCGACGACACACGCGTCATTCCGCCGACAAACGCGTGTCTGCCTATGGTGACGAAGTGGTGGACCGCACTGTGTCCGCCCATGTTCACGTGATCCTCTACGTGGACATGCCCGGCAAACTGAACGTAGTTGGCTATGATGCAGTGATTGCCTATGTGGCAGTCGTGGGCGACATGTACGCCGATCAGCAGCAGGTTGTCATGTCCTATGCTGGTGATGCCGCCGCCGTTCTCCGTACCCGGATGTACGGTGACCATCTCGCGGAAGATGTTGTTCTTGCCTATCCGCAGCGTGGTCCGTTCGCCTGAGAACTTTATGTCCTGCGGAGCGGTTCCCAAAACCGCCTGGGGGTAGACCTCGCAGCCCTCACCCAGGTGGGTATGACCTTCGATGATGACATGATGGTGCAGCTTGCATCCGTCGCCGATCTCGACGTTGGGGCCGACGACGCTGTAGGCGCCAATTTCAACTCCGAGCCCTATCCGGGCTTGGGGGTCAACGATAGCAGTCGGATGTATGCTCACTCGATAGGCCTTCCAACCGGACAAATGACTACGACGATTCCGCGTCAGTCAGGACGAACTTGATCTCCGCCTCCGCCGCAATCTCATCGCCGACACGGGCTATGCCTTTGACATGCCCGGTAGACGACCGCACGCGGATCGTCTCTACGACTAACACTAATTGATCGCCCGGTCGAACCGCCCGACGGAACTTCACCTTGTCGAGGCTCAACAGGACAGCCACCTTGCCTTTATGCTCGAGCTTCTGGCTGAGGAGCACGCCTCCGGTCTGGGCGAGCGCTTCGATAATGAGCACGCCGGGCATGATCGGATCGCCGGGATAGTGTCCCTGGAAGAACTCCTCATTAATGGTGACGTTCTTTATTCCGATGATCCGCTTCGAGCCTTCGATCTTGATAATGCGATCGATCATCAGCAGCGGATACCGATGCGGCAGAATTCGCTGCAACCGGCGGACATCTATTTGCGGTGCCTCAACGAGCAGCGAAGCTCGCTCCTTGATCTCGCACTGTTCCCGGAGCTTCCGCACCAAGGCGTGGTTGAGGGCGTGTCCGCTTCGGCGGGCCTGGACCCGCCCGACCACAAACCGCCCCAAGAGCATCAGGTCGCCGAGCAAATCCAGTATCTTGTGCCGCACACATTCGTCCGGGAATCGCAGCTCGTTGTCGATCGGACCGTCATCCCCGAAGACAAGAATGTCGCGGGCAGACAGATGAACACCCAGGCCCGCCGCCTGAAGCTGTTCCGCTTCCTCCTTCAGCACGAATGTGCGGGCGGGAGCGATATTGGCTGCAAAGCTCTCGGGAGTAATCCGTGCCCGGTGAATCTGACGCCCGATCGGACCGCCGGCGCCATAGTCCAACTCGTACGAAATCTCCAGCACGTTGTCTGAAGGATCCAGCGGCGGGAGAATCACCAGTTCGCTGTCGTCGTCGACAACGCGCACGATCTCGTCGACAACGTACGCTTGGCGAACGGCGTCCTGCTCACATACCCCAGCTTCGTGAAACGCCTCCACGAACGGAAGACTGCTTCCGTCCGCTCCGGGTATCTCATCACCGACAAGCTCGACCACCAGGTTGTCCACACCCAATCCGGCGCACGCACTAAGACAATGCTCAACCGTTTCGATGGATAACGTTCCGTTGCGCAGTGAAGTTCGCCGGGCTCGTTTCGAGACGTTCTCGACCAGAGCTGCGACGCGGACGGGCGGAGCCTGGTCCGTACGCACGAACCAGATACCGGTGTCGGGTTCACCGGGCCGAAAGCGCATGCTTGCATCTCTCCCGGTGAACAGACCACGCCCGGTCAGCTCAACCTCACGATTGATTGTCTTCTGTTGCTGCTTCAAGTTCCGCCACTCGCGCCCTTAGAGACCGCAGTTCCGTGATCAGGTTCGGCAGCTTGCGAATCGCTACCCGTTCGCGTTTTTCGCGTTCGTGGTCCTGGGCCGGATAGCCCGAGACCATCGCGCCAGAGGCGACGTCTTTCGTCACCGTGCTCACTCCCGCGACTCGAACGCCGTCGCCAATGGTCACGTTGTCCACTGAACCGGCTCTGCCGCCGAAAACGCAATACTCGCCGATGCGGACACTACCAGAGATGCCCGTCTGACCGGCAAGGACACAATGTTCCCCCACGCGTACATTATGACCCACGTGCACGTGGTTATCAATTTTCGTACCGCTTCCGATCACCGTAAACCCGAATTTAGCACGGTCGATGCAGCTGCACGCCCCGATTTCGACATCGTCCCCGATCCGGACGCCGCCGATGTGGGGTACCTTGTGATGTCGCTTCTGGTCGAAGTAAAGCCCCAGCCCGTCCGCCCCGATCACAGCCCCAGGATGGATCACGACCCGGCTACCAAGGACACATCCGTCGCGGATCACAACGGTGGGCCATAGTTCACAATCGTCCCCCAGGGTGCTGCCCCGCCCGATGAAGACGCCGGCGCGAATCCGGCAGGAAGAGCCGATCTCGACACCCGCTTCGATGACCACATGCGGGCCTATGGCGGGATCAGATCCTATCTTGGCGCCGGGGTCGACAACCGCTGTCGGATGAATCCCCGAATCCGGGCGAGCAACGGGATCGGCAAAGGCGCCTAACAGCAGCGCCACCGACCTGTCCACGTGTTCACACAGAATGGCCGGCATCGGCGTGGCACCCATGTCCATCGGGCCGAGCACGACGCCCGCCTTGCTCTCCGAAACCAGCGCAGCATATTTGGGGCTGGAGACCCAGGTCGCGTCCATGCTACCCGCCTCCGTCACGTCAGCCACCCCCAACACCACAGCCGACCCGTCACCTCGCAGGGTTCCGCCGACAATGGCAGCCAGTTCGCTGAGTGTATACGCCGAGGGCATGGCTTGTCCTGCCGATCAACCTCCAAGTCAGACCGATCCGTCCGCCTCACCTCGATCCGAGGCGTCCGGGGGCGCCGCGCCCGCGGGCATCTTCGCGCCGGATTGCTTGAACTCCAGATTCAAGCGGCGGACCACCTCTTCGGTGATATCGATATGCGGGCTCGCGTAGATCACCTTCTGGAACATGATCTGCTGCCTGAGCACACCCGACGACTCGGGGTCTCCCTCGGGAAGCGGTTCGATGGTAAGAACCAGGTCGATGCCCTTCTCGGCTGCAACGTAGGACACCATCGACTGAATGTCGTCAAAGATGGCCTTGAGCGAGCGGGCGATGCTCGCATCGAGCTTGGCACCTTCACTTTCCACGAAGGCTTCAAGCCGAGACTGTTGCAGGATGAGCTGCTCCCGCCGCTGCTGATAGTCGGCGCTGCCGGGTTTGAGCTCCTCTTCGAGCGACCTGGCGAGCTTCTCCATCTCCGCTCGGCGTGCGTTGCCGTCCTGAGTGAATTTCGCGCGCTCCGCGTTGAACTGCTCCTCCAACGCGCCGGTCTTGAGATACTGCTCCGAAACTACGGGCACATTCACAACCGCGATCTTGATGCAATCACCATTGCCGGGACCGCCGGCCGCCAGACCCGCTGTCAAACACAACAGACTAAGCGCTATAGCCATTCCTCATCCACCTTCTAGTTGAAAATACACACAATCCGTGATGCAACGATTGTCCGCAAACCGCTTGCGGACACAACCCGGCAACCGCTCCCAGGGTTCACGATCCTGCGCGTCGATACTCTCCGCTTTTGCCGCCGGTCTTGCGTTCCAGCATCACGGGTCCTATCACGACGGCTTTGTCCGCCGCCTTCACCATGTCGTAGACAGTCAGGGCGGCCAGGGAAACGCCGGTCATAGCTTCCATTTCCACGCCGGTACGAGCCGTGGTTCTAGCTGTGCAGCGGATAGTGAGCGTGTCAGGAGCGTTACGCTCGAAATCGATCTGCACCCAGTCAAGTGCCAAAGGGTGGCATAGCGGAATCCATTCGCCCGTTCTCTTGGCTGCTTGGATGCCCGCTATCCGGGCCGTCGCGAGCGCGTCACCCTTCGGCAAGTCGCCGGCGAACAGGGCGTCCAGAACCTCCGCTTTCATATGGACCTCGCCCGACGCGACAGCCTCTCGCGCGGTGACGGATTTAGCCGAAACGTCCACCATCCGCGCCTCGCCTTCGGCGCCGACGTGCGAGAGTCTTGCTGGCTTGTTGGGAATTGACATTTCCTCCCCGATCGCCCACAGCTCCTCCCGTAAAGAGCAAATCCGCAGGCAGACGATCCATAGGGTCCGCCATGCGGACCGCTTATCGGGAACATCCCAGATTCGCTTTCCCCGGTCAATACGGGGCCGGGCAACTGCGAGATTGTACCCATTTCTCTCAACCGCCCCCGGTAGCCTGTCTGCGGCTGGACATCCACGTTGCAAACGTGTCTGATCTTGTGTTCGCCGCCCTGATCAGTAGTCGAGCAATACTGGAATAATTGAACTGTTCCAGTCGGGTAGCCTGTTGGATTGGCGTGTTTCCGCTGACGGTTGATGGCCTTGTCCGGCTGATTGGCTACTCGATCACCGGTCTGCGATTCGGTGAACCTCGCTTGTCGCGTTGCCCTTGCTCGCGTTGTCCCGCGTCGGTACGCTGACTTGTTGCGGTGCGGGCCGAGGCGTGTTGGCGGGCCGCCGCAGGTCGCATAGGAGCATAACATTTTCCCGCCATGAGAAAACATGATGAAGACAGATACCCTAAGTTCCGCGGTTATGGCAGCAGTCGTGCTGTCGTTCGTCGTTCTGCCTCTTTGCTGCTCTTGCGTGAGTGGAGCGAGGAGTAGCGTGGAATCCACCTTCGCCGGTCCGGTGCCGCCCGTCGAGAAACCCTCTGAAGTTGCGCCTGGCCAGGCCAAAAAGGTGCGCGAGCGGAGCGAAATCGACAAGAAGTACTTGTGGGCCACCGAGAACATTTTCCCCACCAAGGAAGCGTGGGAAGCCGAGCTCGCCACCCTGCAGGAAGACATCGAGAAGATGGCGGCGCTGAAAGGCACGGCGGGAAGCGGGGCTACCGAACTGCTGAAGGTCCTTACCACTCGAGATGCGCTCGAGCCGCGCCTCGAGCGCGCTTACGTCTACGCTCAACTCCTCTCCCACCAGGATACGCGAGTGGGCGAAACACAGGCAATGCTCGGTCAGGCACGCTCACTTTACATCGGCTACATCCAGAAGACGTCCTGGGTGGGTCCTGAGTTGACGGCCATTGGTCGTGATAGCGTGGAGAAGTGGATGGCCCAAGAGCACGGACTGATGCTCTACAAGCATTACTTCCACAACCTGTTCCGCCAGCAGGAACACATCCTCTCGGAACGTGAAGAGGAGCTGCTTTCGATGGCGAGTCAGGTCCGCGGTACAGCCTCCCAAGCGTACGGCATGCTCGCCAACGCCGACATCACCTTTCCCACTATCAAAGACGCCGACGGGCAGGAGGTCGAGCTGGATGACCAGGCGTTCTATCTGTTCATGCGTTCACCCGACCGGGAGGTCCGTAAGAACGCCTACGAGGCTATCGTTGGCACGTACGCCAAGTACCGCAACACAGCCGCCGCTTTGCTGAATGGCGAAGTGCAAAACCACATCATGACCGTCAAGACGAGGAACTACCAGAGCTGTTTGGCGGCTACGCTGGACGGCCCTAATATTCCAGTCGAGGTCTACGACGCGCTGATCAAAGCGGTCAACGACAACCTGCACCTGCTCCACCGTTACCAGACGATTCGCAAGCGAGCCTTGAACTTTGAAGACGGCGTACATGCCTACGATCTGTTTGCACCGCTTTCCACCGGTATCGACCTGCCCGAATACACATATGAAGAAGCGGTCGCGCTTATCACAAAGGCCCTGGCGCCGCTGGGTCCGAAGTACATAAAACCTATGACCAAGGGTTTCGATTCACGCTGGGTGGATGTGTACCCGAGCGGTGGTAAGAGGAGCGGAGCCTATTCGAGCGGTACATTCCTGACGCAGCCGTTTGTCCTGCTGAACTTCCATGGCGGATACGAGGATGTTTCGACGCTTGCCCACGAGATGGGCCATTCGATGCACTCGTACTTCTCGCGCGGGACTCAGCCGTACATCTACGCCGACTACGCCACGTTCTGTGCCGAGGTAGCTTCCACCACCAACGAGATTCTGCTGATCAATTACGTTCTCGATCGCACAGACGATCCGCAGGTAAAGCTGTATATCATCTGCGAGTTTCTCGAGAACATTCGCGGAACGGTATTCCGCCAGACAATGTTCAGTGAGTTCGAGCAGCGTATTCATGAGTTGGCCGAGAAGGACGTGCCCCTCACGGCTGACAAGCTTGGAGAGGTGTATCGCGGGATTATGACGAAGTACTACGGCCCGGACTACACACACGATGAGATTGTGGACAATTACTGGATTCGCATTCCCCACTTCTACCGTAACTTCTATGTGTATAAGTACGCTACGAGTTTCTGCGCAGCCGCCAACATCGCCGGACGAATCATGGAAGGCGAACCTGGAGCTGTTGATGCTTATATGTCCTTTCTGAGCGGTGGTTCAACCAAGTACCCGGTCGACATGCTTAAGATGGCACGGGTGGACATGACAACGCCGCAACCGATCAACGACTGTATGAAGCTGTTCGAGCAGATGCTCGACAGGGCGGAGAAGCTCCTCAAAGAGACAAGAAAGTAAGCAGAAAGGACCGCAGTGGTCTGTCTACAGTGGTCATAGAATCGGCCCAGATGTCTTGCGTATGCGTCAGACATCGGCTATTGGCTATTAGTCATCAGCCTTTAGCTTGAATGGCGGCCCTGATGTAGATGACAGCAGCAAGCCAGTTGTTGTCGAAAGTAGTACGGACATCTTAAAGCGTCCCCTACCCCATTTGGGTGTGGGGGACTTGCAGAATCGCGACCGCAAGGGAGCGGCCCTGGTGAAACTGTCTGCGGACGAGTTTGTCGATCTGGTCGAGGAAGCGCTTGCGGACATTCCGCCGGTATTCGTACCGTATTTGCGCGATGTCTCGGTGGACGTCGAACCTATGCCCACGCCACGAGACCTGGAGGCAGTCGGACTGAAAGACCCGCGCCGCTTGCTGGGTCTCTATCACGGCACGCCGCTGACGGGCCGAAGTGTCGAACACAATGTCCGCATGCCCGACCGCATCGTCATATACCAACTCAACATCGAGCGCGTCTGCCGAACGCGAAGCCAGCTTGTCCGCCAGATTCGCAAGACGGTTCTGCACGAGGTAGGCCACCACTTCGGGATGGACGAGGACGACCTCGGTGACGTGGGCTATCGATAGGTGCCCGGGGCACGCGCGACGGAAGGCGGTCAGGCAGGCTCTCGGTCGCACGAGGGAGCCGATCACGACGGGACTTTGATCCCTGTTGTAGCTGCGATTTTGCGGGCGACGGCTTGGAAGTCGTTGTATGCCTCGGTTACGGCGTGGGAGTGAGCGCCCAACGCGCCATCAGCAGCCTTGAGAAAGAACATCGGCTTGCGGGCCTCCTGGGCAAGGGGCATCAGGCTGCGATAGTCCTTGAGTTTGGCGATGCAGTTGGGGTCAGTGTCGACTGTGATGGAGTCGTCGACAGGTTGTTGAATGACGTCCTCGGCATACGTCGAGGGTATGCGAGCTATCCAGCGTTCGAAGGCCTTGACAGGCCGATCGAGGCGGATCGAGTGGCGTAGTACCATGTAGCCAATGGGCTTGATGTTCCCAGAGGGCAACAGGAGATCGTTGGGTGGATTCTCGGCCAATCGCTTACGCCATCCCTCGCGCCAACCCCGCAAAGTCGGCCCGAGGTTCTCAAGACCTTTCAAGGAGAAGAGGTCGGGGCCAAGTGGAATGACAACATAGTCGGACGCGATGAGCGCTGCGCGATTGGTTGCGCCCAAGTTTGGGCCGAGATCGACCAGAATGACGTCGGCAGTGTGTTTGTGCGCCGCCTGTTGGAGCACGCGATAGAAGGCCGTCGTAATTCGGAACGCGCGTGGATCGCCAGCCAGACACTTCGGCCAAACCTCGGATAGGTCGTCCTCGAACGTGGACAGCGCCATGTCACCCAGAACAAGACCTAGTTGGTCGTTGATGATCTCGACGTGCGGTTCTGCAACGTCGCCGGTGCCCCCCTTGAGTGGTTGCACAGCGCCGAACACTGTCTGCGGGTGGCCGTTGCTGGGCATGACCTCTTCGAGACGGTCTTCGTCGAGGAACGCTGCCGTTAGGTTGCCCTGAGGATCGAGGTCCGCAGCGATGACGCGAAGACCACGGTCGGAGAACATCCACGCGAGATGGTAGACCATTGAGGTCTTGCCGACGCCGCCCTTGTTATTGAAGAACGCGATGACGGGAATGCTCATGGTCGCCTCCTGAGAATGGCTGCCACGTGGGAATCTTCGACCTCGAAGTCGATCTCGGGATTACCGTTTTTCTTGAGTTCCCGACGTGCTGTTGCGATTCCGGCCCCGAATCGCTGGACATAGCCGAGTTCCTTCAAGACCGCAGCGAGATTGGGATTACGGTAATCGCACGCGCTCGGTTGACCAAAGTTCTGCTTGTTGACTTGGCCATAGGGACCGCCAGGGTTCTGGATTTCAACGCGATCCCTGAACCAATTAAGGCGTACCGGTGCATTCGTGTTTTCATAGGAACGGTGCAGAACTGCGTTGCGAGCAATCTGCTGAAGTGCTACCAACGGGTAGTCGGGCTCTTGCACTTCCACGGGACCGGAGGTGAAATCTACGGATGTCTGGATGTTGAGCTTCAGCAGTTCGTCAAGCTCTTTCAACAAATCGGGGAGCGGTCCACGAAGCTCACGCGACGACTGCACGGGATCGGCCAGTTCCCTGCCGTCGAAGCGTGTAAACTGGACGTACGCGCCGGGAAACCAGTCCGTTGGGCTGTGGCCCACCGTCAGGATTCCGATCAACGTTGGGCAGATTGGAGGACCCGGATGAGCAAACTTGGCAGCGATGAGCTGATGTTCCATATCTCGCTGATTCTGCTCAAGCACGTCGGCAGGTACGGAGGCGGGAAGATACACGCGGCGGAACAGCAGTTCGTCGAGCGCGTCGATACTGGCTGACGTAACGGGACGGACGTCCGCCGGCAGGTCGCGAAAGCGCCGCTTCTCGTTCAGGCGGCGTTCATCGTCGGGACTGGCGATTCCGCGGCGAGGCCCTGAACGAATCCAGATCGCACCTTTGAACTTCACCGGCGGAGCGGCGGACGGATGTACAAACACAACGGCTACATCCGACCCTTTCAAGCGTCGCTTCTGCACGTCGAGCGATGGGAATGGCAGGATGTTTCCGTCGCCGCGCATTGAGCCGAGGTTCTGGAGTATCTGATCGGTGATTGTCAACCTCGTCGGGCTTCCTTGATCGTCGACTCCAACAAACAGTACGCCGGGTAGATTGTGGTCGGGCAGATCGTTCGCAAACGCGCAAATCGCCTGCCTGATCCGCTCACCATCGGTCGCGGATTCCTTCAGTTCGACACAATCGGATTCCAGTTCGTCCAGCAGTTGCTCAAGTTCGCCGTCGGTCATCGTTCGAGCCCTCGCCCACACACCGTAGCACAGCAGCAGTATGTCTTCCATCACACCGCTTGTCATCACCTAAAGCGTGCGGATTTCGCCACGTTTGTTCGGCAGAAGCACGAAAGCCGACCTCGCCCACCAGCGGTTGCAATGATACAATCAGCCATCCGCGATGTGAGCGGACGATGTAGCATGATGTTCACCGCCGGGCTTGGGAAGGACGAACGGTTCGATGGAGCACAAGAGTGATACGCCGAGCTTCCGCCGATCAGCCCGCTGGCAGGTCCTGCTCGTCGCCGCTCTGGCCGTCGCAGCCGCCTTGCCCACCCTTCGCGGCGGATTCGTCGGGGGTGATGATTATGAACTGGTGCTCAACCACGTGCTGGTCAATCACCCGTCGCTCGATCACGCCTGCAAGCTCTTCACGATCGTCCATCACGATCTCTATCAGCCGCTGCCGATGGTGAGCTTCTCCGCCCAGTTCGCAATCGCGAAGGGGCTGGGGCTGTTTGAGGATGGACGGGCTGATTCCGGAGCGTGGCTCTTCCACCTGGTGAACCTGATCATGCACGCGATCAACGTGCTGCTTGTCAGAGCGCTGATTGTTCGATGGCGAATCGGTGATCACCCGTCTGTACTGGCGACGCTGGTGGCGTGTCTGTTTGCCGTGCATCCGCTGCAGGCGGAAGCAGTAGCGTGGCTTAACGGCCAGATGATGCTGATGTCCACAATGTTCGCACTGGCGTCGCTGCTGGCCTTTGCCTCCTGGATCGAGAAACCGGCGAGGCTCACGGCCTTCCTTACGATCCTCTTTGTCCTGCTCTGCGCGATCAGCAAGGTGCGCATAGGTTTGCCGATTGTGTTGCTCATCATGGCGCCGGCGTGCGGCGACAGTCTGCGATCCGTTGGAAGGCGGTTCTGGATTTTGTGGGGCGTATGTGCGGCGATCACAACCGGTTTCGTGCTCGTGAATGTCTGGACGACATCGCAGGCTCAACTCTTCGCCGGAGGAGCTGAGTATCTGCACGGACCGCGCACCGTTCGCATCCTTCTGGCTTTGGGCTTCTACCTGCAACACATAGTCTGGCCGGCCGGATTGGCCTCGTGGTATCCCACGCCATCTGTTGTGTCTTGGACGGACGGAGCGACTCTTCATGGAGCCGGCGTGGTCGCGGTGGCCTTGGTGGTTATGGTCTGGGCATGCAGACGATGGCCCGCCGCTCGCCTTGGCGTGATCTGGTTCGTCGTAACAATTGTCGCGACCCTGCCGATCGTGCCCGCGCGAAGCACGCTGGCGGCTGATCGCTACATGTACCTGCCGATTATCGGTTTGTTCATTGTTGTCGGGACAGCGGTCATCGCCGCCCATGGGCGTTGGCTGTCGCCGCTGGTTCCGGTCGTGCGTAGAGCCATTGTGACTGTTGGAAGTGTTGCGGTCCTCTCTTCTTTGCTTCTCACGAGTTGGTTTACAGCTTCCTTCTACGAAACGACGATGGCCAAGAGCCAGCGCGTAGCCCAGCTCTTTCCAGACGCTCCGGGCGTCTGGAGCAGGATGGCGTGGGCTCATCACCGCGGAGGTAAACAGGCCCGGGACGCCGGCGATCAAGCCGGTGCCCGGCACCATTTCACAGAGGCTCTTAGCTGCGCAGACAGGGAACTCAGCACCGCCGACGAGAAGGGAAAAGGTGATTGCTATCAAGCGATAGGACTGACCAGGCTGGAGATGGGGCTCATCGAGGAGGCTGTTGAACCGCTCGAGCGCGCTGTCCGGGCTGATCCGAGTTCTCCGCTGGCGAAGTTCCGGTTGGCTTGTGTTTACGACGAAACGGGCCGACCAGCCGCCGCCCTCGCCCTCTACGAAGCCGCCGCCCAAGACTCGCCCGCGTTCAACCCGGCTCTTATCCGAATGGCGAAAAAGTACCGCCAGCTCAATCGGCGACAAGACGCCCGAAACGCCTACGCTTGTGCTCTTTTGAACAACTCTTACGAGGTCTCAGCCATCCTGGGATTGGCCGAGATGGACATCGAAGCGGCTACAGTGTCTTCCTTCACGTCAGCGGTAGGGGGGCTATCCGCTTTGCTCGACTGGATGCCCGAGCACACGACAGCCCGGACGAACCTCGGAGCCGCCCTGGCGGGTCTGGCGAGGTATGATGAGGCGATTCGAGCCTATGAAGAGGTCGTCGATTCCGACCGTCCTGAGGTGACAGCCATTCTGAATCTCGCTCTTCTCTATGACGCGGTCGGTGAGACTGAGCGGGCTATTGAACTCTTCGGCCGGGCCACCCGCATGGATATGGAGTCGATCGACCGGGCGGTCTTCGTCCACGACTATTACGCTCGGCGCAATCTATTCGATCGATGCACCGTGCTGTGGGCACGGTTTGTGCAGTTTCATCCCGGCTCTCACGAGGCGCAGTCCTTTGGCGTTTGGTCGACGGCGCTGGCCGGCGATACCCGCGGCGCTGATGAGCAAGCCAGGAAGCTGTGTGATTCGGATGGATGTCAGCCGCTTGCGATGGCTACGATCGCTTATGCCGCGCTGTGTGAGCGGCAATACGAAGAAGCGGTCTCTTGGACGGCCAGACTGGGGCAGTCCGCGGATTACGGGTCCGATGCTTGGCGCCGATTCACGGGCGCCTTGGGGCGTTTCGCCGAGCGTCACCCCGACGAACCGTGGGTTGACGGCCTTCGCGCGCAACTGCTGGTCTCAGAGGGCATGTTCGACGTTGCCGATTTCTCTATCAGCAGCTTTGAGCAGGCGTGCGCAGACGACCTCTGCACACAACACGCGCGGAGGCTGCGCGCGGAGACTACAACTGGCGAGTAGCCGCCGGTGGTACCGATCAAGCGATTGAACTCTTCGTTGGGTGGGCCATCTCTTTAGAGGTGGGGGACTCTAATAGTCGCTCATTCGTGTTCCCCACGGCCACAGCCGTGGGCACCCAAGCGTTGCATGGCACCCTCCACTCATCGAGCGAAGTGCGGTGGAGCACTACGCCAAACCACGTCGGTCCGCGCCGATATTCTGTTCGGCGATCACGTCGCGCATTGTGTAGATGCTCGCGGGTTTGCCGACGATCCACGCAGCCCCGCGCAGTGCTCCTGCGGCAAATGCGTCGCGCGAGTGAGCTTCGTGTCGCAGCGTGATTGTCTCGCCAGAGCCGCTGAAGTGAATCTCGTGACGTCCCACTATGTCACCCATGCGAACCGCATGAACGCCGATCTGTCCGGCTGGTCTCTGACCGGTCTTACCTTGACGTCCCCAGATGACGTTGTCTTCTCTCGATCGTTCGGTCTTCGCCAGGATGGCATCGACCAGCGTGAGGGCTGTCCCGCTGGGGGAATCGACCTTCCGCTTGTGATGTGTTTCGACGATCTCGACGTCGTAGGCTGTTCCCAGCTCCGCCGCCACCTTTCCGACGAGCCCGGCCAACAGGTTGATACCGATGCTGAAGTTCGAGGCGTGCAGAATCGGGATCGTCTCGCCGGCTTGGCGGATTCGTGCCGACTGCTCATCGGTGTGGCCTGTCACCCCGCAGACCATGGGCGTTGCATGTTCAAGGCAGTGGTCAAGCCAATGCATGGTGCCAGTCGGCAGCGTGAAGTCGATCAGCACGTCACAGCGGTCGCAAAGGGTGCTGGTCACGGGGACCTCCGTGCCGTCGACGCGAGCGCGCCCGCCACAAAGCGGATCATCCGGGATCGACAGAGCGGCGATGAGCTCAAACCGCTCGTCGCCGGCAGCCTGCTGGACGACGCGTCGTCCCGTCCTGCCCGTCGCCCCGGCAATTGCCAATCGAATCATGATATGCTCCTTTGTGGATTCGCAGAAGCAAGGTTGGCGGTACGCCAGTGATGTGTCAACAGTGAATCCCCCGGGGTGGCCAGCCTCTTCGTCGGGTGGCCCACCTCTTGAGAGGTGGGGGACTCGAATGCTGCGCCGGGTGCCACTGGCAAGCTACTGCTTGCCAGTGTTTGTCACCCTCAGCCCACGGGCAAACGAGTTTGCCCGTGCCACCCCCAAATGGGATACACGCCAGCAACGAGACGCTCGTAGCCTCGCCTGGGTCATCGTCCCACGCGGCTATGCGCGCCGCCGGGCGGTTTCCTCCTCCAGGACTTTCCTCTCCTGTGGGGTCAGGGAGTCCATTCCCTGGGCGGACACCTTGGCGAGAATCCGCTCGACCTGCTTGCTGTGTTCTTCCTCTCGCTTTCTTTCGCGCTCCGCCTTGGCAGCCGCCCGGCGTGCCCGTCGCTGTTCGAGGAAACCGGGCTTGGGTTGATCGTGGTCTACCTGCCGATCAAGCGATGTGTATCCTCCGGAGAAGTCGTAACCGAACTCGCCGGTGTCGAGCATCTCGCCGGTTCGGAGCATCTTCTTCATTCGCCACGATTCGAAGTACCCGAACACCGCGATCATCAACAGAACCCAGGACTGCCCGGTGAACAACCCGAAAACGCCCAGGCAGATGGCCCCGATCATACCGGCGCTGGTGGCGATCTCCGTCGCTCGATGATAGCCCTTCCCGGACCAGAGCACGCACTGCAACACTCGACCACCATCAAACGGAAACACCGGCAACAGGTTAAAGAGCAGCAGCAAGTAGCTTATTCCAAAGAACCGGACGACCCACAGTTGGGCGGTTGTGGATACAACAGACGCATTCACGGGCCACATCGGGCTTAGCGGATTGATGGGGAGCGACCCGAGGCTCCCGGTCCACACGATCAGCACCACGCCCGCGACTACACAGAAGATCACGTTGACCATCGGACCGGCGACGGCGGTTATCATGTGGGCTCGCGCGGTATGAGGCGGGCTGACCATCGCCAATCCGCCCAGAGGCCAGAGCAGAATTTCTTCCGCCTCTCCACCGGTCGAACGCGCGCCGTAGCAGTGGCCAAACTCGTGGACGAGCACGACGAAAAAGAGAATCGCATAAATTCCAAGCGATCCTACAAGCACCGACCCCAGCGACCAATCGCCTCCGCCTTCCCGGGCGGCTGCTACGTCTCGGCTGAGCAGAATCAGAGCAGCCAGAACGAAGATGACATGCACGCGGATGTCGATGTTGAACAACCGGCCGACCTTGAACGACCAGTTGATCGGGTTGTCCAGTGGTTTGTCGAATCGCCCCATGATTCAGTGCTCAGGTGTTCCCTCTTTGCGGGTTGACGCGCCCACGCGACGGATTTCAGCTCGCGAGGCTCACCCGCATTGTTCCGAGCGGCCACTCGGTGGTCATCGGCCAGTTTCGCAGTTCCATCGCCTATCCGTCCCCCAACCTTCGCTGCGCGGAGAATAGGGCACCCGCGCTGACGGCTGATAGCTAATGACAATCCGTCCCCCACCCCTAGAAGGGATGGGGGACCCGCCACGGGCTGCTTTATAGTCTGTCGACGCGTTCGTGGCTGGTTTCCCGCTGGCGCTCTCGATCGGTTGCTTCCGAAAGCGCTTGCTTTTCTTTCTCCGACAGGCAGTGGATTCCGCCGTCATGGACTTTCTTGAGGATCCGATCGATGGTTTCAGCGTCCGTCTGTCTCTGTGCCAACCGCTGGGCGAATCCGTCTTTGCCCGATCCGGAGAATCGGCTCGGCCCGGTTGGGCGCCCCGGGCTTTTCCGCCGCCTTGGCAGAAATGCCCAGTGCGTGGTCGCCCACCAGCGTTCGCCTCGGGCAGCCCACCATATGCCGAAAACCAAGCCCGCAAGGTGACAGGCTTCTCCGCCATAGTTCGATCCGCGCGTCTGCACCGACCAGACGGCCAGCAAGCCCAACACAATCACCAGCGTGCGAGCACGAATCGGCAGCACGCCCATGATGTAAATCGTCATGTTAGGATGCCAGACCGCCACCATGCCCAACAGACCATAGATGCAACCTGAGGCTCCGACCGCCGGTGTCCAGGGGAACACCACGCCGGTAGTCGACAGCAGGACATAAAACGCATTGCCCGCCAATCCGCAAATCGTGTAGACGACCAGAAACCGGCGCGGGCTCCACCGTCCTGCAATAAGCCTGCCAAGGAAATGAAGGCAGAACATGTTGAACAAGATGTGCATGAAACCGGCGTGGAGGTACTGAGCGGTTATCAGGCGCCACACCTGCCCCTTGAGCACCAAAGCCGGGACCAGATCACACCAACCGAAGACAGCAGCGCCGCCGGGAGTGCTCTTCTGCATCCCGTGGCTCGTGAAGGACTTGAAGGCTGGGACAAACGCCTCAAGCGCGAAGATGCCGGCGTTGATCGCGATCAGCGTGGTAACAATGCTGCCGCCTATAAGCAAGCCCGATCCGCCGGGCATCTGGCCAAAGGAAGGCCCGCCCGGCGCGGAACCCCCCTTAGCGTATTCTCGATCCTGCCAACCCATTAGGCGCTACTCTCCTGTTTGTGCGAAATACAGACCCAGAACGGCAATCGTTTTTGCGTCAATCAGCTCGCCGGCGAGGAACATGCGGCGGACCTCGCTTGTTTCGAGAATCTCGACCGCTATTCGTTCGTTTTGCTCCAGCCTCTGACCAACCTGCGTGAGATCGGTCGCAAGAAACGTGTGCATTTTCTCCGTGCAGATACCCGGCGTGGAAAAGAACTCCGCCAGCGGCTCGATCTTCCCAGCCCGATACCCGGTCTCCTCCTCCAGTTCACGCGTGGCCGTCTCGATCGGCGGCTCACCGGGTTCGAGCGTACCCGCCGGCAACTCCCAGAGCTCCTGCTCTACGACCTCGCGAATCTGGCGGATCATCACCAGACGCCTATCGTCCAGCACGGGCAAGATGACAGCCGCCCCCGGATGAACCACCACATATCGCTTTATCACCTTTCCCGTGGGGCTGGCGTACTCCCTTTGTTCAACGGAAAAGCGGGGCGTTGACAGCAACTCTTTTCGCATATCAGCGCTTTCGACAACGTCTCGTCCGGATATTACTCGCCACAAGGTGATTATAGGTCCGACTTCTGGGGGCGGCAATCGACCATAGATGTCCGAACCTGCGCGGGGAGTATCCCTGCCACTTGACTGGGGCATGGAGCCACCGTACCGAGCCCCAAGCGCCAGCGCGGGGGTGTTGGATCGGTGCGGCAATGGTCCCGTCGCTCGCGCCTCGGGCTCGGTTCACCAGTTTACCCACAAGCCTGACGCAGACCGGCCGTGTCACGAGCGATGTTCCCGCTTGCCTGCCTGACAAACTACGTGTACATAAGGGTAAGAGTTCTCGTTTGCTGGATTGGCTGGAGCTTGGTGAACCGGGCCTTCTCCACAACGCCGCGGCGAAGGTTGTCAATTGTCGAACCGGACGTTGTAGTGATCTAATGCCTCTTGAAGACAGCCCCCATCCTCCTTCCGACGAGCGGGAATCCCCGCCGCCCTCCGACGTCGAACCGGAAGTCGCAAGCTCCGGCGAGACCAACCGGGAGATTCCGATGGAGGACGTCGAGGACCGCGAACGAGTTCCCGATGACTTGCCGCCCGCAGATGTGGACGAGGGGGTGGCAAAGGAGCTTGCCCCGCGATCGAAAGCGAAGATAACTCCGCCGTCCCGCCCGGCACGCCAGCAAGATGATCTTTCCGATGCAGGCGCTATCAGCGATGAGTCCGAGTCAGGCTCAAGCTGCGAAGAGGTTTGGCTCTACGATTGGGACAACGAACTCTCGGTCGGCAAGATCGCCGTGGGGCTGCGGTCGATCGAAGGCGAGATCCGCAGCCTCCTGCAAGACCGTGACCCGAAGCGTAAGCGCCGCCTGGCGGGAACGCGTCGTTGGTTGGAGCTCGAAGAGGACCTTCGCAACCTGCACTACACCGGGCGAGTTGACGAACCCGCGCTGCAACGCTTGCAACTGCTAGTAGCCAAACGCCATCACCTGTTCCGCCGCCTTCGATTCCTGACAGGTACCAGACCGACCTGGAACACGTAGTCTCACGTTTCGTGATCAAACCGCCTGCGGCCCCGTCAACTCATGTGCGACGGAGAGGTGGCTGCAAGGTGTGTCTCGGGCGCTGCCGCAGGGTGCGTCCAGGACGCACCTTCTTCGCAGACTTCTGCTTCGGAGGTCAAATCGCTTGACGGGCAACCGGTCACGACTCGCTCGAACTTCGCCAATTCCTTCTCCCACCGGTGGTGCTTTTCTACGAATGTGCGGGCACATCTTCCTATCTCTGCACGATAGATTGCGTCTTTCAAGAGACGGATGACGCATCCCGCCATGTTGGACGGGTCGTCAGCTATGAGAAAGTCCCTCCCGTTTCGCCCGGCTATTCCCTCTGCCGCCTGCGAGGTCAGCACAACGGGTCTGCCGGCTGCCATAGCCTCAAGAACCTTGTTCTGCAGACCGCGTGCGATACGCAGCGGAGCAACACTCATGTCGAAATGCCGCAACTCGGCGGTGACGTCGCGTACACCACCGGCGACTTCCACTCCACCTACGCGCGCCAATCTGCGGACAGATCGTGCGGGCGCTCGACCGACGATACGAAACCGCGCACCAGGAAACACCGCCGTAATAGCCGGCCAACAGTTGTGAACAAACCAGCACACCGCGTCCACGTTGGGTTTGTAGTCCATCTGCCCGACGAATCCGACAACCGGTTCAACCGTCTCGATCCCGTGGTCATCCCCATCCGGGATCGGTGCAGTAATGTCAGGTAGTGGCACACCGTTACCTACGATGCGCACCTTCTTATTGGTCGCCGAACCGTCGACGTCGCGCGCTTCCGCTTCAGTAATCAGGGTGGTGGCGTCAAACAGATCAATCCACTCGTGCTCCCTGCGAGCCAGGCGCTTCCCCTCAATTCGGTACATCACCAGCGACCACAGCCCGGAATGCTCTGCGTAGGCGAGCCATTTGGCGCTGTCGAGGTCACAGAGATCCAACACTCTTCGTTTCGCACGCACCTTCAGCGCATGCTGGGCCATCCCAGACGAAAACGCAGTCACCACGTCAAAAGATACCGACGACAATTCCTGCAGGGCTTTGTCCATCTCATGGTTGCGATAGAACGCTTCGGTCACGGTCGAGCCGGTCAAAAGCCCCAGGATTCCCCGCAGCTTCGCTCGGCGCCTGTCGAGAGGTACGGCGATCACCCGCTTGCAGTGCTTCGAAAGCGTCTCGATATGCTGTTCGTCCTGCGGATCGTCAACGAAGCACACACACCAGACGCAATGGCGCTTCGCCAGATGGGCTAGATGGCGGAACGCACGCAGCTTGTCTCCTTTGTCAGGCGGGAAGGGGATGCGATGTGCGAGGTAGAGAATGTTCATCGGTCGTCGCTATCCGGGTAAATGCCTCGCAAGATACGCACCCGCGGGTCTCGTTACGCCAAGAGGGAGTCTCTTCCAGATCTCTCGGACCAGTCGAACCCTGGGGTTGCCCGGCGTCAGGTCGGGCGGAGTCCGTCCCGGCGGAGTGTAGTATTGATATTCCAACGGCTCGGGCGAAAACCCGCAAAACCGCTTGAAATCGAAGCTGCCCTTGTTGTCGCGGCGCGACCGCCCGAAGTCGAACGTGCGATATCCTTCGTCGACCGCCCGCTGCATGAGCGTCAGATAGATGAAGTTAGCGGCGCTGCATGTTCGGGCCTGGTCCGTGGTTCCGATGAAGTAGGGCATCACGGTGCGGTTGAACATGAACGACAGCAGACCGGCTACCGGCTCACCGCGTCTGTGCACGATCGACACCATGTGATGGTTCAAAGATCGCTCGATGAGGTTTCTGAAAAAGGCCCGTGGATAGTTCAGCGACCCAAGCCGGCGCATGCTCAAAGAGTACATACGCCACACGTCCTGCAGATGATCGTCGCCGAAGCTCACCGTCAGACCGTACTTGTTCCTTGCGTTGCGAGCAGCCGCCCGGGCCTTACGCGGAAGCCAGCCAAGCACGTCGCTGGACGACCCCGGAAGCTCACGGCGAAAACCCACGTAACGATCCACCACCGGCAGCTCGGCCACGGCGGCCTTCGATGATCTGAAGTCGATGACCCCTGCGCGATCGTCACGGGCCAGATCCTTAGCCGCCTCGAGCAGATCGGATGCTGCGAACTTATCGTCGGCCAGGATGCCCCCACCCACACCATAGGGAACGCTCACCAGCATTCGTCCGCTGGCCATGCTCTTGACCAGGAACATCGGGAGTACCCCGACGATCCGGTCACCCCGCCGGGCAACCAGATAGTCGTCCCGGTGTCCGAAGGACGCCTTGACAGCTTCGCGCCAGCCGTCGAGGTGAAAGAAGCTCCCCTCCGGATGCCCGCGGACGTACTCATCCCATCGCGCCGGCCCGATCGATTTCAATGTCGTGACCGAACAGGGCTCGCCTGCGTCGGCTTGCCCGTACGAATCGGGCGCCGCGTCGGATGTTCTCCCGGACGGGCCCGTACTGCCCGGCGGAATGTCGAGCATCAGATCGGCGGCTGGGCGGTCAGCCACCGTCACCGGCTGGCTCGCAAGAGGCTGCATCAATATGCGATCGCTGTGGTTCACAAGACAACTCCCCGACGGGATCGGTGGTTGTCGGTCTTGCGTGGGAAATCACGTGGCGATACTTGCCCGAGTCGGATGCGGCGATGTCGCGGGGAAACTCGATGTTCAGCGCGATTCGATCGCCGACGACCTTGCGCAGGCACCGTTCGATCTGTTCGGTGGTGACGCGTTGCTTCAGCTCGTTGCGTACGACGGATACCGTCACAGCCAGGTCCCGGGCCTGGGTTACGCGAAACCGGCGTACGCCGGGCTGCTCGCGAAGGGGATAAATAATGGACAAAGCGTGCTTGATCGTACCGTCCGGCAGAGTCAGGAAATCCGTGGTCCTCCCCTTGACCATGTCCATCAAGCCCAGCCCCCGTCCGCACCGGCAACGCCCGGGTTTGAGACGCCCGACGTCGCCCGTGCGATAGCGAATGAAGGGCATCGCTCTTGAGTCCAGGTGTGTGATGACGATTTCGCCTGCAAGCCCCGGCTCCACCGGTTGGCCGTCCTCGACGATCTCGACGATGAGGTTCTCCGATGTGATGTGGAAGTTGCCCTCCCGGCACTGGTGGGCGATGAAGCCTCCTTCCCGGCTGCCGTAGCAGTCAGCTACCGGCACTTGAAAGAACTCTTCGATGATCTGGCGGTGGTGTGGATAGCAGACTTCACCGGTCACGAATACCGCTCGCAAGTGGCGCGAATCCGCCTGTCGTCCGCGCGACCGGGCATGCTCCACGAGCAATGCGATGCTGCTGGGATACCCGAACAGGCACGCCGGTTTGAAATCGCGAAGCTCATCAAGGTAACGGTCCATCCGCTCAGG
>Ga0180433_10002619_pt1 | contig 27483 bp, 28 predicted proteins | sample SS_ome_8_FD_132980 | JGI IMG/M metagenome (GOLD analysis project Ga0180433, IMG submission 132980) | Hypersaline lake sediment archaeal communities from the Salton Sea, California, USA - SS_1_D_1 metaG | ecosystem: Environmental > Aquatic > Non-marine Saline and Alkaline > Hypersaline >... | reverse complement strand
TGTCCGCGTTGCTGTACATCATCAGCAGACTTTTGGTAAACGGGAAAGACAAGAGTTGATTGTCAAACTGTGGAAAGCGATTGGTCTCTATGAATACGGGATAAATATCCCCGATACTTTCCCTTGACAGACCGACATCGGGGTCATTGAGGTATTGATCGAGAGGTACGACCACGCCACTCTTGGTGTATTCGGCCACCATGCTCTCATAAGCGATTGCAAGATCGGGCAACTTTTGCGCAATGACAGCGGACTTGAGTTTTCGGAATATCTGACTGTACCCGGCGACGTACACGGGCTTCACGCGTATGGTATCATGAGTTTCATTGAATTGACGAATGATGTCCAGAAGTATTTGTTGATTTCTGTCTGCTTGCGTATGCCAGAATGTTATCTCTACTCGGTTGTCCCCAATTCCATTGGGCTGTTCTTCATCATTTGTTCCGCAACCTGCCGCAAGTGCTGAAAGAACCAGTATTGAAATGAGAGCTGAAAAGTCTCGTCGCATTCTGCCAATCTCCTGCCAATTCGAAAAACATGGTAAACACGTTTTCTACTTGTCTATTGAGCGATTATCCCTTGATTCCAGAGCTGGTTACTCCTTCAATAAACCTTCTCTGAAGAAAAATGTAAGCTACCACAATAGGTATAACAACAACAGTCGAAGCAGCCATCAGCAAATGATAGCGGGTTCCCGCCTCCCCGGAGAAAGTCGCAAGAGCCTTCTGGACGACGCTAAGATCCGGGTTTGTCGTGGCTACCAATGGCCATAGAAATGCATTCCAGCTTCCGAGAAATGAGAAAATGCCGACGGTCACTAGCGCCGGGGAAACCATGGGTACACCAATTCGCCATAGAAAACGCCAATGACCACAACCATCAATAAGAGCTGCATCGTAGAAATCACTTGGTATTTGCCTGAAGAACTGCCGGAGCATGAAGATTGAAAACACGTTGGCAGTCCACGGCACAATTAGAGCGAGGTAAGTATCATCCCAGCCGAGTCCTACCATCGTCAGGTAATTTGGGATCAGTGTGACCTCAAAGGGAATCATCATGGTTGCCATAAAAGCGAGGAAGACAATGCGGTGTCCGAAGAATTCCAGTCTGCCAAAGGCATATCCTGCGAGAATTGACGTAAAGAGCACTCCGCCCGTTACGCATAGGGCCACCAGCAGGCTGTTTACGAAGCATCGACCAAAAGGCTTCCAGAATGTGCAGCGTAGCCATGCTGCGATATCTGCAGGCTCCGTATTTCGGTCGGGAGCTAAAGCCGTTGATATTCGGTTCCACATCTCAGGATAATTGCTCCACCGAGCGGTTTCTGGAAACATTCTTGGGGGAGTCAACTCCGTTTCTCTTGATTCCTTGAGCGAAGTGCTTAGCATCCAGAAGAAAGGGAAGAGCATTGCCAACGCTCCTGCGATGAGGATGGCGTGGGAGATCATCCTTCTTCCAGCAATCGTGCCCCTCAGTCTCAAATCTCAGGTTCTCCGCTAATAGTGTACCCGCCTGCCAACAACGCGAAGTTGAAAAACTGTGAGAAGCATGACAATCAGGAACAACACGAATGCCACGGCCGCCGCATATCCGTAGTTTTGGTAGTGCCAGAAGTTCAGGTATATTTCCATTGTCACATTCCGGCATGTGTCGAGCTTCTGACTTGGGGCCATCATGTACACTTCGTTGAATGTCTGGAAAGAACGTATTGTCGATATCACTAGCAGAAAGAATGCTGTCGGCGAGACTACGGGAAGAGTGATCCGTCGCAGTTTTGTCCACCAGCCGGCGCCGTCAATATCCGCCGCTTCATACAGCTCCCGTGGTACCGTGGTCAAACCAGCAAGGAAAATGACTGTGCAAAACCCCAGCGAATGCCACACGGAGAAGATCATGACGCAGACCAAAGCCATACTAGGGCCTGCCGCCCAAGACGGTAGCCCATCGCTTATCAGGATTTGAAGAATGCCGCGGGGTTCTTCGACCCAGTGTTGGATGGAAAGGCCAAAGAAGCCAAGAATCTGGTTCGCGACGCCCCGTCCATCAGGATGGAATATCCATGCCCATACCATTGCAGCAGCAACTGTCGACGTGATGTAGGGAAGAAAATAGACCGTCCTGTAAAGGCCAAGACCGCGCAATTTCTGGAACAAGAGATTTGCGATCAGGAAAGAAAGAATTAGCGTAACTGGAATTGTACCGATAGCGTAGAAGACTGTTATTCTGAAGGAGTCGAAGAAATCACCTCTAAAGAGCAATCGGGCATAGTTTGCGAGTCCCACAAATTGCACATTGTCTGTCACCCAATAGCGGGTCAGGCTCATTACGAAGACGTAGCAGAGAGGATACAGGCAAAATGCGCCGAGAATGATTGCCGCGGGAGCAATATATGCGTAAGCAACCAGAGACTCGCGAATTCGTGAACGCTGGCCGGAGACGAGCGGCATAGTCGGTTTACCTGAAGCTGATAAATATACGATTCAATAAAGACAATCTCACCAAGACGGGCGTATGTTAGCAGAAGGAGCAACAAGCATCAATTGTGCAAAGTACATTCGGGTCGAGGGAATGCCAGACAATCTGTGACGCTACATGAATCGCGGTTCACCTTGGATTGTCTTGATAAGTTGGGATGTGATTTCTATCTGCTGCAAGTCGCCCCAGAAAAGGATACGCACGGAACCTTCGGCCCCATTGACGCCGCCGGAGCCAATCTGAGCACTCTGGACATCGGTGAGAAGATTTAGAGCTTCAATTTCCGTAATAATCTCGCCGTAGACTGGCCACATTGTCGGCACATCTTCCTTGCTTGGTTCATCGCTAAGGAGATTGTGGACAGCGTGGATATCTGTGGCAATGTTCTTCTCCAGTCCGACCGGGATGATAAGGCGAACGCGTCGGGCAACGAGGTGTCCGATGGTGGCTCCAATATCCCCCCCAGTCGGATGCCCTATTAGAACCCCGGCCACCTTCGAAGCATAGTTGAGAGCATTGGCGCCTTTGATGAAAACGTCACCCGGTCCCATGCTCCTCGCCGCTTCCGGGGCCGAGATGCCATCCAGGGGCTTGCCATTTTTCAGGACCACATCCGGGAAATCATTCTTGACGGTGCCTTTGGCAGTGGCAGGCTGCACCCAGCCGGATACGTAGCGATGTTTGTCAATGGATTTGCCGAGCAATTCCTCAGCGACGTAGGCGTTTGTTGTGCCTTTGGCAACGGCAACGGTACCGTTTCGCAGGGCATCTTCCACAGCTGGGTGAGCGGTGATTGCCTTGGCGATCAGACGTTTTGACTCCGAAACAGTCAGCACCACTTCCATTCTCATCGCACAGTCCCTTATAATTTATATCTGGTCGGACCCCTGTCAGAGAATATCCGCGTCGAGGTCACGAGGGCATCCAAGGGAAGTCTACTGACTGCCGCATTATGCCAGAAGGCCTGGGGGGTGTCAACTATTTGCCGCCTGGATGTACGATGTGTATAATCCCTTAATCCACGTGATGGGACGTATCGTGACACTCGCACTGGATTTCCCCCTCTGAGAACGGAGATGCGGCTGTGACCCTACACGGACGAATGAGTGTTTTCAAGGTCATTCTTCTCATAATGTTTGCTGTTTCTATCTTGCCGGTTGTCCGGGGAGAGGAGCAGGCTGATGTTGTCGAGATTACGCCGACGCCGGGAACAGGGGAGGGGGGCGAGTACTATGAACTTGATGAGGAAGAGCCTACTCCAACACCTACACTGACCAAGGCTGAGAAAAGAGAACTCGAGCGTGCGAAGCGAAGAGAGGCAACTCAAAGGCGCCAGGCAAAATTCAAATTCGAAAAAGGAAGGGCTGCTGCCGCCGCTGGTGATCTGGCACTTGCAAGGACCTATCTCGAGAGCATTTTGAAAATGCCACTGGAAGGAGAGGCAGAAGAACTTGACGCCACGGCACAAAGAGCTATCGACATGATCATGGATAGGGGCGACGAGCTTTTGAAGAAGGCAAGAGAATTCCGTGGCAAAGGAAGATTTCTCAGGGCGGCCGATATCCTCGACAAACTCGTTGTCCACTTTCGCGGCACAGCTGTCGGGCAGCGCGCGAAAGGCGAAACCGAAAGCATGATGTCCAGATCCGAAAGCGCAAAACAGATTCTTTACGGCCGAGCTTTGCGCTACGAGAAGGCCGGAGATCTATGGCGCGCATATGAACAGTATCATAATACCTTCGACAGATTTCCTGATACACATGAAGGTGAGTTGTCCGAGGCAAAGATCGAAGAGTTCAAAGCACTGGAAGTCGTTCCACAAAACTTGACGCCTGAGATGGCACGCAGGGCGCAGAAGTTGCTGGTGATTGCAGAGATTCGTGCGCTTAATCTGAATGTCGATCTCGAGCCTCCATCAGACTACTATAGACAGGTTGTCGAGGAGTTTCCAAATACAACCTACGCTGTTGAGGCAGCCGAAAGGCTTGCAGAAATGGAGATGGATCAATGAAGAGTTACAATCGTCAGATCGTGTTTGTGATAACATCTGTGATGGCGATGCTGCTTTCAGTTTCCGGGGGAAAGATGATGGCCGCCGTTCCTCCCGCACCGCCTGCGCCGGAAATCACACCCGCAGAGCCAGCAACTGGCGAGGGACAAGGTGATGCCATCGAATCTGAGATTGTGGAACCCAAAGCAACATCTGCAGAATCTGACACGAAGGATCAGGTTGTGGCAGATGATTCTGAGCCCGCTGGATCGAGCCTGGCAGAGGTCCCTTCGCTTTTCACTGATGGTCGCGGAGAACCTCTCGTCATTTCGAGCGATTCGGTCACATTCGACAAAGTAAACAACACAGTTCTCATAAAGGGGAACGTGAAGGTGGAGTACTCAGTCTATACACTTACCTGTGACCAATTGGTGGGCGTTCCTGACACAGAAGAAACGAGTTCGACGCCAAGGAATTTCACTGTCACTGGCAATGTGGCGGCTTCTGGACCCGACTGGAGAGCGACGGGGGATAAGGCAGTATGGAACACCGATACAGAACTCATGGAGCTATTCGGAACCCGCGAAAACAGGGCCATGGCTTGGCAGGACAAGGACGGCACCATCATAGAGATCACGGCGGATACCATCATCATCAAGGAGAGAAACCAGATCAAAGGGGAAGGCCGTCCAGTTATGAGGATGATAGGCGGGGACCTGAAGGACATATTCAAAAAACGGAAGAAGGATACAGACTGAGGATCCCCGTTTCAGTGTAACACAGTATCTGACGAGGCGCCTTTGACTTAGAAACAGTAGAAGTCGGTCTTTCCTGCCTGCTTGGGCTTCTGATTGATTCAGCATGATTTCAGACATGACCCGGATGCTGTATTGGCCACGCCAGTTCGACCCGCGACCGTATTCCTCACATTTTAGTCTTGCATGCTCTTTGCATGTCAACTTGCGGATGGTTAGCATAGGCCTCGCGATATGTCTCCATCAAATGCCCGTCCCGTCACCGGAGTAGCCTTGTGACCCAGGCAACGGAAACACGGTACATCCATCACGAAAGGAACTTTGCGCTCAACGTTGGCGAAGGTGTCTGCTTAAGGATCTGTCTGGCATTGGTGAGTAGTGAATTGGTGTTGCAGGCGCTTGTGCAGGATCTTGGCGCTTCGAAGCTGTTGATCGGGTTAACCTCCGGCCTGTTCATACCCATGTGGGCCTTCTTTCAGGTCCTTGTAGCTCGTTTGCTCGGCGGGCGTAGCAAGCTAAAGAAGTTTGTGGTTTCATTCCGGCTTGTGGCAGGGCTTTTCTGGGCTGTTTTCTCGGTCTATCTGCTATTCAGCCGTCCAGAATGGGCAGGATTCAGCATTGTTTTCACCATGCTCACTTTGGCATTCTTCGCGCTGTTCGCAGGAAGTCTGGTTCCTGCGTGGTTGGAATTCATAACGCGAACGATACGGGCAACTGACTTGGGCAAGTTCTATGGTTGGCGAACAGCCCTTGGCTCTGGGGCAGCTCTTCTTGCATGGTTCTTTGTGAGATGGGTTTTGCCCACGTTACCGTTCCCTTATGGCTATGCGTGCTGTACGGGTGCTGCGTCACTGGTGTTTTTTGCTGGCGTTCTGTTGCTTGGTATGTCCCACGAATCTGAAGTGGCACACAAGCCTCGTGGTTCGTCGCTCAATTTATTCAAGGAGTTCACTCAAGACCTCCGAAGGGATAGACAGTTTCGATTCTTGTTGTTCATACTTGTGCTCGCGGCGTTTGGCGGGGGAGCCATGGCTGGAAGCATGTCGACCGCTTTCTATCTCGCTTATGCTCGTGAAGTGCTGGTGCCGGCGAGCGTGGACAGTGCTCACATTGAGTACGTCAGAAATGCATATGTGGGGTACGCGGGTATAGTCTACGTGTTGGCTCAGATAATTGTCGGGCTACTTGCTGGACGGCTTGTGGACAAACTGGGCGCCCGCGTAGTCTTTTTCTGCGGTCTGTTGATATCAGTAATCGTGCCGTTGATTGCCTTGGTGATCCAGTCTCATTTGGTCTATCTCGCTACGTTTTTTGTTAGAGGTGCTGCATTTGCTATGGCTTGTTGCAGCTATCACACGCTCGTCATATCAATCTCTCCGTCAGATAAGGCAGGAAGGTATCTGGGGATGCTCAACTCCTTTCGTGCCCCATTCTACCTGGCCGCTCCAATTATTGGGGGCACATTGATCGAAGCTACTTCTTACTCCACCATGTTTGTCGTCGCAGCGGCAATGTCCTTCATATCTGTGGCTGCTTTCACTTACGCGCTTGGTTTGAAGAGAAGTGGATCTTAGAACGATGATTTTCAGTGTTCGGAAGAACGGCGTTGCGCATCGTGATTGTCTTTTTTGTCGCGCTTTGACCACACAAGTCGAAGAATGTGATCGCCGAAGGTGGCCCGCCACAAGGCGCGCAGAGGGTTTTGCGCAAAAAGGATGAACGCGTGCCCCGGTGGAGTCTCGCGAGATAGTCTGAGTGAAAGGCATATTGGCAGAGCCGTCAGGGCGATACATGCTTGAAGGAACAGCAGGATATTCATGGCGCCAAAAGTGCGTCCGGCAATCTCAAAAGTAAAGTCTCCGATAGCGCCCACCACTGCGCCGCCCAGCAGAGGGGCAATCAATCCTCCGATCGAACTGCAAATGAAAACAAGGCTCAACACGGTCGCGCGTTTGTGAGCAGGTGTGACTGCATATGTAAGAAGCAACCATCCCACCATGTAGCCCGCGGTCAGAATGCCTCCGAGGATCTGAGCTGGATAGACTAGTTCCTTGTGTTCAATTGTGCATAGAGACAACATGATAGCCCTGAGTGCGATCCCTACAGTGCCGACAAGCACAATCACGCGTGGGCCGTGGCCGTCGGCAACACGACCCCAGGCAGGTTTGGCCGCGGCACAGGCGATTCCAAAGACCAGGAACACAATGCCTACAGTCTGATAGTTGAGGCCAAGTGTTTCGTTGAAAAAGACATTGAGAAACGCTCCCGTGAACATCGAAGAGCTGTCAACGATTAGGATTATCAATAGGGCAAATAGGATAATACGATTGGTTAGAAGCTGCAGCGTGCCCTTGAGGAAAGGCTCGTGAGGAGGGTGGGGTCTTCTCACTCCACGGGCGAAAATAAACGGAATCACGGATGCCACGCCGAATGCAGCGCCAACAAGAAACAAGACAGGAAATCCAGCATCTGGGCTGGCATCCAAGTACTTTCCCCAGATGGGCTGTGCGAATCCGGCAGCCAGCGCCCCCGCCAGGCCGTCCACGGCAAAGACCTTTCCCACCATGTTTTCACCCACAAGGTCGGGGAGCCACGCCAGTTTGGCGATCATGCATACGTTGCACATAGCGTTGGCAAGGAACATTGTGGACATCAATCCGATCAATCCCAAGTTGCCCTGCTTATGGAACAATAGCGGCATAACACCGGCCGTCAATCCGGCCAAGCTGGCAGTGATCATGAAAATGATGGCAATCCATCGATCTTCTCTGAACTTCTCGATCAGATAACTCGCGCCGAGTGTTGTCAGCCCTGCCGCTCCCCATAGCACGGGCACTAGGCTGCAAGCGAAATCCGAATCACTCAGGCGACGGATGTAGAAAGTCAAGATGGGAGCGTACGGGCCTGCGACCCCTGTGAGTGAGGAGAAGCAGCAGAACAACAACGTGTGCGTCAATATCAGCACCGTATTCAGCGCAACTGGCAAGGGCTGAAGTGTCGGCCCCAGTTCAAAATCATGTTTGCTGTTCAGTTTGTTCACCACTTCCCCTTCGACTTTTCTGAGGCGCAGCATTCTATTCGCAGTGTTATGCGTTGTCCATATAAAAGCCAAGATTTGCAGGAAAAAATCTTCTTCTTACAAGTTCTTACATTGCGAGTGGAAAGAATTGGGAGAAACAGGTGTGCTGCTTCACATTTGAGCGGTTTTCGGGCGGATGTAAATGGGGTTGCTGTAGATCCAAGGTCGGTCGTTGAGATATGCTTCGACGCGAAATACGCCAGCTTCGCCAGCGGGCACTATTGTCTGCAATACGCATCCATTGGAGCAGGCTATCTGTCTGCCGTCTCGAATCAACCGGATTTCACATGTTACAGGAGATTCTACGCTTAGCTCGACCGGTTCTTTTGTCGCACTAATCTCATCTCCCATGAGGAGATTCCGGCCACCTTGTCTTCCAGCGAAACTGAAGCCCTGCGGGTTGCCGATGAGATCGTACGAAACGTAACAGGAGCCTTTTGCCATTGCGTTGAGGATTGTCTTCACATCTCCTTCGGCATCCATGCTTAGGCTTTCAACCAGAACATGCGTGCGCACGGTTCGGAAAACGTACTCATGGGGAAGAACAGTCCAGATTGGCTTCATTAGAGAGTGAAAAGGGAGATTTCGAGCATGGTTGTCGAGCGCTCCTACGGCGCTCACAGTCCGTTTCTGTGTCGCCTTGTCCCACAACGCGAGCAACTCTGGCTCAGGACCGGTGATCGCAGTATCCGGGTTGGAAACAAACTTTCTGAAGTTGCCGAACTTGAGGTCATGAATCCAATCATGCATGTAGCACCAGAGTTCGATCCCATGGAAGAAATTGGAGTTCCAAGCATGCCAAGCTCCTACGACAATATTGAACACGCGCTTGACCTTGCCCATTGGGTGAGCGGCGAAGGCTATGCCCCCTTGTTCACGGACCTTTTGCAGGGAAACTTCCAGTGGCATTCGTCTATAGCCGTCACAGTCATTGATATTTGCGGAAACGATATGCCCTTCTCTCGAGCTTATTTCGGTGCCGACGATGCAGAGCACGCCGTCATGCCAGCGCTGCCAGTCCTCCTTCAAAGGGTCAAGAGTGTCATGATCCGCCATCAAGACAAAATCGAGTCCGGCGATTTTCGCATCCTGCAATATGCTGTCGTAATTGTAGGAACCGTCGGAATACCTGGTATGAATGTGCGTGCAGCCTGCGTAGTCGACAAGATCGCTCACTTCACATCCTCAAAGCCGCCATCCTCTGCTTCTTCAATGATTTTTCTGTATTCCGACTTGCCAGCGATGAAATAGGCCAGACCAACCAGGCTTGTCAAGAACTGTGCCAAGTGGAACAGCAGCACCAGCATTGCCCCTTTGGCGAACTTGAACAGGCCAAAAAGCAGATGGAAGGCGCCTTCACCGACACCTAGGCCCATCGGAGCTATGGGAATTGCGTTGATGACCAATCCGATTGGCACGAGGAAGAAGAAGCTTGCAAGGTTCATCTCTCCAGACGTGGCTCCGAGCGATCTACTGAAGAACCAATGTGCTATCACAGAGCAACTCTGCAGTATTGCAGACATAAGGAACACAACAAAGACAGAAAACTTGTGGTCCTTGTAGATTACGAGTGCGTAGTGTACTTTTCGGATCACGTTGTGAAAGGGCATACGTTTGGCGATTGCAACCAGCGTTGCGCTTTTTGCCAGCACACCGCTGAATAGCACAAAGAAGGCTATTGACCCGGAGACAAAAAGAGCAAGGGTTACAACGACTAAAGCCTGCGCCTGGTTCAACTCCATACCACAAACGGGCAAGATCTTGGCTTGGGCGTTCCAGAGTGTGTTGAAATTGACAAGGATCGCAGCCGCAGCCAGAGCTGAGAGGGCGTAAAGGCCAATCACACGGTCCAAGAATACTGTGGTCACGGCTTCGGCCTTCTTGTCGGTGTATTTTGTGGCGTAATAGGCCTTTACGACGTCCCCCCCCGTACCACCAGGAACAACGAGATTGAAAAAGTAGCCCAAGTAAGCCAGGCGAAAGGCTTCCCCAAAAGGCATGTGAATCTTTTGAGCACGCAATAGGATCATCCAGCGAGGCACGGCGATAGTGTTGGCCAAGAACACCATCAAGATACCGAGCATTACCCATCCCGGATGCTGGAGAATGAGCTTCAGTTTTTCAAGAGATATGGCGCCTTCACCGCCTTCTTCGCCGGTGAAGATTAGAAGATAAAATGCTGCGGCCGCGAGTGCGAGTCCTGCGACGGTTCTGATCAGCCGTTTGTGGCGCGTCCATATTCCTTTGATACCTTTTGTTGATTGCTCCATGAATTGATCTTTCCTTATGCCCTAAGCATTTCCAGGAAGGCTTCGAGCCGGGTTCGGTTTCTTGCCTCAAGGGGACCGGGTCGGTCGCATTCAAGAGTTAGTATCGGCAAATCTAGCCTTTCGCGCACAATTCTATCCTGTATCTGCCGAAAACAAAAGCTTTGCACATAGTGTATGACACCGTCTACGTTTCGTCTACGACATTCATATTCGATGTCATCGAGGCGATAGAAAATGTCGTAAGGGTATGTGTACCTGCAATACTGTTCGACAAGTGTTTCGGTGTGGTAGGGCATTGCAAACTGTCGCTGCATCTCGTTGAAGATGACTTCCGCATCGAACTCGTTTAGCGAAGCATATATATCGGTACAGATTGGGGGGATGCCGATGTACGCCAGGCGGAGTGGCGGTGTATGCTCTGGGCGTTTGATCGCTTCGTCCAGGAAAGCGTCCAACTCATTTTCAAAAACGTCTGGGTTGCTCCGGAAATCACTGCACTGGATGTTCCAAAGGTGGTTCTCCTCGCCCGTCACCTGATGTGTTGTCCAAGTGAGGTGGTCGAGGCGTTCAACTTTTGCTCGAATTCTATCGAGACGTGCCTTAATCTTCTGAGCGGAACGCTTGGTCGTGCCGAGGGCTGTCGCGAGCATCTTGAGTTCTTCGTCCAATGCGGTTGGGTCGCGATCATGGGGGAAGGCAAACTCTATCGTGCGAATCCCCTCACTCTGGAGCACTTCCATCAATGCACGCGTGTTACTGCAATCACCCTGGACAACCCCGATCATTGTCTGAATCTTCTGGTCGTGAACCGCCGTGTAAATGCCCTTGACCCAACTGCATAGGCTGCGTGGGAAGCCGGCATGCTCGGCGCGTTCAACAAGAACTTGTGGATCGGCAGCGGTGATGAAGCTGTTGTTAAGATCCACAGGGGGCCTCCCCGCGGCGTACAGAATCTCTACGGGGACCGTGGTTGTGATACCGATTGTTTGAGACGTCATGTTCATAGGCAAGAAATCCGCTTTGGGAAGACAGGAAAGGATTCTACGAATTGCGCTGCAGCATAGTCAAATGGCTTTTCAAAACGGCAGATCAAGAATGATGAAGACAAAGAGAGAATGCGAATCATACGTAGCTCCTCTTTAGCTGAGGGCCTTCAGTTCGCGAAGCTCATTGAGTGTATCAGACATGTCGCTTGGGAGAGGGGCGACGAATTCGAGACGTTTGTTCGCAACGGGGTGTTTGATGGACAGTCGAAATGCATGAAGTGCGTGACGGTTGATAAGAGGATCCCCTCCCGTTGCAAAAACGTTGCCCGCAAGGTCGCCTTTGTACAATGCGACACGATGTCCATACAGGCGGTCGCACAGAACTGGACAACCGGCCGAAGCGAGGTGAACGCGTATCTGGTGACTTCGACCTGTATGGGGTTCGAGTTCAACGAAGGAGTAGCCCTCAAACTTCTCGATCACCCGGTAATGTGTGATGGATACTTTTCCATTGTCCGGTCGGACAGCAAATTTGAATCGCTGAAACACGTGACGCCCCAGCGGAAGGTCGATGGTGCCTTCATTACTCTTAAAAGTGCCTTCCGTAATAGCCCTGTATGTTTTCTTCACAACGCGGCGTTCAAATTGTCTGGCGAGATGTGGCAGCACTCCGGCGTCCTTGCCGAGTATAACCACACCGCTTGTCTCACGGTCAAGTCTATGGACGATGCCCGGTCTTGTTGGGCCGCCAATACAGTTTGGATCTTGACAGTGATGCATGACGGCGCTTATTAGCGTTCCGTGCCAGTTTCCTTTGGCCGGGTGCAAGACCATTCCTGCCGGCTTGTTGACGACGATGATCTTTTCGTCCTCGAACAGGATATCAAGGGGCAGTTCTTCAGGTTGAACCTTTGAGACACGTTCTGGCAGCTCCATGATCAGATGGACCTGATCACCAATTCTTATCTCTTGGTGACGCTTGGCGGGTGAGCCATTGATAGACACCTGGCCTTCCTTGATCAGTTTCTGGAAGAATGTGCGAGAAAACTTCTTAAAGCGAGCAGCTAGATATGCGTCAAGACGTGCGTGCGTTGGCGCCCGGCGAACAGTGAAATCGTACTTTTGGTTAATACTTGCCATCAGCACAAGAAATGATCGTGCGTACACCGCACCTGCGTCAAATGGAAACGGGCTCCAAGTCAAGAAGACCCGGAGCCCGCCTGTAGTTGATCATAGAAAGACTTTATGCGACGTTGAGTAGTTGCTTGGCAACATCAACAGCGCTGGCAGCATCTGCTGCGTAGCCGTCGGCGCTAATTTCATCGCAATAGCTCTGTGTGACCGGCGCGCCGCCGATCATTACTTTCGAGTCAGCACCGGCTTCCTTGAGCGCATCTATGACTGTTTTCATCTGCGGCATTGTCGTCGTGAGCAAGGCCGACAAGCCGAGGAGAACGCAACCGTCTTTGGCTGCTTCAACATACTTCTCCGGCGGGACATCAATGCCAAGATCAACGACCTCAAATCCGGCTCCCTTGAGCATCATCACAACGAGATTCTTGCCTATGTCGTGCAGGTCACCCTTGACGGTGCCGATGCCAACCTTGGCGAGCGGTTGCACGCCCGATTCTGCGAGCTTTGGTTCGAGGATCTTCATCCCCCAATCCATAGCACGAGCAGCGATGAGCACTTCTGGCACGTAGAATTCGTTTGCCTTGAAGCGTCTGCCAACTTCATTCATTCCGATGATGAGACCCTCTGACAGGATCTTGTCAGGAGCGATACCCTCGTTCACGGCGTCCTGGACGAGTTTCTGGACGACATCTGCTTTGCCGCTAATCAAATTTTCTGCCATTGCCTGCAAATCTGCCATTGATACATTCCCCTTTCAAAGACTCCGACGTGATTTCGCCAGACCGAGGCTCTCTTTAGAGCTTTGGCCGTTTTCGTTTACGCCACCACCTTGGCTATATTATCCGCTTGTCCTAGTCTTCCAACTGGGACAGGCGAAATATCGCCTGCTCACTCCACAGGCGACTGCGCATCTCCGGTCTATCTCTTACCTCACGATATGCTTGGATAGCTTCAGGCACCTGTCCAGCCTTTTCGTAGCACCAAGCCTTATACCATATAGCTTCTGCATCTCGAAAAGTCAAGGAAGAATCAGTTGCTGCCTGAAATTCTTCTGCTGCTTCGGTGTACTGCTGTTTTTCGATAAGGATTTTTCCCATTGCCATATGAGCGTGAAGCCTGAAATATTCGCCAGGGTTCAGATCCAGCAATCCACGGTATACCTTGATCAGTTGGTCAAGGTTGTCAGTATCTTCTTGTTCTTCGAGAGCACGCGCCAGCTTGAGCAAAACCAATGGTCCTGCTGATGTATTCAAATATGAAGGTGGCAGATTCTGCAACTCTTCCACCGTGTTGGCAGTGGCCATTGCGTTCAAGGCAGACTTCTCGATGTGTTCGCTACGTATGCTAAGAACAAGCCACACAAGTGCAACTGCAGCAACCACTACGAGCCCCAGTGTGATTTTTCCGTAATGTGGTCTAAGGCGCTCGTCCAGGTCGTGGAAGAATTGAACGAAGGAATCTTCTCGTAGTTGTTTCTTGGTTTTGCCCATAATGTGTTGTTAGTCTCGTATTATCAGGTTTGTTAGAGCAGCGAGATTCTGATCTGCGCTGACTTGAGAGTGCTTCCTCGCTGGATGATGATTGTGCAGCGTTCCTCGCCCTTGCGAAAATACAGAATCGCCTTCATTCCGACATCGAGATTACGCAGTTCTTCCCAGCCGTTGGTGGGGAGCTGTTCTCGGTAGAATCGGATTAGCTCGAGAGCATCAGCTCCGCCGGAGTAGACAAATTCGCCGACACGATAGCCGGTTCCTTGTGACGAGAAGGACATGTCAGGCATGAAATTGAATCCGCTTGGCACGGGGATATCAGGAAACTGAAGAACCCTGGCCACTTGCAGCCCTTGCGGTTTTCTCAATTCCCCTTTCTGTTCCGTCTCCATTGTTGTACAGCCGGTCAGCATCACCAAGACATAGACAGAAAGAATGGCGAAAGCTATTTTTCGGCTCATCGTCTGTCTCCTTAAGGAGCTATTCAAGGGTCAACCACATTGGTACGCCCGAGAGGATTCGAACCTCTGACCTGCGGTTTAGGAAACCGCCGCTCTATCCTGCTGAGCTACGGGCGCAGTTACTCGCTGTCATACGTAACCAGGGAGAGCAGATCGTAGCCCGTCAGCTTTTCTCTTCCGTTGAGAAATGATAGTTCGATGACAAAGGCAATTCCTGCCACCTTGGCCCCGAGCGATTCAACCAATCGGCAGGAGGCTGCCATTGTGCCGCCCGTGGCCAACAGGTCATCGACCAGCAACACGTTTTGACCACTGTCGACAGCGTCTTCGTGTACCTCAACTGTGTCCGTGCCATACTCCAGCTCATATGTTTCCTGGCGAGTCTTGTAAGGAAGTTTATCCTTCTTGCGAATCGGCACGAAGCCCACGCCAAGTTCGTAAGCAATGACTGAACCAAAAATGAAGCCACGAGCATCTATTCCCGCGACAGCATCGATGGATGTTTCACGAAAGTGCTCCACAATAGCCGTAATGCTTTCGCGAAAAGATCTTGGGTCGGACAACAAAGGTGTAATGTCCCTGAAGACAATGCCCTTCTTGGGGAAATCAGGGATACTGCGAATGATCTCTTTCAGACCAGCCATTACGTCCTCTTCTCGCTTACATTGTCGAGTATATGACACTTAGGTCGTCATTGTACCAGTGCCTCCCGGAAGTGTCAAGAAAGCTTGAGTTTGAAGGAGGCGGTTGTGAGCCTTGACATGTCGGTGTCTGTCAGTATAATGATAGCCTGCGTTCGTGGGGCAGGTGTGGATGCTGCACCCTTCTCTGACCGTCGGTGGAGGCTGTTACCGAGCGGTTCTTTCGGGTTTCCAGACTTTGCAGGTGTTTTCAACAGAGTCACACTGTACCTATGCCCTGCAAATTGTCGTGGCGTGTCCCAAGGGGAAAGTCCTAGAGTTGATTACTGGAGGTGAATTCTGTGCCAATTACAACGGATCAAATAAGTATCGCTAGTTTTCTGGAGATTTTCAGAAAGATCGTAAGCGACAAGGAAAGCGTCGGGATACCCGCCTTGCTTCGCAACCCAAACGATCTATTGGAGCGGGCCAAGAATTATGGCATTCATTACAAAAACGGAAGTTGGGGTTGGTGTTCTAATGTTTGGCATCGAAGCGCCGCCAACACCGATGTCATTGACCGAGAAGAGGATCTGAAACCCGAGCATCGGGATCTCATGTTGAGTGTTCTCGAGCACATTCTGTGTCGACCAATGATTCAGGTTGACAGCAACCTCGGCACGCCAGGTTCACCGGCCAAGATGCGTGCGCGGTTGTACTGTGATCCACAGTTCCCGGATATTGCGCATCGATGGGGACAGATAAATTTCCCCGGTGAGCCGAATGAAGAACCGGATGCCGAGCTTTTCATGATCCCTCATTTCCTCAACAATCCCAAGATGCCCGGCAAAGACGAAATGCTCCGCGTCATTCGCTTTCCCAACAGTTGGTACTCGATAATCACTGTCAGCTCGTACCAGGGTGAGGCGAAGAAAGGCTTTCTATCACACTGGATTCACCACGTCTATCAAAAAGGCGGTACTGGTGAACACGCGTCACTGAAAGAATTTACGGTAAAGCGCGTCGACGGTTCTCTGAAACGCATCGTCATGTGCACGTGGGGTCTGACTGGCAGCGGCAAGTCAACACATGGCATGTATGTCATCGACAAGGATATTGCGAGTGTCTTCCAGAAACAGTTCAACGTTAAGCCGCTCGAATTCGTTTCCGACCAAGTCATTCGAAATGACGACATATGCAGCGTCTTCGAGGATGGAGTCTACAGTCCGGAAAACGGTTCCTGGACAAAGACTGAAGGCGTTGATGAATCCCAGCCGGCAATGCTACGCGCCGGAATGTCTCCTCGCTCGCTTCACGAAAACACGGAATGGGACGATCAGGGTAATGTGAGCTTTGAAGGCAAACTTTTCCAGTATCGCAGCACGCTCAATCGCAATGCGCGTAGCGTCTTTATGCTGGAGGACACAGGACATTTTGACGGAAATGTTGACTCAAGTGAACCGCTAAACTTCGCTGTTTTCATAAGTCCAGGTTTCTGTTCTGACTACGCGTGGCTCAAGATAGCCGATCCCTTGTTTGCCGCCAAGGTTCTTGCTGATGGTCGCACCGTCGGTCATCCAGCCCAGAGCCTGAAGGGGGTCGGGGAAGAAAAATTTGAGACACGGTACTGTCGTCCCTTCACAATGGGCGTCGGCAACACGGATCATGTCAACCGATTCCTTGGGTTTGTGAAGAAGCGCGAGGGTACAGACAATCCGATTGATATCTATCAGATCAATACGACCGGCCGTGTCGGCACGGACATCGCCGAAACGGTACACGAGCTAGGTGATGAAAAGGTCGAAACATTCAGGCCGGTATTCAAAGAGATCAACGGAAAGAGAAAGCCTGTCGGTGGCACGGGTCCTTCGATAGAAGAAACGGAACTCTTCCTTCACCAGGCAGCACGCGGCGCTGTGGAATATGCTCCCCATCCGATCTGGGGCGAGAAAGTGCTCGTGCCGGTGAAGGTAGAAGGCCTGTCGGAAAAGCGGCTTTCTGAGTTGAATCCATTTACATACCACAGCATGGATGACATGAGGAAAATGCTTCGTGCTCAGGTTGCTCAGAGCAAATACGTCTTGGCCACGCAGTCTCCTGGGCTTTCAGATGAGATTCTCAATGCGATGGACTTCTGATTGGCGGTAAAGCTCAAAAGCAAAAGAACATAAACTCGTAGACCTTCTGGGTCGACACTCTTCATTGTAAAGGTTCTTGTTGATTGAAGGAATAGAAGCCCGAGTGTTGGTAGAGCGGGTTCCGTTTCCGTTACTGTCGGACTCGGGCTTGTCATAACTAAGACAATCTGCCCAAGATCACTGCTGATATCCAAGGGGAAAATCGAAACTTTCGTAATTAGCCGATTTCCCTATTTGTAGTTGACTGGGCGGAGAGTGTTTAAGTATAATTGATCACGTAAGCTGTTCGGTCTTGTGTTGACCGAACTTGTGACTGCGGTAGCGCAGGACGTTTTTTGGTATGGAAGCTATCCTGCACCAAGCTGCTTCGCAGCTTGATGGCGAAGATATCTGTGCAGGGTCTCCAAGGATGAATTGGGAGAAAAGGCAATGGAGAAGCTGACAGCAGGGTCTTTCCGAAAACGATCTGTCTCTGTGTTGAGCGTTGCAGGAGCCATTCTCCTGCTCTTCTGCATGGTCCAGTCGGCAAGTGCTCTGACACTTACCCTTGATCCGGCAAGCAGGACGGACCTGACGGCAAACGAGTATTTCACCATTGACTTCTGCATCAATAATCCCAGCGCGGTAGAATTGAGCGGTTTCGAAGTTTACGTGACGTGTGACCCGACGATTTTCGAGGCTATGGGTGTGATCGAAGGTGGCATTTTGTCAGGCTCGATGCTATTTGCATTTGAGTTTGTCGATGGAGATAACGGTATTCTTTCATATTCGTATGTGCGCCTTGGCGTGATTACAACTGATTCCGGCACCGCCATAACTACAACATTCAGGTTTCGCGGAACACCTATTGCGGATAATATCACTTACGTTTATTTCCAGGCAGCGTTCGGCGAAACCATACTCCTGAATGAAAGTGGCTATGCCCCTTACGGTGACGGGACGCCACTTCCTACAGACACACCAACTTTGACTCCCACCTACACGGAGACGAGTACTAGCACTTCTACTTTTACGCCAACTAACACTTTTACGCCAACAGCTACCAATACGCCAACGTCCACTAATACACCCACGAGTACATTTACTCCTACTGATACAAGCACTTATACGTTTACACCTACTTATACGTTTACGCATACCCATACTTATACGCCGACAGCTACCGACACATACACATATACATATACGCCTACAAGTACTAACACATACACTTATACGCCTACTAATACGAATACTGCAACCAATACCTATACGCCAACATACACATTCACCCCGACAGCTACTCCGACGGTGACAAATACATACACGCCGACGCCGACTATCGGAATCATTGAAAACGTGACAGTTCGCTGTTGGCCGAAGGTATTGTGGCGGCGAGTTGTTGGACAGTTGTTCTTGAAGGCTCTGTTTGACTTCCCCGATGATGTTGACGCTCGCGAGATTGATCCCGAGAGCCTTTTCCTTATGGAAGTTGACGACGTTCTCGTTGACGATCCGGTGCCGGCTGCTTCATTGCCGATCACTTATCTAGATCCCAATCGAGACGGGACTCCAGACGCAATGATCGTGAAGTTCCTGAGACTGCCTATCATGGCGGACACCAGGGGACACCGTGGCTTGGTGAAGTTGACCTTTGTCGGCGAACATGCGGACGGGCGGTCGTTCGAGGCTTCATGCTTTGTGATTGTGCCATGGTAACTTCAAATACAGCATGAACAACAGAGGGCGATGAACGTGTCAAACACCTTCATCGTCCTTTTCTGTTTTGATCTATTCAGAGTATGCCGTTATAATCTCTGTTATTGTCACTCTTTTAGGAGGCCAATCGGGCTTTGCAGTCCGATAGTTAATGGACGGTTTTTTCAACTACGTTCTCATGGCCGGGTTGCTGGTGTGCTCGGCTTTCTTTTCTGCCAGTGAGACAGCGTTTTTCTCATTGGGCCGACGTGCTCGCCGTAGGCTATGCAACGGTTCAGAGAGCGTTTCACATCTTGTTGCCGCCCTTCTCGACACTCCACAAGAGTTGCTGATCACCATTCTTTTCGGCAATATGCTGGTCAACGTTCTTTACTTCAGCATCAGTAGCCTCAGTGCAATGGCAGCGCTGCGCTCTGAACAAAGCTTGCAAGCCGCCCTGATCGGAGTCGGCAGTCTGGTCGCTCTTGTTCTTTTTGGGGAAGTGTTGCCCAAGAATCTCTCGGTGTTGATGCCTGAACAAGTTGTACGTGTATCTGCCGTGCCAATTTACAGTTTTCAAGTCATCATTCTTCCTGCTCGAAAAGTTCTGGGCGGTATCGTTCGGCTTCTCACCTATTATTCAGCAACATCAGGATCGGACAAGCGCTACGTGACCGCGGATGAACTCAAAATGCTTGTAGAACTGAGCGCTGAAAAGGGAGTCATAGACCGAGCCGAGCGCGACATGATTGAAGAAGTAGTGGAACTCAACAGTGCTCGTGTGAAAGAGATCATGGTGCCGAGAGTTGATCTCGAATGCTTCGATATCAGCAAAGGGATGACTGCATTTCAAGAGCTTGTTCGCAGGACACACAACACGGAAGTGCCCGTTTATGAGGGGTCTTTGGACAATGTAATAGGTATTGCCCACGCTCGCGAGGTGTTGCTGTCAAAAACAAATGACCTCCGCAATTCCCTGCGCCCACCGCTGATCGTGCCGGAAGTTGCTCTGATCGAAACCGTGCTTCGACTTTTCCGAGAGCGCAAGGAGCAGACGGCGATTGCTGTGGATGAGTACGGCGGGTTCGCCGGTCTTGTCACGATCGAGGATATTGTGGAAGAAATTGTCGGCGAGATACAAGATGAGTACGAGCCTGTCATAGCCGAGCCGGTTGAAACACTTGCCCCTGGGCGTTACCGGCTGGCCGGTAACATCGGCATTCGCGACTGGGCTGATCTCTTCGATGTGGAAATGGAGTATCCGAAGTTCGATACACTTGCCGGATTGGTGATCTTTCTGCTTGGACGCATGCCCCGGGAAGGGGATACCGTGAATTACGGCAACCTGACGTTTACCGTAGAGAGGGAACTTAAGAGACGTATTGTGTCTATCCTGGTGGAGGTGCGCGCCGTGGCGGATGAGGGTGCACAACGAGTTCGGGAGAACGACACATGACCGAAATGCTTCTGTTGATCCTTACGGCGTGCTCCGTTTCATTGGGGGGATTGTTTGCCGGATTTGAAACAGGCATGTACTCTGCCAATAGAGTGCGACTACGACTGCAACTCGAGCTGAAGAGCTTTGGGGCCCGAAGTCTTTCGAGACTCCTGCGTGATCTGCCCTCTTCGATGTCAACGAACCTTATTGGAACCAATCTTACCCTCTATTTTTCGACGGCTTGCGTTACTAAGCTTTGCGAGATGCGAGATATCAGTGTGCTGACCTATGAATTTGCGGCAACACTCATTCTTACTCCCATAGTGTTTATCTTTGCCGAAATGACACCCAAGGACGTCTTCCGTCGTCATGCTGATCAATGGACATATGTCATTGCTCCTGTAATGCAAGTCTTTCACTGGATCCTGTACCCGTTGGCTATCGGCTTCAGGAGGGCGGGTAGCCTTGTGAAGCGGTCTGTTGTGAACCGGACCGAGGAGCCCCCTGTCATCAGTCGTCTCGGACTTCATGCTGTTATTGCGGAAGGACGTGAAGATGGCGTGTTAACCACTTACCAAACAGCCATAGCAGCGAATATCACACGTCTTCAGGTTAAGAAGATTGTTGATGTAATGGTGCCACTAACGGAAGCTGTGACAATTGCGGGTGACGCTCCTCTACAGGAACTCGAAGAGAAGGCAGCCAGAAACGACATCTCCAGGCTGCCGGTATTCGACAGCCAAAGGCGAAATATTATTGGCATAGTGAATGTCTTTGATCATTTGTTTGAAGAGGAAAAAGGCGAAAGAGTAAGTGACCTTCTTCGCACAGCGCCCTCTTTGGCCGAGGATGATGGAATATATGCCGCGTTGGTGTGTTTGCGACGAGCTCGCATGCCTATGGGCATCGTTCGCGATGATGCCACGCAAGCCGTGGGGATTGTCACTGTCAAGGATCTCGTCGAAGAAATCGTTGGCAAGCTCGAAGCTTTCTGATCCTATCGTCTTCGATCTGCAATGTACCTTGCCACACGGAAGAAGACGTGTATAATAGCTCTGGCAAGGAGGTCTACCTGGCGAACGGACTCGCTCAGACCAGTAGGGAGAAGAAGATGGCAGTCCGGGATCTTGCGCAGCGTATCACAAAGCATGGGTCTGTTACCGCCGCGTGGTTCGACGAAGAAGAGGAGACCGTTGTTGTTCAGTGCGGTTCCATCCATCTGAGCTTCTACAAGCAGGAGTTCAAGTCCTTCGTTGAATGTCTTGTTGAAGCAATGGATCAGCTCAGGTCAGGCTCAGCACAGCTTTGAATGCCCGCCACGCTTGTTTCACGAACACTCTCGTGGTATAGGGGTTCCCCTTATTTGCAGTATGGACGACAGTTTGCTGATAGGTCAACGCCAATAAGCGTTGGGTCGGAAGCCGTGTCTATTGGAATTCTTGGCGCATCAGAGATCTTGTGCGTATCAGGCGATGCTTTATCGGGGAAACTGTACGTGGCCGAACCTCAGATTGTATTTGACCTAAATCCCTCGCCCGAAAATCCCCGCAACTCAAAAAGTGCCTTTGCCACACTTGCCGACGAAAGGATTCTCGATATTATGCGGGCAGAGGAGATGACCATGATCCGGCTGTGCTGGCCTCTTGTACGTCCAAGTACGGTGGAAACACGTAGAAGCCATGTAGTCGATCACGGAAGAATGATGGGTGTGTGCTGAGAACACGAGGCTACAAGCTCGGGCTGTTCGCTAGTCGATTTCGTCGGCGGGCAAAACAAATATCTTTCCGTCCCCGATACGGCCAGTTCTGGCAGTTGCTACAATTCGCTCAATTGCCTCATCTGCCTGTTCGTCGGGAACAAAAAGCTCCAACCTTACCTTGGGCAGGAATGATACAGCGTATTCAGTATTCCTGTACAGCTCCAAATGCTCTTTCTGGCGCCCGTATCCGCGAACCTCTCGGACATTAATCTCCGAAATGTTCAGGTCACTAAGCTCTGCAACTACGGCTTCTGTCTTGAACGCCTTGATGACGCAGATGATTTGTTTCATTTGAGGACTTCTTTGAATGATCGAGCTGCTGCTTCTACATCGTCCGCTGCTATTATTTCCGAACAAACGCAAATCGCTCGAGCACCAGCATCCAGAACAGCGCCGATGTTTTCAATATGGAGTCCGCCGATAGCAAAGTGTGGAATCTGTATGTTCTTGCTGACAAAACGAACGTGGTCAAGACCAGCTGGCCTTCTGCCTGGCTTGGTTGCTGTTTCATAAACAGGCCCTACGCCAATATAGTCTGCGCCGTTTCGTTCCGCTGCGATGGCCTGTTCCTTGTTTCTCGTGCTGATGCCGATAATCATCTCGTCACCTACGAGTCTGCGCACTTGTCGGAGTGGAATGTCTTCCTGGCCCAGATGAACACCGTCGGCATGCGAAAGTAATGCAATATCAGGTCGGTCGTTTACGATGAACAGAGCGCCGCCTTCGTGTGTGACTTCGCACACCTCGCTTGCCAGTTGCAGAAGATCTCTGCCCGAACGATCCTTCTCCCGCAACTGAATGATGTCAGCTCCACCGGCAACCGCGTCCCTGGCGATCTGGGGAGCGGGGCGTCCCTTGCCGATCGATTCTGTGACAATCACGTAAAGAAGAGCTTGTTCCAACTTCGGCCGCCGTGCCTGAGCAAGAAGCATGACCTTCTCCAAAGTGTAACTCTCATATCGAATCTGCTCGATAATAGACGCTGCTTCAGGTGAGATTGGCTTGCTGAATTCCTCCAGAGTCCGGAGTGATTCCTGCAGTCGTTTTAGATTGCTCGTCACCACATCTTCGGTCGTAGTTCGTTGAAACTCTTCTGGCACAGAAATTGATGTGCCGACATCCAAATCGGTGTCGCGGCTTTCCAGCAATAGACCAGCATCCAAAAGCTCTACTGCCTGCCGAAGACGATGTCGAATGTCCTTCAATCGAGCTGTGAGATGCGAGCTGTCCAAGCAAAAGCGAGCGTAGTTTTCCACGACGCGCAACGCCTCGCGAGCACGATTGAAGTTTGCATCGAGGATTCTGAAAGTCGAATCGGATCTGCCATTCGATTTGTCTGGCTCGAATGCCTGCATGATACATCCTTATCTTTTGATGACGCAGGTTCCAGAAAGCATTGTATACCGCTCCCACCGAGTGATCAATTGCATGCCTTGCCCAAAAACTCTAATGTATAGGCTTGCAGGGTCAGTTTTGGTAGGAATTCAGAGTGCTTCAGAGGTGGCAAGATGATAGTTATTCCATCAGTAGATATTCGTGGCGGCAAGTGTGTCCGACTGACGCAAGGAAAAGCAGACGAGGAAACTGTATATTCAGACGACCCGGTAGCAGTTGCCGAACGCTGGGAATCCGAAGGTGGCGAGATAATCCACATTGTCGATCTCGACGGCGCTTTTCAGGGCAGACCGGTCAACACTGGTTTGATCCGCGAAATTGCAGAACGCGTTAGCGTGCCAGTCGAGCTTGGCGGAGGGATGCGTACCAGGGATGCTGTGGCGGCGGCCCTTGATCTCGGCGTCGAGCGCGTCATAGTTGGCACAAAGGCCGTGCAATCCCCCGATTTCGTTGCCAATCTTTGCGACGAATTCCCCGGCAAAATTCTCGTCTCCATCGATGCCAAGGACGGCATGGCCACTGTCGACGGGTGGACGGATACTTCCACTGTCGATGCTGTAGAACTTGCTGGCAAGATGGCGGAAAGCGGCGTGCGAGCGATCATCTACACAGACGTAGCGGTCGATGGCATGTTGGTCGGGCCAAACATCATAGCCCTCAAGACACTCACGGACGCCGTGGACGTACCCGTGATCGCATCCGGCGGCGTTGGAAGTCTGACACACATCATCAAGCTCAAAAAGCTCGATCTTGAAGGCGTTATCCTCGGGCGCTCTCTCTTCACCGGCGACATCAAGCTTCAACAAGCCATCGGTCTTGCAAAAGGTCAGAGATAATCAATCCCTGAATGCGCAATTGGCTGTTCGCCGTCCCTCGACCTGAACGGGCAAAACGCACCGTAGCTGCAACAAGTGTTTGCGTTCGGCGGAGCCCAAATTGTTCTTGGGAACTTTTCCCGCTTCTCAGCGTCCAATAGAACGGTGCAAAGGAAATCTCTGTTACTTTCTATCCCTAGGGAAGTGGAGAGGAAAACCGTGAATATTAAGCTGAGAAGCAAATGGGGAGTGGCCTGCGTTTCTGTAATCATGGCGGCTGTTCTTGCTGCGCTATTCTTCCTCTTATCTCACGTCAATAACAAGGAAACCCGTCCACCTGTCCCTATTATAGCCTTACAGCATATTGATCTGGAAGCAATAAGTCCTATTCCTGAAAACATCTTGGCTCTTAATCCTCTGCGTGAACAGGCAGGGCTGGAGACAGTGAACAATGCTTGGAAAGTTGTCCGATGTGGTATGAGGATTTGCGACGGTCCGTCAGTGACTGTGTTGGTGAATGAGAGGAAGGAACCAGCCAAAGTCATACTGATTCTTGATAAGTCACGTGGCTGGACTGCCTCTTTCTTGCCGAATATCAGAGAGTACGACATTGCGCAGGGAAAATTATTGTGCAAAGCCGCGGATTGGCAGGGAACCCCGCCAACACTATTTAAGTTCGAGAGATATCAAAAGAACAAGCTCAACGGTCTGACGGTTTACTATTCCAAAGATGGCAAATCAATTTGCGCATGTGAATATCGTAACAATATGCCGTGGACTGGCCGTGTTCTTGAGAGATCCGGCTTTGACTCCATACGTTCAGATGTTTCCTTCAAGGAAGGCAAGCTCCACGGCGAACAGCGGCGATACCAGGACGGGAAGTTGGATAGGCTGACGATGTTTAAGAACTCCGTCAAGCACGGCGTCGAAAAGATATACCTCAAAGGACGATTGCGAAGCGAGACCACATGGGAGAACGGCATCTGTCGGCATTATAGATCCTGGTACCAAAACGGTCAGTTAGAGGCAGAAGAATATCAAGACGCTGAAGGTAGACGCCAAGAGTTCTGGATGTGGGATTATGATGGCGTACTCGAGCTTGAAGAGCACTACCGCAACGGGAAACGGCACGGGCGTCGTTGGGGGAAAAGCCAAAGGAACGTATTGTGGTACTGGGACGGCAAATGCCTGGGAGGCGGTGATTTCGGGAAAGCTGAGTTCGACAAGAGAAACGAACGCAAGTAACATGTCATCAGCTGCATTTGCGTGCAATGGAGCTCCACACACCACGTAGGCTCAATTCGAGACATCAACACTAAGTGTCACCAACATGACTATCGCGAAAGAATTCGCGATTATTTTCTTGACACGACCGCAACCCGTGCTATACTGAAGAGCGAAAGAATTCGCGATTAGATCACGTCTTACGGGGGACAAACGCTCATGGCACGCCGAAAAAGCCGTACGCTTACAGAACTCGAACTCCAGATAATGAGAATAGTCTGGCAGAAAAAGGAGATCTTCGTCACCGATCTTCAAAAGCTGCTGAAGAAGGGCGGGAAAAACCTTGCTCAACCCAGCATTCGCACAATGTTGGGCATCCTTGAGGAAAAGGGATATGTGAAAAGGCGGCACTTAGGACGAGGCTTTGCCTACCGCGCCGCTGTCTCAGAGGAAAAAGCACAAAAGAACATTCTTAAGGACATCGTCAATCGCGCCTTCGACGGTTCTGCGTGGGGCCTTGTGGCCGCACTCGTGAGGTCCCAAATGGTGTCAAAAAAGGACATCGACGAAATCAAGAGGCTCATTCGCGAACGCGACAAGGAGCAATCATGAACGCCCATGGATTGCTGTCGGTTCTCGACGGGCTTGGCGTGGAAACAATGCGTTTACTCCTCGCGATTCTGTGGCAGTCGTCGATTCTGTTTGTCGCTGTCATGGGGCTTTCCTGGTTGCTGCGGAAACGTCGAGTATCAATAAGACACGCACTGTGGGTGGGGGCACTGCTTGTTGCGCCATTTCTTCCTTTGCTGACGGGAGTGGCAGGCAGGATTGGCGCCCCGCAAGCTCCGATTGCTGTTTTCCCGAGCGTGGCACAGCATGCACCGGAACATATACCACCACCAATTGCGAAAGTGGAGACTACTGAGCCGTCGACTGTCGTGTCTGAACCGGTTTCTGTTGAGAAGCTTTCAGAACCCAAACCTCCAAGGCACGTATCGGCGTTGGCATATCCGTGGGCGTTGGGGATCATATTCTATGCGGTTTGTGTGGCGGCGCTTCTTTGCTGGATCATCGTCGGGCGACTGCGCATACGACATTGGATAGGGGCAGCAGTTTCCATACAGGATGAGCGGGTGACGATAGCTTTTGAGGAAGCCAAAGAGAAGCTTGGGTTTGCACGCAAACTGGCAGTCCTTGAGAGCGACAAAGCTCCCGCTCCGTTCACATATGGTCTTTTCCGGACAGCGGTGCTGATTCCTAAGGGGTTCTGTGGGAACCTTTCCGATGTAGAACTAGGCGCGATGGCGATTCATGAAACTGCTCACACGGCAAGGCGGGACCCGCTGATTCTCTCGATCATTCCATTTGTTCGCGCTCTGCTTTTCTTTCACCCTCTTGTGTGGCTGGCATGTCGTCGGGTTTCGCAACTGGCGGAGATGGCGGCTGATGAAATTGTGTTGAGAGAGACAGGAGAGCCAACAGGATATGCCAGGATGTTGACGCGAGTTGCAGCAGGACTCACCACCCGCTCATTCACCACTGAACTCACCGCCGGCCTCGTCTTCTCCAAAAGCGCATTTCTCCGCCGCGTCGAAGCCATTTTCGCCCACCGCAATATTCGTGGTCTTACGCAATGGGCAGTAATCGGCATTGTCATAGCCACGGTGTTAGTTTTTGGAGCCGCGCTTAGTTTTCCGTTGGGGGAAAAATATGAAGAGCCGCCGATGGACTCAGACCAGCCAATCGAGAGCAACTTTATCGGGTTTACGGTCCTCGA
>Ga0180433_10002618_pt1 | contig 27490 bp, 40 predicted proteins | sample SS_ome_8_FD_132980 | JGI IMG/M metagenome (GOLD analysis project Ga0180433, IMG submission 132980) | Hypersaline lake sediment archaeal communities from the Salton Sea, California, USA - SS_1_D_1 metaG | ecosystem: Environmental > Aquatic > Non-marine Saline and Alkaline > Hypersaline >... | reverse complement strand
GTTGGAATAACGGGGTGTAAGATGAGTTTGGTGGTATGACCATTCTGTTTATACCAAGCACTGAGTTTCATTAAAGCAAGATTAGGAATAGTGCTATCAATATCAACCATGCCGATGTGTATTCCTCACCACCAAAAGGAATAATACGTTTAACTTTTTAATGATTTTGTTTTTTGTGGATACCATTGTTTGTCACTTTCAAGAGAAGGGTATCCCCTTCTCCCTTTTTGTGTACCCATTAATTCCCATCGTTTTTCTCTGATAGTTGTAACATTGGGTGGTTTGCCTGTTTTATCAAATTCTTTTTTAACAAAATTAAATAACTCTCTTCTTTTATTCAAATCCTTTACTACTATGATTTCATTATAAGTATTGAATCCCCAGGGAACCAACTTCTTTTTATTAGGATACATGAGTACAAATTCTTTACGAACTCTCCAAAATTCTCTACGATGTTCTTTAATTATTTCCTCCAATATGGTTTCATAATTGTAGCAATAGAATCCTTGTTTGATAAAGTCTGCTTGATATGATTCAATGATGTTTCCTATCTCCCAGTTAAGTTCAACATCTAACTTTTTATCTTTAGTTGTTTTTCTGTTTTTTTCAATTCTTTTCAGTAAATCTTTGATATTATTGACGTGTTTTTCAAAATCACTTTTTAGTTGTTCTCTATCAGGAGCATCACCTATCATATCAATGGGAACACCCATTGTTAGAACTTGCTCTCCTCCTGGTGCTGTTATCATGTGAAGTTTAAACGGTATCAGTTGCCTTTTTTTCTTAATATATATTTTATTATCTACTGTTTTTTCAATAGCGTATCCATACCGTCTTAATTCGGTAACTCTACCTTTTACACCACTGTAGGAAAGTCCAGTTGCATCAGCAATCTCTTTGTATGTTGCTTTATTCTCACTCAGGTAGTTTAGTATTTTATCGTATGCGTGTACCTTCATTATAGTGCCTCATATAATTCCAGAAAGTCCTGTTTTGCCTCAGTTTCAGTTATTAAAGATTGTTTTATCATTTCTTCAACCATAGCACTTGCCAGACATCGTTTGTAATGAATCTCTTGTGCTTTTTTACTTCTTTGAGCATCCTTGTATGTTGATATGTTCTTGTTAATCAGAATCTGTCTTGTAGCACCGTTTACAAATGATTCCAGTGGTTGTGATATTTCAATTTCATCTGCGTTGATACCAAATACAGATTTTTTCACGGTAGGTGTTGTAACAGGAGTATGACCCTTTTTTACCCAGGTATACTTCTTTTTAAACAAATGACCGTTTTCACATTCATAGTACTGGTTATCTTTATCCCAGGTATGATACTCTTCTGAATCGCAAACAGGACACTTCCTCTTTGCAGGGGCAACTCCTGGTTTGTTAAATAACTTTTTGTAGTGCTTCCATCTTGGATTGGTTAATAAGGTATTTAATTTAGTATTGTATTCCACCAGTTTCTTATTTTTTTCAACAGTAATACTACAACCGATTCTATCCAAAAACTTTTTCCATTTCTTTGCTGATTGGTTGTGGAAAGTTTTCCATAAAGTAGTCCTGGTCATGTAACCATCCTTTCCTGTTTTTGTGATACTAATTAATCCATCAGCAATAACGTAACCATATACATAATCTCTAACTCTTTCATCAGGATAATGTCTAAAGTAATCAGAAACATTAGTAATAATTTTTTTACCTGTAACTATAAATATTCCTTGCCAATCTGTCGGTAAAGTTTCTTTTGTTTTGTAGTACAATGTTTTGTATTTTTCTCCGTTAATCTTAAACTCCCTTATCATGTGTTCTTCTTCATCTGGACAAAATGGTTCTACCTCTTTACCATTAACAAGAATGTGTTTGTCGCCATAGAAACCAAGTAGAACTGGATTCCAATTTCTCCGAATAATATCATTGAGATACTCATCATTCAATGCTCTTTCCATGTCCTCTTTTTTACGAATGTGGATTTCAATACGAGTTCCTGGTTTAGTTAAGTACATATCGGTAAAGATTTCTTCGTACTTGGTATCATTTTTTACCTTATCGAATGACCATCGAACCTTGTGATGAAAACCATTGTCACTTCTGGTTTCTATACATTCATAACTATCATCTTCAATGATGTAAAGATGTGTACCTACACCAACAAAACCAATATCACCAGTAGTTTGTTCTTTACTATCTGACCCAAAAACAAAGAACTGTTTGAACTTTTCCCAGTTAACCATTCCTTTACCATCATCAGTGATTGATAGAATTACTTCCCACTTACTCACTTGTTTGGTATCAATGTGAATATTACTGGCATTAGCAACTTGATAATCAAGAGCATTTGCAGTGCTTTCTATGATAATACCTTCCAATCTTGAATCATAAGAATATCTTTTCTCTTCATGTTTCAGAAGTTTACCAATGTTTGCACCACCATATCCTTTTATTGACATTTTATCTCCTTCCAATTTATAAAAAAAGAAAGAGGATTATTTGTATTTTCCTCTAAATGCTGACCATTTTGGTTTGTCGTCAGATAAATCCTCTTCATCTACTTCATCTTCTTGCACATCTTCTATTACTGGTTCATTATCCACATTATCAGCGTATTCCACTCTACTTTGTTTGAACTCGACAATCTCTTCTTCAACTGATTTTCGTTCTGTTTCTGATAAAATTGGCAAAAACAAATCTGAGTGATGTTTATACCCATCATTCACTGCCAACCATAAATCCTTGTAACAAACCTTACATGCCTCTCTTCCACCAACTTTGGAATGGCGAATAATTGCCTCGGCAACCATAGGTCGTTTCAAGCGTTGAACAAGTTCATCCTTGTCAAACTTCTTATCATTCGTGAGAATCAATCGCATTAGTGCATAGAATGGTGTTGTTTTACTGATAGCGTATTCAATCGTTCTTGCTCCTTTTGGTTTGGTAAAATTATATGGTGGACCTAAATTAAAGGCATCACATACAACTTCCCAAAAAAAGTTCATACGGTCTACATCCTTGTCAGAAAGTTTAGATGTATCTTGGCAATCTGAAACAAATTTTTCAGCACTACCAGAATATCCACCCTGAAAGTTTCTTAGGGTTTTGCACGGACCTTGACTTGCAAAATAACCGCCAACAAAATCCTTGAACTTCATTGTATCACCAAACTTTCCATCTTTCACTTTCTTACCATATTCATTAATTTTTGCTCCATAGATATTACAAGGAATTTCTTTTTTTATTCCTGCAATTCTTTGATATGTTGGAATTGAATCTTGGTGGGTTGCAATAAAATCATCTGTAGATTGTTTGGTTCCTTTATTCCAAAGGGTAAAAATTTCCATTCGTTTTTTTCTTCTTTCATCTTCGGGTAATCCATTGAAATCATATACTGCACAATAGAAAGAAAGTTTTGCTTTTGGTTTTTTCTCAAAGAACTTTTCCATTCCCTCTCTTCGATGTCCACCATCTAAAATGCGAAATATATTATGTTCTGTACGTTCAACAACAAGGGGAGATTCCCAATGTAAACCACGTAATAGCACTCCACCTATTTGTGTTGATTTTCCTGAACGGATATACCTCGCATGACCATATGGGGGACGCAAAAGTTGGAATTTTTTTAGGGTTCCTTTAGTTACCGTTACCTTCAGCATCTTGTAACTGTATCCCTTTAATGTGCTGTCATTGATGTCAATAAAAAGTCCTTCACCAGCGTCTTTGTCTGTTTTACTTTTTGGCATATTTTTTTCACCTCTAACCCTAAATCCAAAATGGATTATTGTGGGTGTTCTAAGGTTTTTCAGAAGATTTTTGTGGTTCATTTACTCACATTTTCTTCTGTGTAGATAAATATCAGTGTAAACTCAGATATTACTACGATATGTGGCATGTTTTCTTTATAAATAAATATTTCGGTTAAAAAATATTAAAATATTTATAGTTTTCGTTGTTTTCAAAAAGAGAATACTTTCAGTATACACCCAAATATTAATATGGTTTGAATATATATAATAGTTGCAGAGGTGAAAACATGAATATAGAAAAAGGGCATTTTACAAGAACAAAAGCAGACAACAAAACTCCAAACGACCATGCTACCCCTTGGATGACTGGTAGTCCAGAACTATCAGGTATCATATCATCCAGAATTCACACCGATGAGGGAAACGTAATGATGGACACCCCAGTGTACAATGAAACTGTGGGAAGTGCGAAATTCTTTAGGAGCAAAAAGTAAGATGCCTATATGTCCAGAGTGCCATAATTATTATAGAAGATATTGCAAAACTTGTTTATGGAGAGAGTGTAGTATTGACCCAGATGGCGAATTAGATATGAGTTGAGGGAATAATAATATTCCCTTTTTATTTTTTTTCAGAATCTATTAAATAAAAAAGATAAGGGATTGCTCCCTTATTCGAGTGGTGCTTCTACTGGAACCAGTTTTGACCAGATGTGATATGTTCCTGGTTCCATTGCGATATCGAAGTTATACCGTAAGTAGAAATTGAGTTCTTCACCAGGTCCAAGATAGAATGGTGTTTCTATCACTGGGCATTCTTCACATCCTTCTTCACTATAACAATCTTCGCAAGTTAGTTCAAGAGTTGCCCATGATTCATCTGCTGTAGTTGCTGGTGGGTCAAGTATATCTCCATCAGTCCAGAACCAAGTGCATCGGCAATCATCAATGTTACCATATACTCCACCTGTGTTTGCTGGTTCAATTGGACCCCATCCTTGTAGGTTATGCCCTGCTTCTGATGTTGGGTTTCCAATATCTACCTCATCACAGAGAACATTTCCTTCGCAATATAGTGCAACGTAATCAACTGCTAATTGTCCGTATGGATTAAACATTTCCCAAGGGTCATCATAGAAACATTCAATCTTTATAGTATGTGCACCACAACATGGGATTTGATAATCCGTAAGGTCAAAGATGTGTCTTAACCACGTCTCATCATCACCATTTGCATAATATGTTCCAACAAAAGTTCCATCAACATAAACGTTGAAATCATCCCACATTGCTTGACCATCAAGAACATCAACAACAACTTTTTCAAGTATATGGTCGCAACAATCTCCACCACCATCACAAATCTCTGTCATATCGATATCAACACCTTCATCATCAAAAGGTTGTGGATTACCTGGGTTATCAAAGTGTTCCCAATCTAACCAAACACCTGTGCAACCATTGTTGGTAACAGTGTGTTCTACACATTCAGTGCAACCAGCACAAATATCAAATTCAACTTCTGGTTCTGAATTCATTATTACACTCTGTTCAACATGTGCTGTTACTTTTGTTTCTCCAAAATATGTAAGCAACCCTGCTGATGCAACCATTGAACCAACGATTAAAACAGCGAGGACACTTAACATTTTTCCTCTGCTTCTACGTCTCTTGGGAGGCGATGGAAAAAGATTCCTATCTATACTCCCTTCTACATTTGTTTTCATTTCTCTCACCTAAATTTGGTTTCTCTTCACCAAAGACGAAATGTCTTTTAATTCCTCAAAAACAGTTAATAGAAGGTCATTTAAAAAGTTATGGTGTTAAAAAATAAGTGGCGGGGATAGGATTCGAACCTATGGTCTCTCGATTACAAGTCGAAGTAACTCCATACTACACTCCAAGTGGAGAAACCCATATAGAGTAATTAGCGCGTTGTCCTGACTACGCTACCCCGCCATAAAGAAAGGGAAAGATGGGTTTTAGTATGTTCCCATGATATATCTGACTTGTTCATCAGGGTTTGCTTCGATGTTCTTGATGAATTTGAATACTTTATCAGACCATCCACCGATACCGATAACTTTTCTATCTTGTTCAGGGAATGATGTTGTTCCGTATCCACCAAGGTCGAAGATATACATTCGAGCATTTGGGTTTACTGTTTTTCGGTATTCCTTCAATGCTTCATATGCAGATTGCACATACCGTGATTCCATTACGTCTCTTGTATCATGCCGAGCATGTGAGTTCCAGATTTGGTTATCAGAGAAGAACATGAATCGGTCAACTTTCTTATGGTTATCAGTTGCCCATTGGATAACTGCATGACCATTTGTAGAGTAACCAACTTCACCTTCTCTGCTATGCATGTAAAGAGTATCTCGGATAATACCGTTTCTTTTTGATAATTGTATTGGTTTCCATGTATTACCGAAGATACCCACAATACTTTCATCTGTGAACTTATGTGCCATAGCACCAAGTAGTAATCCAACATCAAAGAGTTGCAATGAACTGTATTTGCTCAATGACATTTCCATTGAACCAGATACATCACAAGCAATCAGTGTTGAACCTGGTAGTTTTGGAATGTTCTCGTATGATACTTGGATTGCATCTTCAAGAGCATCGAGTAACATAGAAGTGTTTGTGCTTCCGATGTTTTCGATTTCTCGATATGCAGTAAAGAATCTGAATGGGAATTGCTTGCTTCTTCGCACTACATCTGGGTTGCTGATATAGTTTGCTACCATTTTGACGTATTGGGTATCAACATCAGCATTCAGAATGTTTCGTAAGTTTCGAAGCATTGCCATGTATGGTAACTTTTTGTTGGCAATCAGTGATTCCCAAACTTCTTTCTTGTTACCTTTTGCTGTTAATTCAGTTTCCCATGTAACAGGTGTTTTCAGAGTTTCATCAAGGATTTTCTTACCGAGTTCTCCCATTGGAGGTCGAGTAAGCATCATCACGTCTTTGTATGTTACTGCGCCATGAGTGTTTGCTCGGTTGTACTTGGCAAATTGGTATTCATCGAATTGAGAAAATGCTTTTCGCACTGCATTCTTGAGACTGTTTGGAATTGGTTTTCCATGTTCTGCAAGTTGCATTGCAATTACTTCTTTCAATTCATCTGCTCTTCGGATTACCTTTGGACCATATTGAGGGATTACTTCTCTCATGTGGTGTCCTCTGATACGTTCATTGGCAGTGAATACAAGTAACCAATTTGATATTGAACGAAGATACTGCTCATTTCGAAGATAGGTTGCAAGTTGTAGTAAAAACTTTGGGTCTTCTTTTGCTACTTCTTTCGCAGTATCGATAATCTTTTGTTCAGTTTCACCAAGTTTTCCGTAGAACTTAGGTTCATTAAAAAGACATGTTGAAGTCATATGAACTAATCTTGACTTAGGTGTGAGTTCAAATGCTTCACCACCTTCATAGTTCACAGTTCTTACTTCATCGATTTCCTTGTCGAATCTGCTTGTGAGTTTTTTTGTATTGACTTTTGCCATTTTTTCACACTCCATTTGGAGAAATTTTACGGAGGAACCCAGGTGGGGAAATATTTTTTTAACGTGGGATTTGAACCCACATCAACCAAATTATCAGTTTAGTTTATTTCCGAAGTATCCCCACCTTACACTCCTGATACAACTAATTAGAGTTGACCAAAATTAGTTGTGAGTTTTTTGGTCGTCCCGTGTCGGAGAAATCCGAGTAGAGCAATGGTTTCGTGTTTGCGGAACGAAGTATCTCCACTCTACACTCCATGAGGACTAAATTGGAGAAACCCCGTTAGGGCATTTTTCCAAATATATTTCAGGTATATACGAAGTAACCCTAACGTACACTCCATGATAAATGAATAACAAAACAGGTTTTTATACTTTTCGATTTCAGTAAATTTCATCTACAAATCTGTTTGTCCTTACTAAAAGGTCATAGAAATCATCGAGTTTTGGGTCTTGAAGTGCCTCAAGTTCACTCGTTGCATTGTCCAGTTTTTCTTGATAGTGTTTAAGATATTCTTTTGTGTATTTCTCGGTGTGTGATAGTTTCTTTTTAAGATATTCGATAGTATGTTCAAGAGTACTGGTCTTATTGCATTTGTCTCTATATAGAGTATAAAGGTCTGATAACTCTTCTGCTCGTTTACTTTCTCTTATTCGTTCCCAAATCTTTCTTGCTGTTGCATCACATATCTCGATTTCCTTACGATACTGTCCTGACTGATAGATAAGTTTTGTTTCCCTAAGGTCGTTCTCTATGTTTTGCATAGTAAATACAATATAGAAATCAATGAACTCCTCATTACTCATTGGAAATTCACCAACGATATCGTAATCATCTTCTGCATAATAGCAACCTCTACATGAGTCCTTGTTGTGATATTTTTGGTAGAGTAGGACAACAAATGGAACACAGTTTTCTGGATTAAACTCATTAAATTCTCGTAGAGTATTTTGAAGTATTTTTATTTGTTGTTCTATTTCTTCTTTAATTTCGTTTTTATGCTTTTTCCATTTTTCTTCTGCAAGTAATCGCATTTACCAATCCCCTCGTAATATTGTTTTAACACATAATTTATTTCTGCTTTTAAGTGAAGTATCTTACTCCAAGATGAAAAATTGAGAGACATCATCTGTTTACAATAAGGGCAAAGGTCGATATCACCAGTTAAACCTGGTCGAGCAGATGCAAACTTGATGTATTCTTGCCCAGCAATTTTGGCATATTCATCTTCTGATATTCCACAGAAATCACAGATAACAACTTCTGTCTCAATCAGTTTCTGTTTCTTTTTCATCATCCATCACTATTTCGTAATGGTCATCAGTAAACCAATACCGTACTGATTTATCCATTAATTCAATAAACACTTTATTTGATTGCTCTGGGGTTAAGTTGAATATTTTTTGCAGGTCTGATTTGTTTTTCCCATGTAGTATTGGGATATCAATGTATTCCTTGTTCTCTTCCCATTCTTTTTGTTTTTTTGCTAACAACTCTTGGTCATTACAGATGCGTTCTTTTATTTCTTTTATTTCATCTTTGATGTTCATTTTTTCACTTCCTTATTAAAATCATTCCAATCCCCAAGTAATTCCCACTTACCAATCATTTCCATATAACCAAACACTTTTTCTGTAGGAACATGCACACATGCAATTGTTCTTTTACCAAATGGTTTTTTGTCAACATTATAAACAAAATCTCCATGTTTGTATTGTTTCATCCACCATCCCCATCCAAACCGTTTGGCATTCTTGAGGATTTCTTCTATTGATGCATCTGGGTAAATCTCTTCCATTAATCTTCCTCCAAATAGACGTGTTCTGATAATTTATCAAGTGTTAAAGCAAATACGATGCCAACAACAACGAGTATGATACCTGCTATGATGATATCAGTTGCAATGTATGATAACATGAATACAGACGATATGATACCGAGAACTGATACGATTGGCACTCCTTTGATGTTGCCTGGGATTTTAAATCCACAATCCATAGGTTCTTTCTTACGGAGATAGATAAGTGTAGCATTAACCATGATGAATACCGTGAATACAGTAAAATTGGTAAGATTTGCTATCCATGTAAGATTTCCAAGAAACAGGATACCAATAGATATGATTACCACTGTTATGATTGATATGTATGGTGTGAGTGCTTTCTTACTACATTTCATAAAGATTTTCGGTAGACCTCTGCCCTTTGATATACCGTAAACCAATCTGGAACCTGCAAGCATTGACATGAGAACAGTGTTGAAGGTAGAAAAGAGTGCTATACCTGATAGAACCATAAAACTGGTTTCACCAAATACACTCTCTGCAATCATAGCAAGAGGAGCGTCTGACTGGGATAATTCTTGCCAAGGTACTGTGCTTACCGCTGTAATCCCTACGAGAACGTAAATTATAGTGGTGATAATCAATGCTGTAATAATTGCTTTCGGGATGGTTTTCTCTGGGTTTTCTGTTTCTTCTGCCAATGTTGTAATGCCCTGAAAACCGAGGTAACTGAAAAATATCAACACTCCCCCTGTGATAACTCCTTTGAGACCATTTGCCATTTCCAAATAATCAACCGAACCAATGGATGGAATGCCGATTGCAATGATAATAGCTAATCCCAATGCTTCGATAATCATAAAGATAACAGTAAGGTGTGCAGTTTCCTGAACTCCGATGTATAGAATGAAACCGCAGATTATCAGTAAAATAATGGATACTGGAATGATTGGCGTGCTAAAAAGTGCTGAAAAGTACTGTGCAAACCCAACAGATACTGCTGTGCCTGCTATGATGTTACTGAATAGGATTAACCATCCTGCAATCCAACCTACTCGTTTACCGAATGCTCTGCTCACATATGAGTATTCTGCTCCTGCTTTTGGATAACGAGAAGAGAGTTCAGCATAACTGAGACCTGAAAATGTGGCAACGATTGCACCGATAAGAAATGCTAACCATATAGCATTACCTGTAAACCCTGATGCTTCACCAATAATAACATAAATTCCTGCACCGAGAATGACACCTACACCCATATGGGTAACTTGCCAAAACGATAGTGAACGTTCTAAACCGATTTTACCACTTCCTAATTAAAGTTAAATTTTTCTTTTTTCCAATTTATATAACGATGTCAATAGATTAATATCTATCATCTTCAAGTTGTATTTCTTTTTGAGTTTATCCTGTAATGATTGTTTCTTTAATATTGCGTCTCTATCTGGAACAAACAGAATACCAAAGCGTTTCTTGTGTGTTTGTATCTTTGTGAGTTCAGATAGGGTTTCGTCTTCATCTTTCATTATGTCTTGTAGTTCTTTTGAATCTACCATAGTAGTACCACCCTTGTTGGTTGTTGTCTCTCTAAATTCTTGAATGCTACATCTATCAATGGAAAGATATCGTATTTATTTGCCAAACCGTTTCCCAGTTGAGAAATCATGTAGGTCTTATCGAGGTTATCTTCCATATGATATAGTAACTTCTTTAACTCTGATTGTAGAACATAAACGTATTCTGCTCTATCATAAAATGATTTATCGTTGTTGTTTGGATGTTTCTTTGTGATAAATCCGTATGTGTTTGGCACATGTCGGAGTTTTGCACCACCACCCTTGCCTGTTCTATCAAGATTATCTCCAAATACAAAGATGTGATTTGGATTTTCTCTTAACCACTCTTCCGTAACTATGAATCCACGTTTTCTCATTTATCCTTCCTCAATATATCTCCCATATTCTTCAAATGCCTCATCAGTTATATCTACATCGTCTCTGTATACGTAAACATCAAAACATGGATAATCTTTTTTTGCTTCTTCTTCTAATTTCACGAGTTCTCTTAGTAATCCTTCTTTAGAGTCAACTTTGATTTCATATGGTTTTCCACCATCTACAACAATTTTATATTCTTCCACTTTCATCATCATCACGATTCCAATTCTTTATCTTCTTCATTTTTTACCTTTTCTACATTCTTTGACGGGTACAAGTTCCAAATAGTTTCTAATCTCCATTTGATTAGTAATATCACAAAACCAATTGCAAAGATAACTCCACCGAATAAATAATCACCATCACCTGCAATAAAACCACCGATAACACCGAGAGCAATTGTAATGGTCATCATTAAATGAGTGATTGTCTGTTTAATTGCTTTCTTCATTTTCTTTCCTCACATGTACTTCTGAATACGCAATTCTTACATGATACTGTTGTTTTCCTGTTAAACTTTTCGCAAAAATTCATTTATACCACTATCCCTCCGATTGATTAACACCATCACCTTCATATAGAATTTTTATTTGATTGGAGTATTTTTTTATTCTGCTCACGTTGTTTTCCATCACACTATGGGTGAGGTTGCAGAGAGTATCTGCTTTCTTTACTGGGAGTGAATACACATGGGATTTTACTTTTTTTATGTAATCCCAGTAATCCTCACCCTTTTCTTTTGTGATGTGTTTAACTCCCCAGATAACTGGGTCGCTGAAACCGTAATCTTTAAGAGTTTCATATGTTGCTGATGTATCTTCTATCACATCATGCAACCAAGCAACTTGCAACACTTCTTGACCATGATGTCCCATATTCTCTAACATATCAGCAACTTCCTGTAAATGTTCTGTATATGGAACATCACCATACATTTGACCAAGATGATATTCTTTTGCAAAGTTGATTGCATCTGTAATGGTGTTCATTCATCAACCTCCCTTCCAAACCTATCCATGCGTTTCTTTTCAAGATTTTTCATTTTTATCTCCTTTTCAAATATTCATTAGGTCTTCCAATGAAAAAGGTTGTTTCACTCTTGATTAAGTGGTTTGGAACAACACTTATGATATCTTTATCATTAGTAATGATACCCACAACTTCTGGGTGGTCAATTGCACACTGAATGAGTGATTTATCTGCTAACGATAACTCTTTTACGCTATTGTATCGAAGAGCATCAACTTCTGGTGATATCTGTTTTACTTTAAGCACAGGAACAGAGTAATGGTGATATTGTTTTACTTCTTCCATCACTTGCTCGGTTGTTGCTACTGGATATGCACCTGTGAGAACTTCATTGCAATGTTTTCCCCGATATTGGTCCTTGTTTATTGCATATATGAACACATTAGCATCAAGCAAGTATTTTACCTTGATTTTTCCGAATGTTTGTTTATATGGAAATTGATAACCACACTTACAAGTGTTAAATCGGTTATTTCTTCTAACTCTTACTCGTCGATGGCATTCTGGACAGTTTGCTTTCAAAGTATCACCTTATTTTTCGATATCTCTTCGCATGTGTATTAAATCATCCATTTTGTAGAGTTTCTCGTTGTAATCATCAACAGTGCCAATGAAATCACACCATCCACAATACATAATGCCTTCTTCTTCAAGTATATAGAGTGATTGGTTGCCACAGCATTCACATTTCACTGGTTTCATGTTTGATATCTTGATTGCTAAGTGTTTCATGTAACCCATTTAGATACCCCATGATTGATAGTATATTTCTGCTCGGAGTTGCTCTATTTTATCTTTATTCTTCTTTTGTAACTCTGCTTTTGTAATCATTAATTCACCACCGTAATCATGTTGGTGTTATTTGATTTTTTGTAGAAATCATTGTATGACATTACTAATCTATTAGTTATTTCATATATTTTATCAATAGTATCTCTGCCATACTTTCTTCGAAATGCATTCCAATCTTTCACTGGTATGATAAACTCTTCTTTCTTATCTTTCTTACCAACATACTTCACTTGAACAAGTTTGAGCATTGGAATAAGTTGAAACGTACCATCTGTGGTGTGTTTGATAGATATTTCACCACGTTTGATTTTATTCAACTCGGTAAGTGTGAATGATGCATCATCACCACTGTTTTCATCCAAGTATGTTAAATAATCATCGTATACTGGTAAAGATATAGATTTACCGTTATACTCAACAGTACGTGGTTTATTAACAGTATTATCTAACTCTGATAGAGCATTTTTGATGTGTTTGTTGTTCTTATTGGTTTCAAAAAACGTAAGAACATCAGTGTTGTGTATATCTCTCATTTTTAATCCTCCTGTACAATTACAACCCATTGTGTTAATCGTTTTTGGAGTGTGATATCTTTTGTATCATCCCAATCATTCTCTAAAAAGTAGAAAAGGTCGGATTTGTTATCGAAAAAGAAAGCGTTACTCATAGTGATACACCACCAGTGCCTTTGCAGAGTGAACAAGTTTTTCCATTGATTTTACCAGTGCCATCACACTTTTGGCATGGTAATGTAAAAGAATCATCTTTCGTTTCAACAGTTTTTTCAACGGTTTCAGTAGGTGGTGAGGTTGTAGAGAGAGAGTGGTGGTGAGATGAGAAATCATCCGAAAAATTAACTTCCTCACTACAACCTTTTCGTGAAAGTAAATCACATACATGGTTATAAACTTTTTCATTAATATAGCGTTCTGTGAGTAATTCGCCCAGCAAATTAGTTATGGTTTGAACTTTATTTTCACATATAATTTTATTTTGGACTAATTCACCATCGTTACTTAAAATCTTGAATGACCGTTTGAGTGTAACCGATGCCCATCCATTGTCGTTTACTTGTTGGGTCGTGAACTCTACCATATCCCCTCGGAATGGTACTTCTCTTACTGGGTTGTTTAAATCACCGATAGCGACCATACATTTTACAGTTTCACCATCGTCTTTACGTATCTGCATATAAAATTTGGGTCCATACTGATACATCTTTGGTTGACCAGTTTTTACAACTCGTCCACGTATCGTAAGACCGTTTCCGTTGTTGTTAGTGTTGTTATTTTCCATGTGTTTCACAATACTCATAATGTCCTATGTAGTATATAAAGTTTTCTTTAATTTTAATACTTTTACAGTATAATTAGTGAATATCTAAAAGTTAATAAACATCATTTTCATTCAAGGTCTAATGAGTGAATTACCTGTTGGTATGTTAATTGGATACGGGGTCATTTGCTTAATTTTTGATAGTATTCACTTCGATGTGAAGATTGCATTGTTATTGATTGTTATTGAATCCATATATGATGTTGCTATGAAAAGGGCAAAAAATTGCAGTGAAGATGGTGAAAAAAGACCCATTTTTAAATGGAAAAAACGTGAAAAAACAAAGGACAAGGATGAATATAATCCTTTCAAATAGGTGTATGGGAAATGGGAAAAAGTGATAAAGACGTTAACAAGATTATTGAAGAGTTAGTGAAAGATGGAGTATTGAAGGTCGCTTATGTTAAACTTTAATATTGCTGAACTCATAATGTTCGGATTAGGGTTTTTTGTACTAATCATTGGGTATGTTTACTTTGTTAAGAAAAGAGTTAATTATGTCCAATTTATGCTTATTAGATTAGTGGCATTTTTGATAATTATTATGGTTATTTTAACCATGAAGTGAGCAAAAGTTTATATTTATTGCTTAGATACCAAAGAAGGAAAAGTGAGAGAAGTTTTTACAAAGGAGGCAGTAAAAATTAGAATAATGGGGGAGGTATCTTCTCTCACTCTCACCACCATCTCTTCTCTCACTCAATTAATATATATGATTTGACCTTTATCTTTTTTTCTGCTTATTATGGTATTTTTTGCAATATTCCTTTAAAAAATTTCTTTTTTCTCTATTAAACTTTCTTGCATAGAACTTTTGATTTACTTTCAGTTTTTCATCCTAATAGGACTTATGCACATTCCCTGTGCTACCTATTTGGATACATGATGTTCATCCAACACATCTTTTGTAACTCTATATTGTTCATCATCACCATCTATAACTTTTTCACACATCATTAGTTTTTCTCTTGATATTTTCCAATATTCTATTGTATCACCATGATATACAATTACTATTAATCTAATTTCTGGGTGTTTTTCAATGATGTCTGTACTTATGCCAAACCCTTGATATTTTCTCCAAAAATGTATATCTGGTTTATTCCTATGTGTTACATAAATGTTATCAACAGTGATTAAACCAACTGTTTTACCGTTATGTATTACGTACCGCATATGTATTACCATTTACTTTTTTACTTATATAATTTACGCAGAGTAGAGGATTCGAACCTCTGGTGCTGTTTCCAGCACTGATGCTCTCAAGGCAACCACCTTAAACCGAACTCGGTCAACTCTGCACGATGAGTGTAGGATTCGAACCTACGTGGTGTTTCCACCCATTCGGATAGCAACCGAAGGCAATAAACCACTCTGCCAACTCACCATAGTGCAGGTAGACGGATTCGAACCGCCGATTGTCCTACGACACGGGTTCTAAACCCGCTCTCTTAGTCCACTTGAGTATACCTGCAAAAAAGATGCCAACGGTCGGATTCGAACCGACGAGTCTCCTGCGAGAACCAGATTTCTCCAAGTTGGACTTATTTGAGTATTACCCCTAAAAAGTTGATAAAAACTTACTTAAGTCTGGCACCGTCGTCCACTTGGTTACGTTGGCAAAAAAAGTTGACACTAAAGGCAAATGCAGTATCCTCACAAACTGAGGAGTGAACTGGATAAACTCGATAGTGTAATCATTGAGTAATGTAATAGAAACTATGATTTATATAATTTCCTGTCGGTGTTTATATCCCATTTCGAAAAGACGTTCAATGACCTCTTGCTCACTCATGTTAATACCTTTTGCTATCTTATCGGCACGTACTTTGCACATTTTTAGATACATATCATGAGGCATTGATATATGATGTAGTTTTCTCTTTGTAGATGGATACTTTGACTTTGTTATCAAAATATCTCCATTTTCTATGCGTTTCAATGCATGATTCACATACTTTCTAATAACCGCACTTGACGTTACTTTATCGCTTCCTGTTCTTAACTCTTTGATTTTCAGTTCTTTTAGTTGTTGTTGATGCTCTTTTTTCATTGAAAAGTTTACTGATGTCATTCTTTCCTCACCACCCATTATGAGACCAAATTGCTGATAGGTCTATTACATTTATTGTATTATCTTCATTTACATCATAGCGTCCAAGATACTCTGTATTTTCCCACCTGTTTGCCCATGTTTCACTTAAATCAAAAACATTTACATAACCATCTAAATTCACATCGTATCGATACCCTATGAGTATAAAATCAGGGGTTGTTTCATTCCATACCCAAGTGAATGTGATATTACCATTGTTATCTGCAATATTAGTAATGAATTCAACATCACTGATATCTGCATAATACTTTTCACCAGGCGTAAAACCACCCAATATAGCAGTAGTTTTATTGCTTGTTTCGGTCACTAAAACAAGTAAATTTTTTCGTAGTATTTGCCCTAAGTGTACATATGCATACGTATCGTTTTCAGAAATAAATTGTAAAATATTACCGTTGATGTATAATGAATCATTTTTGATTGTCAACGTTGACAACTCTAAATCTGGGTTAATGGTGTAATTAGTGTTAGTAGTTGATGGGATAAAAACAACATCGTCTCCGAACCGTTCTCTCACAGTAAAACCTGATACGATACCAGAGATTAGTAGGATTATCGAGAGAGATACAATAACATATTTCATGTTATCAACGTGAGTTTTTACTGTAAGTGTGACCCAACCCGAGGTCCTTTTTAAAAAAGGGACCTACACCCAACCCAGCACACATACCAGATTCGTGCTTAAATCTGGATTTTGGTTTATACACCTTTCATCTCATTCGAAATGATTTCAACGTTCCCAGGGTAGGTAAAACCCTTACCCCTTTACTTCGTGGCAGTTTCTGTTCACAACCGACCTAATTTTTAAGTTTGAACCGTTTTGTATATCAGATGATATACTAAATTCAATGCTTCTGAGAACGGTGTTTTACGTGAACCTTGTCCTTCACACACTACTTTGTATTCACCATTCCGTCGATGAAAACAGTGCTTACTTTTGAGGACCGCACTGCTATAGGGGAGAGATATAAGGTGTTCAAGAAGAACACCCGAGTCTCCGTATCTTTCCTCTCACCACCATTCTCCCATACTAAGTACTTAGTGGACAAAACGAAGAGATTCCATCGTTTCAAATATTGTAATCCCCTATACTATTATAAAGATTTTTATTTTTTCTACTTTTAATAATAAGCAGTTCATAAAATCGGCATACTCTTTTCCGTCTGACCTACTCCACTCTCTCGTCTCGTTAGGATTTCAAATTTCGAGTATCCCTAATACACTGATTTTTCTATGCCTAATATGGGGATTGAGGTATCTCAACCCCTCCCCCTATATACCTATTTGAATTGTCTTCCTTTAGATGGTTTATGGTATCATTGGATTTCACTTATTTCTATCCTCAAATTTGATTGGTATAAAGAACAATAAAATTGTCAAAAAACAGATACCTATAATCACCCAAAGTAGGTCTAAATTATCTTTGACAAAACCAGAGGCATATACCGATACTACCATAATCAAAACCACTCTGCTTATCATCATCAAAAATTTCTTTTGCTTTTTATTCATCTACATTCACCTCTGCACCACATGAACAATGCCAATGCAGTACTTTTCTTCCGACTTTCACTCTTGTTGCTTTCATAAATTTTCCACATACTGGGCAGTTCAAAAAACCACCTCCCGCATCTTTGATTGGGGCAGAAACCTGACGGTTCTGCCCAGGAAAATAAATTAAAAAAATGATACAAGGTATTGACATGTCTATAGTGTAGTACGTTCATAACTGATTCTTGCAAGACACTTACCAGATATAAACAAAAACTGAAAACAGCGTTTTGCAAGACGCCTTTTTTGAATACATTACTAATCCATATCATATTATCGGTCCCAAAACACAAAACCCTCTATAATACACACCATTTTTTCATTACTAATCTATATGTTAGAAATCATATTCACTTTTTCGGTCCTGCTCTAATAAATATTCCATTTTGATGTAATCTGACTTTGGAATTATCTTTTTTCGTTCATCCATTATTACTATGACCTCATTTGGTTTGATGGTTTTAGTAGAAATTGTGTCTTTTATTAACAAGATTATTCTAATGATTGTAGTATCAATTGTTAGATTGAATCTCTTCATTACAAACATGGGAACATAAAAACAGTGAGAATTACCTGACTTCCGTAGAGGAGTAATGGGAACATTGACTATTCTGTGTACCTTTGTTTTCAACTCTGGTGCATAGATAATAAGAGTAGGTCTTAATCTCATACCAACTTTGAGACGATACTTTTTCATTGCTTTACTTGGTATTCTAACAACGAAACTGGCACCAGACATAGCAAATTTCACATCAGGTAAATCTACCTCTCTGAAATAAACAAACTTATGTTTGCCTTTCCCACTTTTCTGTTTCGTAGTCATATGCATCCTCCTTGCGAGAATAGTATTGATATACAGCATCCCAATTAATATCACCATAATCACTTCTGATAATATCAATAATCTCTCTTGCAGTGTCTTTTCCTTTTTTTGTCAACCCCACATATGTGCCTTTCTTTGAAATCAGACCTCTCTTACGGAGCGGAGTAACTGCTTGTGATACTGCTACAAAAAATCTATTCCCACGTTCCTCATGTAAGATATCAATCAAACCATCGGTGAGGTCGGAGCGTTTCATGTACTTTTTACCAAGTGCTTTAGTTTTCACCCCGATATAAATGAGAATAAGTTTCTGCATCTTTCCTAATTTGGATTGCAACTTGCCTCACCAGAAAATACTAATAGGACAAGTGTTTATAACTCTTTCTACGTCCTAAAACCAAGCATCCAATGTTGCGTTAGAAACTTCCTTTTTTGGTTTCTCTTTCTTTTCTTTTTTTGGTGGTTTAATTTTCTTGAACTTGGGTTTTTTATAGGTAGCATCCAACTTGACCTTCTGTATTGGTTCTACCATATTGTTCACTAAAAAAGGGTCAACTTCTCTATAGTATGATACGAAAGAATCCTTATATCTTTTTATCTTAAAATCAAAATCAGCAAACCGTTTCATTACAGATATACTTGCATCATCAACACCACTAATCCCCTTGAAGATTTTTCTGATGTTTCTTACTGTTATTGGTTCTTGTAAATTTCTCTCATTGATACTTTTATACAATGCTCTGTTGGAAACGTATGGCAATAAACACTCATTCTTCACACAGGTCTTTGCTGTAAGTACAGCACTTCTAAATGATACTGAATTTTCAGCAATATCATAGAGTTCTTCATCTGATAGAGTGGTATTCAGTTTCTTTAAGTAATCAAACATTTGATTTTTAAAAGGTTTACCCATGTATACAATCAATGCTTGTTTGCTAAAATCATCTGTTTTTGGATATTCCAAGCATGTGAAGATTACAGGGTATCTGGATTGAGGAGCGTACTTTTGGATATCTCTCATTAGGGATTTACCCAATCGCCCTGAGAATTCGTGAAAATCATCTATAAGAAATAATTTATCACCACCATCAAGTGATGTAGTATTCAGTGATTGTAAAAAATAATTGAGTTCCTGCTTTGTTGTAATATCTTCAGCAGTTACTCGATAGAGTTCTACTCCAAAAAATTCAGCAAAATACTCACAAATAAAGGTCTTACCGTTACCTGAGTTTCCCCAGATAATAACATATGGTTTTCCCTCGTACTCAAATCCATGACCACAGTGAGGGCAAGAAACAAATTTATCATTACTTATAACTGGAATTTTACATTCAGGGCATTTCACACTGAACGTTCCTTTATACTTTTCCGTTAACCAATCTCCCAGTGTTCTCTTGGCACGAAAATTGCCGACTAATTCCACTTCCTCACCGATATATCTCTTCCATTAGTTCTCTTCATCTACAGCAGTTACAAACCACTCTGGAAGCAAATCTCTTGGTGTTGCTTCAGTAGTAACTGTTGTAAGTAAATCATATGCCCATTCTTCCCATTGTTCAGCAGTCCAATATGGTTCATCTGCATTTTCATCTTTTAATCCAAATTCATCGAGTGTTGTTTGTCTTGGAGAATCTTCCTGTTGACCCCAGTAATTAGGAACATTGAACTGTGGTGAATTTGGTGGATGAAATAATGGTTGTTGTTTGGGTTCTTGCGTTAAAGGTTTCTGTTGTCTCATGGTACGATTGCTTCTCATATCCTGTTTTAAGTTATTCATACCACGATTAATATCATCTGGACCTACTTGCTTTGGTTTATACATCTTTCTCTTTTTAATTGCCATCTCTTAACCACCTATTCGGTAATTATTTCTAACTATTTAAATCCAAGCATCAAGTGTGCTTGCAGGATTATCAATACTAAACATCTCTAATACTTTTTCAAGTTCATTAGTGTAATAATCATAGTCTATATCATCTTTAGTCGCTAAATCATAGAGTTTGTAACCACCTCTTGATTTGATGTAAAAATATTGTGTACCCACTTCTGGTTTGATGCCTATCTTCTCTCTTGCTTGGACTGCCATCCTGTAACCAACAGATGTTTTATTTGCATACTTACTTAGTGGCATTCCAAGTTTCACATTCATTGCAAACCAAACGAGAGGGAAATCTAACTTGTGATACTTCTCAATAATTGGTGTAGTATCTTTTCCGTTAAGTTTAGCATCTGCTAACTCTTTGATGAACTCCTTTTTCATAATCGTATGACTGCTTGATGTAAGTGCCACACCATGAAAGATAGTTTTCTCTCCCTTTTGAAGAATGTAGTTCTTTGATTTGTAAAAGTAACCCTTATCGTATTCATCAATATCGATAGCAAGGTCAAGTTCTTTATTGAATTTTTCAAACAATCTTTTTTCAAACACATTAATAATTTCACTCTTATCCACCTCACCTTCAGCAGAGAAATAAACACCATCTGTATCTACCTCAATAACACTACCTGGATAGAGTTCTTCTAAAATATCAATAAGCAATTGACCACACTCTCTTCCAATACCAGTTGTTGCTACCGCAATAGGTGCAAACCCATATGGATGTTTGGAATATCCCATGTTTCCATATACTCCACCATTTGCCTTTAACTTACGGTTATCTGATAATGCTCGGTACTTCACTCTACCTGTTTCTTTCCACTTTTTCTTGTATCCAGAACGTTCATCTAAATATTTAGCTACTAACGATGATGAGAAACCTGGTTCCTTTGAAACCCGTATAATCATATCTTTGTTTATTGTTGCATCTGGAATATTGTAGATATAACACTCATCTCGTTCTTCCATAGCAAATTGCCCAGTGTATGCTCTGTACTGAAGAAGGGCAGTTGTATCTGGTGAAAGGTTGAATGTCGCCATAATTGTCGGGTACATACTACTGTAATCTGCTTTGTAAACTGGTTCAAATAATCCTGTTTGAAAGATATCAACCAATGCACCCTGATAGTTCTTCTCTCCCGTCTTCTTTTCTCGTTGAAATATCTCTGGGTATCTTTGGTAGTTTGTTCCATCCGATATGATACCTAATCTTCTATGTTCATCTCCCAGTGTAATCAATCCTAAATCTGATGTTTTCATCTGGATTGCTTCATTAAGGGGTATGCCAAGGTCATTAGCATTGAATTCAATGTTAGTCCAATAGATATCAAATACTGTAAATAATCTTCTTACATCATCTCTATTATATTCAACTAATCTGATGTCTCCCTTGAGTTCACTCATCTCTTTTGGTGTAAGTGGTGCAACAGTTTCATTAAAACCAAAGTAATTAGATACTGTTTTCAGTTTTCTATTAGGCACTTTTCCTGTAAGTGATTGGTCTGCCTTTGCTGATTCGTATACATCGTAGATAACACAACCGTCAATGTTGATTTCATCTCTACCACCAACATATGGTTTCTTGCCTGACCTGGAAAACTTTCTGATATTGATTTTATTGCGTGTACAACGGTTAAAAATAGTAGGTAAGTCATATCCCTTGTTGTATACTACAATTACATCAGGATTGATTTCTTGCCATTTCTCAAGGAATAATTCGAGCATCTTCTTATCACTCATAGTATCCTTCTTGAGACGCACAGTATGAATAATTCTATCATTGGTTGCCCATGATATTGCTGTAAGTATATCTCCGTAATCAGGGAATGGTTTTCCAGGTGGACAATACTGTTCAACATCAAGATAGAGAAACTTCAAGGGTTCTGTGTTTGCATATTTTCTGAAAACCTTAGGATTATCAATTCGATTACGAATAACAAAAGGTATGTTATCTTCATATGTGAATTCACTTTTACTGTGAACTAATGCTTTTCTCGTTCTAAAACTGTATTTATAAAAAGTCTTTTGCTTAAAATCTGATAACGCTATTGCTGTAACCTTTTCTTTCTTGGCATTATTTATTGGAAGATTACCACGCAAACTATAGAAGTATGGTTTGATTGGTGCATCAACAGTATAATTTCTTCCGTTGAACCAGATATCTAATTTTTCCTTTCCTCTCTGCTCGACAGCATGAACTGATAGTGGTACTTTCATTATATCACCGTATGGGTGATTTGGTGGGTAGAAGGGGGATTCGCTTCTGTGGAAGTGGTAAGCAACAGAAACCACCGCACGACACGGTCATACTCCCTGATGAAAATGGAAACGCAACACCAGTACGTGTATTCTCCTCTACCTTTCACCTCACCCATTGTATTGTCTTATCTCAATGAGTTTCTCCATGAGATATTTTATGATATCACATTGTTCTGTAATGTGATTTTCTATTAAGGTCATTGCGCACTCTTTACTGCAAAATGTTCTATATTGAGTGCCTAACTGTATTTTCCAAGCGTTTTCTTCTTTGATATTCTTATTGCAATTACAACAAACAACTTTCGTCATCAGAAATCACTTCCACACGTCCTAAGTTTTCTCTCATCAGTCCATATCTCTTCACCACTATGCGTCCTGATAAGCACTTTTCTTCCATCTCTTTTATTTGACACACGACCTATCATTGCTTTCCCATCGATAAATACAGTTACTCGATTACCTTCTTTTGCAAGATTACTCAACATCATTGCCATTCATCTCTTCCAAAGAAATCCCTTTTTCTAATTCGTTTTCTTACGTCTGATATAGATGGAGTCGATGTCGTTGTTTTCTCTGTTGTAGTTGGTTTAGTTTCAACAGTTTTTGTTTTGGTCGGTATAGATGTTGTCATAGGTTCATATGATGGAAAACTGTAATCATCATCATCGTCATCAATAGAACTTGAACCACCACTGTAACTGCTTCCACCAACAAAATTGTATACCAATCCCACTATTGCCATAATTGCTCCAATTATTAGCACAACACCCATGATACTAAACACAGAATCACCTGTAGCAATAATATTGCCAACTGCTGATGTGTTATTGGTTGTGCTACTTTCCGTTGCAGATTGTACCTCTTCAAGTGTTACAAAAAAAGCAAACACTCCTACTGCTAAAATTATCAGAGATACAACTACTCCCATTATCGCCCCAGGGTCAATAAAGGGATATCTTGCTTTAATCATATCCTCACCACCTGGAATACTGTAATGAAACTGATGCTTATAAATATTTTGAAAAATGGGGGAGGCAGGCACTTCGGTACGTCCCGTGTCAAAAAAAGGAATCCTTGAAACCATGAAGTGCCTATGCTGATATTGCCTCAAGTAGCAACTTCAGAGATTTGCCACCATTCTGTTCATTCTCATATTTCCATCCATCATCGATTGCTCCCACTTCATCAAGCATTCGATAGGTCAACATAGCGATTTTCTTCTTCTTTAACTTTGAGAACTCTTTACCATAGTAACTATCTCTTTTGATAAACATATCATTCACCGTTACAAAATTGTTCGATTTTATCACAAACATCGTATAACTGGGAAAACTGCTCGAAATTTACCCTACCCATTTTGTAACACCCTGCGGACTTTGTTATAACTCACTTTTGGTAATTGTTTGTTTTTTGGCAGTGATTTGTTTTTCTCATCACGTATCCAATTAATTTCATCAGCAATTTTTCTCCATCCGATGTTTTCATCTCTTCTTTTAACTGCAAGTTCTATTTCACTGTCTTCCAATTGCTTTTGTTTTCTTCCCCACTTCACTTTCTGTCCAAGTTGTTCAGCATGTTTCTGCTTCGTATCATATGATAGTTTTGTTCTCTCACTCACAAGGTCTGCTTCAAACTCTGCAAATGCTCCTAAGATATGAAACATCAACTTTCCTTCAGCAGATGACGTATCAATGTTATTAGAATAAGATATAAATTGACAATTATGATTTTTAAAAAAGTCCCCCAGGTATATCATATCTTTCAGGGACCTGGCGATTCTATCGAGTTTCCATACCAGAACACCTCTTATCTTTCCTGCCTTGATATGTTGCTTCATTTCATCTAAACGTGGTCTGCTTGCCTTTTTTCCTGAGATTGCGTTATCAGTATACACATCAATGAGATTCCAATCTCGTAATTCAGCATAGTCCTTGAGTTTCTCAATCTGATTCATTACTTCCTGTTTGTCAGTAGAGACACGAGCATATATTGCTATGTCCAACTTTTTTTCTGATATACCTATCACCTAATTTATGCTAATTTTTTTACTTCAAACATAAGGTTATTTTTTGATGTTGATTATAAGGTTACTTTTGAAAAAAAGAACCTACCCTATGCTTTCTACATTATCTCTCACCATATGTTTCATCCTCCTATATTGTACCAACCTTTCCACAATAAGGGCATTGAACTTGTGTTGGATAATTTATATTCTTCTGGAATGCAAATCTATTTCCACACTGAGAGCAGTTAATAAAAACTTCTTCTGTTTGAATTTTACGTTCTTGTATTGGTGTTTGAACTGGTTGCAGTTGAAAATCATTACCACAATATGGACACATCTTTGAGTCTTCAGGAATAACTCTCCCACATTTAGGACATCTCCTTCTTGATTCGTTTTTACTTTTAAAAGAATTTCCATGTTTTTGATAGAGTATATTACCTGCTTCTCTATTGTATGCTCCCTGATAATTTGCCTTTGCATAAAATTTACCAACAAGAATAAAAATTAAACCAATGAAACCTGTAGCAAAGCATACTACTTCGGAAAATAAAAACAGTAACACAATACCAAACAAAATAATAAAGAAACCAAAAAAATAAAGTGCTGTACCACCTAATATTTTTAAAAAACTCATCTACTTTCTCCTCCGCCTTCTCCTTGATGTTCTTGTTTTCCTATCAAGGTCTCTTCTTGCCCTTCTATACAATGATGGTTTATCTCTCTCAGGTTTAACCAATGGTTCAGCAAGTACACCATCTTTCTTTTTAACCAGTTCTTTTACCATTGTCCACCACACAACACTGGGTATCTAATAAAAATATAAAGACCAAAAACAATTACTGTGAATACAAATGCTCCTATGAGAATCATCTGATAATTCTCTTTCAAAAAAGAAAGATACCTATGCAATTTCTCACCACCAACTCATTATAGTATATGGTTTGGTGTTTTTAATGTTTATGTTTCATCTTCTTCTCATATAGTATTTTCCATCTTCTATTTTATAAATAAAATTTTTACCTTTATAATGAGAATGGTGTGATTGCTTTCTTGCTTGTTTCACCCAACCAGGTAACTCATTTATTTTCTTCCAACCATCCCATTGACTCATTTCACTTTTTTGTTTTTTTCTAAACCATCTCTAACAAAGTATTAAGGTTCATCTCGTATCACATACGCTAATCCATCTTCTGAAAGAGATACCGTTTTTCTGTAATGACTCACACGACCAGATAATATAAGTCCTCTAACTTCCAGTGAGTCCAGAGCATTATAAACTGTATTCTCAAATCCATGAGTAATGTTATCACTCAATTTATCAAGTAAATCCTTAATATGTATCTCAGGTTTTCCATACTCAAATATAGTCCGCATAATTTCTTTTTGTCTCTTACTAATTTTAGTCTGCTTAGTATGTGTCTTTTTTACAACTAATGCTTCTATGCTTTTACCTGGAAATTTTTGCAAAATCCACACATCACTTTTGCCTATCCCTCTAAAGAAAGGAACAATATCTTCTGCTCTTGCTGATGGTAATTCCCACCCTAATGTCCAACGCAGTGTGTTGAAAACTATATACAAATCCTTTGGAGTCCAGTAACCAAGCACTGCTGTCATTTTGCCTTTTCCCCTAATTTTGTTAATGCATTCTACCAATTGTTCTTCCACTTCACTTTCTGTTTTCATAATTAAGCATCTATCCATTAATCATTTTTGAAAATTTTTTCATTATACTTTCACCCTCACCACTCTGGGTCCATTATTAGGTACAGTTCTTTTTTTGCTCTGGTGATTGCTACATACTCGATGTTCTTCTCTTCCTGTAATTCTCGGTCCGTGTTTGCCATTGGATGTGGCATTAAATCGTACCGATACACAAAAACTCGGTCTGCTTCCAATCCCTTTACTTTGTGGATAGTGCTACAATTGATTGCACCACCATCTTCACTATACAACCTATCAATGTTATCTTTGAGTTGGAGAAGATTATTGGCATCTCTCATAAAATACAGCAAGGTCTCATGTAAATCAATTCTGCCCTCTAACCGTTTCTTTTCGTGATACTCTGTTTCTGGTGTTAATTTACCACGATAGTGTATCAACCGTTGTCCAACCTTCTCTCGTAAATCATCCATACTCTGTGGATTCATGTATTTGATAGTGTTGAACAATCGTTGTTGCATATCTGTTCCCCTGATTTTTGCTCTCTTACCCATCCGTATCAACTGATGAACAACCTTCACCAATGGAGCGTTTGTTCTGCATATGAGCATATCTCCTTCGTCAACTTCTTGTATCATCTGGTCAAATGAAAGTTGTTTGATAATACCATCCTCTGATTTCTCCCAGGGTTCAATCTGTGGAACAATCCGTTGCGCCATCTTCACTACTTTCTGTGGACAACGATAGCAGATACTCAATGGATAGTCTTTTGCATCAAAATATTCTTTGAAGTTTTGCATACTATCAATATCAGCACACCTGAAACCATACATCGATTGCTTGCTATCACCAACAGTGATAATCCTGGTATGGTCATCACAAATTAACTTGATTAACTCGAATTGTGTTCTACTTAAATCCTGCACTTCATCTACAAACACCCAATCATACTTGGTATACTGAAATTGCTTTTTTACAGGAATCCAAATCATATCAGAAAAATCAATCACATTGGGAATTGAGAGACTTTCATCAAGTAACTCTTGAATCAATCGTAACTTC
>Ga0180433_10002617_pt1 | contig 27490 bp, 5 predicted proteins | sample SS_ome_8_FD_132980 | JGI IMG/M metagenome (GOLD analysis project Ga0180433, IMG submission 132980) | Hypersaline lake sediment archaeal communities from the Salton Sea, California, USA - SS_1_D_1 metaG | ecosystem: Environmental > Aquatic > Non-marine Saline and Alkaline > Hypersaline > Sediment... | reverse complement strand
GAACGGGATCACTGATAACGGTGACGGGACTGCTGTTTTTGATCCGATTGCAGCCAATGTCGGCGGACCGTATTCAATAACATATACATACGCGGACACCAACACTTGTGATAATACTGATATTCAGACAGTGATGGTTTATCCCAAACCAACGTTATATATATCAGATACCACGCATGTTTCATGTTACGGTTATGATGACGGTATGGCAGTAGCAACTGCTGTTAACGGGGCTCCTGCATACAACTATCTGTGGAGTATTATGGCGACCAATGACACTGTAACCGGGATACCGGCAGGGACATATACTGTAACTGTTATTGATGCCAATACGTGCACTGCAACAACATCAGTCGATATTACACAGCCGGACTCTGTTATACTGATAACATCAGCAACAAATTCAAACTGCGGACAGGCAGACGGATCTGCATCAGTATCAGTTTCCGGAGGAACCACTCCTTATTCCTATATCTGGAATAACGGGGATACAACGGATATTACGGACAGCCTGACAGCAGGAATATATACGGTTACGGTCACCGATGAACATTTTTGTATAGATTCTGCTACAGTAAATATATCAGACGAAGGCGCCGGAACCTTATCTTTTTCCAATATTACTGACAATCTGTGTTACGGATACGCTGAAGGCCAGGCGACTGTTAATATCACAGGCGGTACAGCGCCTTTCACATACCTTTGGTCCAACGGTGATACAATAAGCACTGCAGACAGTCTTCCTGCAGGCACTCACTATGTATCTGTTACTGATGATAACGGATGTGTGTCCGTATCCGATACAGTAATATCAGAACCTTCTGTGATTGTAACCGGAATTTCAGATTCAGTAAACATAAACTGTTATGGTTTCAGCAATGGTAGTGCAACTATAACACCTTCTGGCGGAACGCCATTGGATGGTTATGTTTATTATTATCAATGGGATGATATTTTAAGTACAACCGATTCAACAGTTACAGGATTAGAGGCAGATATGTATTATCATGTCACTGTTACGGATAGTAACGGATGTACTGTATCTGACAGTGTAATGCTTACACAGCCGACACAATTATTATCCTCTATCACAGACTCTTCAGGTGCCCTCTGCTATGGAGAAGCTTCAGGCGGTGCAACAGTGACACCTTCAGGCGGAGCACCACTGGATGGTTATATTTATTATTATCAGTGGGATGATATGGCTGCCACAACCGACTCAACAGTAACAGGTTTGTATGCAGGCATATACTACCATGTGACAATAACGGATAATAACGGGTGCATAAAAACAGACAGTGTCATTGTATCTCAACCGGACTCGCTGATACTGTCAGGATCTTCGGAAGATGCAATTTGCGAGGGCGCCAACGGATCTGCAGGCGTGTCTGTCACAGGAGGCACTCCCCCATACTCATATCAGTGGAATACTATTCCTGTACAAACCAATGACACGGCTACCGGACTTATTGCAGGAACATACACCATTTATGTTACAGACAGCAATGAATGTATTGATTCTCTGGATATTGTTATCGGATACACAAGCGGCGGAACCGCATACCCTTCATGGGAAGATGTGAATTGCTATGGAGATTCAACCGGAATGATCACTGTGTCAATGACCGGAGGTACACCGGATTATAATTATATCTTGTCAGACAGCACCAATATAATAGCTGATACCATAAGCAGTGACACGATGCATATTGTAAATAACCTGCCTGCAGGCACATACTATATTAGCGTTACAGATAATAACGGTTGCCTGTCAGATACTTCCGTAACCGTGTCTCAACCCGACACAATACTTTATGACACGATAATAGTCAATAATATAAACTGTTTCGGGGATTCCGATGGTACTGCAGAAGTAATTGCGTCCGGAGGAACTCCTTTATATTATTATCTGTGGCAGCAAGAGCAGACTGATTCATTAATTACAGGACTTGGTACAGGAACATACTTTATTACTATCACTGATAATAACGGATGTACAGTAACAGACTCTGCTGTTATTTCAGAACCTACACAGATATTAATATCAAACATAGGAACAACCGACATCCTGTGTTACGGAGACAGTACAGGAAGCGCTTATGCGGTAACAGAAGGTGGAAGCATCCCGTATTATTACTTATGGTCAAACCAGCAAACAGATTCGGCAGCTACCGGACTGACAGCAGGTGAGCATCATGTAACAGTGACAGATATTAACGGTTGCCAGACAACCGGATCATTCACACTGACACAACCGGATGAGATAATTGTTGCTGATAGTATATTTGACGGGAACAATGTTGAGATAACAGTGACCGGCGGTACTGATCCTTACGCCTATTCATGGAGCCACGGGGAGAGTACGGAAACTGTTTACGGGCTTATTTCCGGAATATATATGGTAACTGTAACCGACTATTATGACTGTCCGGCGTATGATACAATAGAAATTGCCGTTCTTGACATTGTTATACCGACAGCATTCACACCTAATGACGATGGGACCAATGATACATGGCAAATACGTAAAATAGAATCTTATGAAAAGGTCTCTGTGGAAATATTCAACAGGTGGGGACAGGTTCTATACACTTACACAGGCTCAGGTGCAGGATACAATGACACTGCATGGGATGGAACCTATAACGGGAACCCTGTTGCGTTGGGATCTTATGTATATATCCTGAGCCTGTATGATGGAAATGACCCTGTCACCGGTACTGTTTCCGTAGTTAGATAAAATATCATATTTCCCTTTTGTGTAACCCTCTGATTATGTATTATTTCTAAAAGAATTTGTATTAAATTCAGGTATTAATACCTATAACGTTATTATTGTATATACGTAAAAACAAGTACATATAAACACATCGTTAAAGAATTATAATACTGTTATAATATTAACATAAGTATTTATCAAAATGTAAAAAAATCATATAACTTTTTTGTTTACATAACGTATTATTACTATAAATAAAATTATATATATCATGAATCATCGTGCCCTTATAAGTATGAAAATAGCATTCAACTATTTTATCATAATATTTTTTCTTCTGTTTTCATATTCAGGAAAAGCCCAGTCATGGTATGACGTTGTAAGCGGATCCAGTTATGATTATTCTATGGTTTTCAATGAATACTATAATTACAGTTTTGTAGAGTATATCTATCCTCAATCTTATATCGGTCAGGCCGGAAGTATTTCACAAATACAGTTCGAGCATACTGCAAACAGTACTACTACTGACCTTATTACCATATATATGGGGCATACTACAAAATCTGCATTTTTAACGACATCCGACTGGATAACAACCGGACTGACCCAGGTTTACAGTGGCTCAATTACAACAGCCAGCGGATGGTACACAATAACACTCAGCACACCTTTTGTTTACAATAATTCCGACAATCTTGTTATCCTTATTGACAACAATGATGGCAGTTATACAGGCACGTCAAGCCATGAGCATTATTATAATGCTGCCGAGCCGGGCAATTACTGTATTTATCAATACAGTGATGTTACCAACAATGATCTTCCGACACCTTCTACTTCCGGCACAATGGCAATGTACCTGGCTAACCTTAAACTATATATATCAGGTGGCGGAGGCGGTTACTGTGCTGCCAGCGGCGGTAATGATGAATACATCAGCCAGGTAACGGTCGGCACAATAAATAACGCTACAACATACAGCGCCGGAGGTTATGGTGATTATACATACCTGTCAACAGACATGGGAATTGGCGGGGGATACGGGATAACAGTTACCAATGGATCTCCGTATGCAAGCGATCAGTGCGGTATATGGGTTGACTGGAACCAGGATATGGACTTTAATGATGCTAATGAGACCATTACTGTTACGGGAACTCCGGGCACAGGGCCTTATACTGCAACAATCATTCCCCCGGCAGGGGCAACACTGGGAAATACAAGGATGAGGGTAAGGATAATGTACACAGGGACTTTAGATCCCTGCGGAGCAACCTCATACGGTGAAGTGGAAGATTATACTGTTAATGTTACTGTAGCAACACCAATGACATATTCGTCAAGTACTGTTACCCAAAATAATACTGATGATGTTTATACAAGTGAATCTAATGCTGAGATAATTTGTATCCAGGTAGTAACTACCGGATCAACTAGTCCCATTGATATCACACAGTTCAGACTGCAGACAACAGGATCAACAGATCCTGTAAATGATATTTCTAATGCCAGAATATGGTTTACCGGAACGAGCAGTATATTTGCCACAACAACACTGTTCGGCACTTATGCATCTCCTCCTGCTACCGGTACGAATTATTTTATTAACGGCACCCAAACCCTGGCTTCGGGTACGAACTATTTCTGGCTGACTTATGATATTGATGCCGATGCACCTGACAGCAATGTTGTTGACGGGTTATGCAACAGGATAACCGTTAATGCTGCCAATTATACACCTACAGTAACTGATCCGGCTGGCAACAGGATCATAATAAAGGCTTTTTTCATGGATGATGCAGAGCATTATACATGTACCGGTAAATTTTTCGATACAGGAGGAAAAAACAATAACTACTCCGACAGCGAAGACTATACTATCACGTTCAATTCCGACGATGGTGATGCCATCCAGTTCACATTCTTCGGTTTTGAAACACAGGCGGGTGTAGATTATTTATATGCGTATGATGGTCCGAATACAGGCAGTCCCCTGCTGGCATCCCTTAACGGCACTTATGCATACCCTCCCAGGGTTACATCAACAGGCACATCAATGACATTCAGGTTTGTATCTGACGGAGCAACAAACAGCTCGGGCTGGGATGCAAGCATTTTATGCACTCCAACATGTGGTGATAACCCACTGGCAATTGATGATTGCGGAACAACAGCCAATGTCTGCAACCTCGACGGTTACTGCGGAAATACCAGCGGTCTTTATACGGCAGATTATCCGGGCAATTTATGTGATGGATGCACACTATTTGACGGCGCTATACATAATAGTTCGTGGCTGACCTTTCAGGCTGCCGATACGACAGTAACCATTGAAGTGGATGTATATAACTGTACCGGCGGTATTACTGCCAATACTGGGATACAAATGGGTATTTACGAAGCCACTTCATGTGATAACTTCGTCTTACGGTCCGACATTGCATATACCGAAGGATCCTTCTGCCCTATCCCTGCAGGCACACAGGCAAGCATTACGGCAGACAGTCTTACTCCGGGTGACACATATTATATAATGGTTGATGGTTGCGGAGGTGATGTATGCGATTACAGTATAGAATCCGAAAATGCATTCTGGGTTCCTGAAGCAGGTACAGACGAGGATATTTGCTTCGGTGGAAATGTCCAGTTAAACGCAACGGGTGGCACGTCATATTCATGGACTCCGGCCACAGGGTTAAGTGATCCTAATATTGCCAATCCTGTAGCAAGCCCGACAGTAACAACCACATACACCGTTGATATAGGGAGTGTATTATGTCCGGCAGAAGACAGCCTTGTGGTATATGTACATGACATACCTGTTGCCAGCTTTACGGGGCTGGGCGATGAGTACTGCCTTGACGATGCACCTGTCACCTTAACGGGCAATCATGCTCCTGACGGTTCTTTCTCAGGCAGCGGGATAACAGATAACGGTGACGGCACTGCTTCTTTTGATCCTGCGGCAGCAGGCGCCGGAGGCCCTTATAATATTACATACACTTATATTGATGGTTACTCCTGTGAGGATGACTCAACAGAGACAGTGATTGTGCATGCTCTGCCAACGGTAAACTTCAGCGGATTGAGCACTGACATTTGTATTGATGCAGGTACGTCAGCGCTGACCGGCAATCATGCACCCAACGGAACATTTTCCGGCACAGGAATAACAGACCATGGTGACGGGACTGCTGATTTCGATCCTTCCACCGCCGGCATTGGTGGCCCCTATAATATAACATACACATATACTGACGGTAACGGTTGTACAAACAGTGAAATACAAAATGTAACCGTTCATAATACACCAACAGTAAACTTCAGCGGACTGAGTTCTGATTATTGCATTGATGCGGGCTCTGCCACATTAACAGGCAACCATGCTCCGTCAGGAACATTCTCCGGTAACGGAATAACTGACAACGGAGACGGCACGGCCTCTTTCGATCCTGCAACAGCTGGTTCAGGAGGGCCTTATAATATAACTTATTCATATACGGACGGTAACGGATGTGAGGATAGCGAAACCCTGAATGCTACTGTTCATGATCTTCCGACAGTCAATTTCAGTGGGCTTGATGCGGAATACTGTGTAGATGCCACTCCTGTCACTCTGACCGGGAATAACGCTCCTGACGGGTCATTTTCAGGGAGCGGGATCACGGACAATGCTGATGGTACTGCAGAATTCAATCCTTCTTCGGCAGGTACAGGGGGACCCTATAGTATTACTTACACATACACTGATGGTAATGGTTGTACGGACAGTGAAACGCAAAATGTAACAGTTAATGATCTGCCTGTTGTGACATTTAACGCTTTACCGGATATCTGCAGCAATGCTGATCCATATACTCTAACCGAAGGCAATCCCGGCGGAGGTTCATACTCCGGAACAGGGGTTAGCGGAGGCGCTTTTGATCCTGTAACAGCAGGCACCGGTACTCACATTCTCACTTATACTTATACCGACGGCAATGGGTGTATTAATAGTGATAATCAGAATATCACAGTCAACGAAGCGCCGACAGCAGATGCAGGTACCAACCAGACCATACCTAACGGTACAAATACACCTCTTGACGGAAGCGCAACAGGGGGAAGCGGAACATACAGCTATAGCTGGTCACCGGCAGACTCTGTAAGCGATCCGGCTATTGAAGATCCGCAAACAGTTAACCTCTATACTACCAATGTATTCACACTAACTGTTACTGATGACGTAACAGGTTGCGAAGACACTTCAAAAGTTGTTATAACAGTTGAAGGCGGTGTACTGGATGTAACAGCTTCAGCCGTTGATGCTGTCATTTGCCTTGGTGATTCGACGCAATTAAATGCTAACGGAAGCGGAGGATCAGGTTCCTATACATACAGTTGGAGCTCCAATCCACCGGGATTTACCTCAACGACACAAAATCCCTGGGCAGAACCTTCGGCAACTACAACATATACTGTAACTGTGGATGACGGTTTTAATACAGAGACCGACCAGATCATTATTATGGTCAACTCACTTCCTGTTGTTGACCTGCCGGATCTTTCCGACGTATGTATTGATGCTTCACAATTCGCACTTTCAGGCGGCACTCCGGGCGGAGGAATATATTCAGGAACAGGTGTTGACGGTCTGGGTAATTTCAACCCTTCGGTGGCAGGTGCTGGCACACATGATATAGTATATACATATACAGATGGTAACGGATGCACAAATACTGATACATCAACCCAAACGGTGAACGATCTGCCTGTTGTCACGCTTGGCGTCCTGGATCCTGTTTGTGTTGATGAGACTCCTTTTGACCTGACACAGGGGAGTCCTTCAGGAGGCGACTATTCCGGTCCGGGCATAACAACAAGCCCCGAATTTGATCCCTCGGTAGCAGGAACCGGAACGCATACTATAACATATACTTACACCGATGGTAACAACTGTACTAATACAGATAATGAAAATATAACTGTTAATCCTCTGCCTAATGTTAACTTTATTGGTCTTGCTGCGGACTATTGTGAAGATCATGTTCCGGTTACTCTTACAGGCAACCAGGCTCCGAACGGCTCTTTCTCAGGAACCGGGATCACAGATAATGCAGACGGGACAGCTTCTTTTGATCCTGCTGTACCTGCGCCTGACGGAACTTATGATATCACCTATACATATACTAATGCCAACGGATGTACTAATACCCAGACACAGCAGGTTACTATAAATTCACTTCCTGTCGTTGGTTTCATCGGATTGAATGCAGCATATTGCGTGGATGCTGATTCGGTATTGCTTACCGGTTCACCATTGAACGGTACGTGGAGTGGAAACGGCATAACGGATAACGGCGATGGCACTGCATGGTTCAACCCTGCTGCTGCTACAGTAGGCGGGCCTTATTCGATAACATATTCTTATACTGATGGCAATACCTGTGAGAACAGTTATTCCCAAAATGTATCTGTTAATGCTACACCTACAGTTGTCTTTATGGGGTTGGCAGATGATTATTGTGAAGGTGCATCTTCTGTAACACTTAACGGAAATCATGCCCCTGGCGGCACATTCACAGGTGACGGCATCACAGATTACGGAGACGGGACAGCCTCATTTGACCCGGCTTCTGTCACCCCGGGCAGCTCCTTTGAGATAACATACTCATATACAGACGGTAACGGATGCTCAAACACTGATACTCAGACTGTAATTATAAATGCTCTTCCGGATGTAAGCTTTACTACCTTAGATGATTACTATTGTCTGAATGCTGACGGGGTGTCTCTTACCGGAAACCAGGCGCCTGAAGGAGTGTTTTCAGGCAACGGAGTAATTGACAACGGTGACGGGACAGCAGTGTTCAATCCGACCAATGCCGGTGTCGGCGGTCCTTACGATGTTTCGTATTCGTTTACGGATACTAATGGTTGCACTAATTCACAGATACAAGCTGTTTTAGTTCTTGACCTCCCTGTTGTGGACTTTACCGGACTGGAAATAGATTATTGTATAGATGCTCCGGGTGACACGCTCACAGGTAATTTTGCCCCTGATGGTACTTTCAGCGGAGACGGGATCACGGATCTCGGTGACGGTACAGCGTATTTCGATCCTGCTACAGCAGGCATAGGGGGAGCTTATGGAATAGCATATTCCTATACCGATGACAGTTCCTGTACAAATATCGCAACACAATATGTCACAGTGAATCCCCTGCCGGACGTAAGCTTTACCGGTCTTGACAGCGGATATTGCGTTGATGCTGTTGCAGCCATACTTACAGGCAATCACACAGGAGCAGGGACTTTCTCCGGAGACGGGATCACGGATCTCGGAGACGGCACAGCGGAATTCGATCCTGCCACAGCAGGGGTCGGAGGACCATATAATATTATTTATGAATATACGGACGGCAACCTCTGCACAAATTCAGACACCCAGACGGTTGTGGTACATGACCTTCCTGTTGTGATCTTCACAGGTCTTCAAACAGGATATTGTGTAGATGCTGATCAGGACACATTAACAGGCAATCATGCTCCTGAAGGCGAGTTTTCCGGTACAGGTATTACGGATAACGGAAACGGAACTGCCATATTCAACCCTGGAGCAGCAGGATCGGGAGGGCCATACAATATAACATATACGTACATGGATTCCAATTCTTGCCGGAATGAAGACATACAGTTGGTTATGGTATATGAAAATCCAATAATTACTATTACTGACACATTTCATGTACTGTGTTACGGAGGCAATGACGGTTATGCTGTGGCTGAAGCGTCAGGAGGCACACCTGACTATTCTTATGAATGGAGCTCCGCATCAACGCAGGACACTGCATGGAACCTTAATGCAGGAACATATTATATAACAGTTACAGATGACAATGGTTGTACTGAAACAGACAGTGTAGAAATATTACAACCCGACACATCCATAGTACTGCAGACATCAACAGTTAATTCAAACTGCGGGATGGAAGACGGATCAGCAACAGTAATTGCTTCCGGAGGCACACCACCATATACTTATTTATGGGAAAACGGAGATACGGAGGATACTGCGGACAGCCTTGGCGCAGGAACTCACCCGGTAACTGTTACCGATGCACATTTATGTCTGGATTCGGTTGATGTCATTGTAACTGACAATGGTGCAGGATCCCTCTCCTTTTCCAATATAACGGACAACCCGTGTTTCGGCGATTCCCTCGGACAGGCAACAGTGGATATCACAGGCGGGACTGCACCGTTTGAATACCTTTGGTCGAACGGGGATACTGCAGCAACAGCGGACAGCCTTGCAGCAGGTGTCCATTATGTTACTGTAACCGATGATAACGGATGTATTACAATATCAGATACCACTATAACAGAACCTACGTCACTGGTAAGTTTTACTACAGATTCATCTGACATATCATGTAACGGGTTATCTGACGGAATAGCAATTGTCACACCGTCAGGAGGCACCCCCGGTTACTCATACCTGTGGGACAATGATCCACCTGATACTGATTCGACAGCAACAGGGTTATTCGCAAATATTTATTATCATGTGACAATAACCGATCTTAACGGATGTACAAAAACCGACAGTATAATACTTATCGAACCCGATTCATTGCTGTCATCAATAACCAATACATCCGATGCTCTCTGCTACGGCGATTCAAGTGGTTCTGCCACAGTGACCCCTTCCGGCGGAACACCGTTATACTATTATTTATGGAGCGGCGGACAAAACATAACAGATTCTACTGTAACAGGACTGGCTGCTGACGTCTGGTATTATGTTACCATTACTGATGAGAATGAATGTATTAAAATTGACAGCGTTACAGTATCCCAGCCGGATCCGTTAGCACTTACAGGCGGTTCGGAAGATGCAACATGTTCTGCTACTAACGGTACAGCCTTCGTTTCAGTAACAGGAGGCACAATGCCCTATGCATGCTCATGGAACACTGATCCGCCACAATATTCAGACACTGCAATATTCCTTGGCGCCGGCTCATATACTGTTACTGTTACCGACTACAATCTGTGTACTGACACACTTACCGTTGTTGTGAGCAGTACAGACGGCGGAACTGCATACGCAACACCTGATCATCTGACATGTTATAATGACAGCACAGGATCAGTAACGACTGTAATGGACGGAGGCACACCGGATTACATCTACGTCTGGTCAACCGGTGATTCAACCACAACAAGTGATACTGCAGTCTTATTATCAGGACTTCCGGCAGGTATATATTATGTTACTGTTACAGATCAGAACGGATGCATATCTGTTGATTCGGCAATAGTTACGCAACCCGATGAGATAATATTATCTATAACTCATTCAGATATAACATGCAATGGATATAATGACGGGGAAATATCTGTAATAACAAACGGAGGCACTCCGACTTATGAATACAGTTGGTCAAACGGCGACACACTGCCTGATATTGACGGTCTCACTCCCGGCGATTATATACTGGTCATCACTGATTCCAATTATTGCACAAAAACAGATACTATTACCGTTGCGGAACCTTCTCCCCTGCTTCTGACAATGATAAATATTTTCAATGCAAACTGCTATGGCAGCCATGACGGATCAGCAGAGATATCAGCAGAAGGCGGTACTCCGCCCTACAATTATCTGTGGTCAGACTCACAGACGGCATCAACAGCGGATAGTTTACCGGCAGGAGACTATTCTGTAACTGTATATGATATTAATAATTGCTTACAAACAGATTCAGCCAGCATTACCGAACCGGATGAAATAATTATCACGGATAGTATAATTGACCTTAACAATATTGAACTTAATGTAACCGGAGGCACCCTGCCGTATAATTATCTGTGGAATAACGGAGAATCAACAGATGCTATTTATAATCTTTTATCAGGATCATATACTGTCACAGTTACGGATATAAATGATTGCGAAGCTTACAGTACAACGGATATCTCGGTCATTGACCTTGTTATACCTACGGCATTCACACCTAATGAGGATATGACCAATGATACCTGGAAGATCAAAAAAATAGAGTCATATTCAGACGTGTCCGTTGAGGTGTTTAACCGTTGGAACCAGTGTATTTTTAATTTTTCAGGAACAGGATCAGAATATAATGATGCAGCCTGGGATGGCACATTTAACGGGCATCCGGCACCCATGGGATCGTATGTATTTATAATTAACCTGCATGACGGGCAGGATCCTGTCACCGGGGTTGTATCGGTAGTCAGGTAGTTTAGTTATTGGCCATTAGCCATTGGTGCATTGGTGATAAAAAGAAAAGGATTTAATATCAGAACCATAATATAGAAAATACGTATAAGATATTTAAACTTCAGAATATGAAAAAAATATTGATCGCAGGGATATTTCTGCTGGCAGGTTTTTATGCCCTGCCTCAGCAGCTACCCTTATACAGCCAATATACCATGAATGGTTTTCTTCTGAACCCGGCAATGGCAGGATGTGTGGATTACACACCTGTAAGGATCACAGCCAGACAACAGTGGATGGGAATAGACGGGGCGCCATCAACTCAGGCGATCAGTGCACACACTTTACTGCAAAACCAAAAGATGGGGCTTGGCGGATATCTTTTCAATGATATATTCGGTCCTATGAGGCGTTCAGGCATACAGGCGTCTTATGCATATCACCTGGTACTGAACCGGTGGGACTCCAAACTTGCCTTCGGTCTTTCCGTCACTGCATTCCAGTTCGTGATGGACGAATCACAATTTACTTTGTACGAACCCGATGATAATGCCATAACCTATCTGTCGGAAACTAATTTTGTACCTGATGCCAATTTCGGAATGTATCTCTACGGAGCACGTTATTTTGCAGGACTGTCCGCAGCACAGCTTTTTCAATGGCAGGTTGATATGGGTGATTATGAACTTGATGTAAATAAAATGGTCAGGCATTATTTTATTTCTGCAGGATACACCTTTGATCTGGGTAAAAAATTTGCTATGCAACCGTCATTTCTGGTTAAAACCACAGAACTATCACCTGTTCAGGCAGACGTCAATATTAAAGGTATTTACAATGAAACTTTCTGGATGGGTTGTACTTACAGACACGATGCTGATATTATAGGAATAATAGGGTTCAAGGTTGATAAATTTTATATGGGATATGCCTTCGATTATTCTTTAAGCAATATTAGTAACTACACCACCGGCTCCCATGAAATAATGATCGGCTTCAACTTCGGTGAAAGCATGGGAAGCGGAGCCAGTTTGCTTTAGTCATTGGTTAGTTGGTCATTTAGTTGTTCGAAAAAAACTCTTTCTCAAATAATTATCAACAACCTGTTGATAGTTCATACCCTGATATTTATTGGTATATATTATTTAATTACATACCTTTGTTATAATTATAACAGTTTTTTTTAAAAAACTCGTTTTTCACATGCAACCAATCATCTATTAACAGTCTTATAAACATAATATAAAGTATAGTATAAGCTTAATCACCCCTATAACCTAATAACTGTTTTTTATTTTTTAACAAATAATTGTATCACTATGCATTTCATTAATAGCAGGCAATTAACATTAGCCGTATTGTTATCCGTTATTTTTTCTTTTCAGCTGTTTTCACAGCGAAATTTTACAGAAACCAGATCAAAAAACTCATTTTTATGGGAGAAGAACGGACTGTATGAAGGATATACTCCTGACCGGGAAATTACAGAATTCCGTACCAGAATATCGAAAACATTTATTAATCCTGACGGCACCTTAACAGCAGTACTTGGAGGAATACAACATTACAAGGATGATCTGGGGCAATGGCAGGAAGTTAACTATGATATCACAGAAAATATATCGCCGGATTATAGCGGATATCTGTTTTGCAATACGTCAGCGGAAATAAAAAGCTTTTTTACAGGATCGCCGGGATGTATGGGAGTAATAATGAGTTATGATAATACAGTATTCTCGTGGTGGAATAATCCTAAAATGCAACTAAAGGATGCTGCCGGTTCCGTGCTTTACACCTCTAATGCAAATTCAACTGCAGAGCCTGTAAGAAACACGGTAAAATATTTAGAAGCTTATCCCGGAATTGATGAGGAATTTGTTATTCTTGAGAATGGTACAGGTATTGAAAACAATATAATAATTAATTATCCCGGGGATTTCCTTAATAACGGCCACAGTAATGCACAGCTTACATTCTCACATTTCATTCCATTGGGAAATGACTGGCAGATATCAGATGGCAAGAATATCCGGACAACGGATTTCACCAGTGAAATATTTGTAATAATGCCATCAGGGGATAGCAGAAGCATATATTTTAATCCTGTTATTATATTCGACAGCAGGACAAATAAAAAAGAAGCTGCCGGATTGATAAACATGAATAAAAATGCAGAATTCTCACCTGACAAAAAATATTTACCGGATAATAACAGTATTATTACTTCGGATTATTTTATTCATTTTGTTGACGGGGGAATTAAAATTTCTTTCTCCCTTCCTCAGAATTGGCTTTTGGAAAAAACCAGGAGATATCCTGTTACTATAGACCCGACAGCCACGATCGGCAGTATTACCAATAATTACAATGTACTTTGGAACGGATTGTGTGCAGACTCAAGGCTTCAGACAGTTTTTCTCAGCAGTGAGCTCACAGGAGCCGGGCTTAGTAACGGAGATGTAATTTCAGCTCTGGAACTTTATGCAGGCACTGTGGAATGTACAGGCAACCATACAGGGTTGAAGATACGCATGAAAAACACTGCACTGGCAACTTCCGCCACATTTGACAACACTGGATATACGGCTGTTTACTCCGGAAGTCATAGTGTATCTGCCACAGGATTTTACATGCATACTTTCGGCACAACATACACATTTAATTCATCATCCAACCTGTTAATTGATTTTACAATGAATATGGCAACCGATCTATGTGAGCTAGCAGGTTTGAGTAATTACTGGGGTACATAGCAGGCAACTGCAAACAGAAGTTGTTACAGTCTGTGGGTTGATGATGTTGGTGATCCGCAAAGCCAGACAGGCGGAACTGCCTGGGATTTTGTACCATATATGCGTTTAACATACCTGGGAGGATCTTCGTCCAATAATGATTGCGCCAGCGCAACACCTGTCGCTGTAGGTACAAAATGTTACAATACTGTTCATACTACTGCAGGTGCAACTGCATCAGGCGAACCTAACGGTGCCTGCGGGGATGATGCTGTCAAGGACGTATGGTTCAAAACCGTTGTCCCCTCTTCAGGGAGCCTTATAATAAGCACATCAACATATTCAATCCCTTTTGACGGATGTATGGCTCTCTATTACGGCCCCTGCAATGATCTGACAGAAATCGGTTGTCTGGATGATGTAAGCGGGACACCGGTAGTAGAAATGCCTACAATCTATAAAACCGGTATGGATCCCGGGGCTATCCTGTATATCAGGTTCTGGGATAAAGATGAAATAGGTACAAATTTCAACTTATGTATTTACGATCCTACAATAACCACAGGAATAGATGTTGACCCTGCACAAAACGATGCTGCCACATTAGTGCAGGATGTACTTATTACCGGATGTCTGGAAGCCCTGAATGTTACTCATACCGGTCATGCCAATTCTATCAGCTATTTTGACCTTGGGCAGGTTGTCGGCTTTAATGAAGGCATTCTTCTTACGTCAGGGAACACTACCATTGCCGAAGGGCCTAATAATTTGCCTAATGCAGGCACTTTTGACGGAACAGGAGGAGATGCTGACCTTACAACCCTTAGCGGGAATACAACATACAATGCATCTGTTCTGGAATTTGATTTTATTCCTTCTTCCGACACTGTCACATTCAGATATGTTTTCGGTTCTGAAGAATACCCCGAATATGTATGTTCCCAATTTAATGATGTGTTCGGATTTTTCCTTAGCGGGCCCGGTATCAGTGGACCATACACAAACGGTGCCATAAATATTGCCCAGGTACCAAATGATGTTGCAGGAACTATCAATCCGCCGGAATCCTATTTTAACACACCTGTTGCAATAAACTCTATTAATATAGGAGAATCAGGCGCTTATGGAACAGAAGCAACATGCACGGGATTATATCCTAACTGGCATGATTATGTTCATTATTATGTAAGAAACGGTGACGGTTCAACACCTGCTGATAATCCTTATACACAATACGACGGTTATACTGTTCCTCTTGTTGCGAGGGCTGAAGTACAGGCATGTGAGACCTATCATATCAAACTTGCAGTAGCTGATGCTTCTGATGAGCAGCTTGACTCCGGCGTTTTTCTTGAAGCAAACAGTTTCTTTTCCCCTGACCCGCCGGATATGTCTTTTGCCACTGCAACAGGAGATATGGCTGAAGTATATGAGGGTTGCAGTACCTCAATAACGGTCACAAGGGCAAATACGCAGGATGTGGTAAATCCCGAGATAGTATCTCTTGACCTTACCGGAAGCACAGCCACACCGGGAGCAGACTACCCTGCCATCCCTGATCCTGTTATTATACCCCCGGGTGACACATCAGTAGTAATTGACATAACACCTATAAATGACGGATCAACAGAACCTGACGAAACTATAATCATTAACTACTACGAAGGTTGCCCCTGCACATCAACACCGATCCAGGAAGTTATTACCATAAAAGATTTTGTCGGAATAAACGGTGGTATTGACAATACAGACCCAATTTTCTGTGAAGGCAGTTCACCCCTGGAACTTACTACATCAGTAACAGGGCAGGGAGCATATACATACGTTTGGAATACGGGAGAAACTACATCAAGTATTTTTGTATCTCCTACGGTTAACACAATATACAGTGTAGATATCATTGACTCATGTGGAAATTTTATTACGGATCAGGTGACAGTAACCTTTGTCCCCTACCCTCCCACTACATTTTCACATTCGGCAACCACATGTTCGTATTATAATTCCGTCACTTTCACACCTAATGCAGGAGCGGGTAATTATGTATGGTCTTTCCCCGGCGGCACACCTTCATCCAGCACAAACCAGACCCCTACGGTTACTTTCCCTCCGGGAGGAAGCTATACAGTAGAATTGACAAGTGTAACAACTACCGAAGGATGTACGTCTCTTGCCCCCACACAGGAAACCATCACCATACCTTCGGAAGTAACAGGAAATATTTCCGGTACGGATTGCCTTTGCAACGGTGATAATAACGGTTCTGCGGACCTGACACCCTCAGGAGGCACTCCACCCTACACCTATACCTGGAATCCCGGAAGTTTTGCTACAACGGAAGATGTCTCGGGACTGTCAGCAGGCGTTTATACTGTAGTAATATCAGACAGCCTTGGTTGTGTAAGCCCCTCTCCTCCTTCAGTGACAATAAGCGAACCTACAGCAATAGGAACGAATCCGGCAACTATTGTTAATCCTTTATGTAACGGAGATACTAATGGTTCGGTAACTGTGAATCCCACAGGCGGAACACCGGGCTATTCATATATCTGGAACACAAGCCCCCAGCAAACAGCAAACCCGGCATCAGGTCTTGCTGACGGATCATACGATGTTACAATAACAGATGCCAACGGATGTACTTATGTAACATCATATACTGTTAATGAGCCCTCTTTGATCTCTCTGGATGTTGACAGTACTGATGCAATATGCAACCAGGCAACCGGTTCTGCAACAGTATCTCCATCAGGAGGTGTGGGTAATTTCACCTATCAATGGTCAACGGGAGGTACCAACTCAAGTGTTTTAAACGTTCCTGCAGGAATTTATTATGTCACTGTTACTGATGGTAACGGGTGTTTTTGTGACACCCTGGTGACAGTAAATGACGAAGGGGCTCCTGAAGCTGTTATATCAGACACCACTATGGTAAGCTGCTTTGGATTCAGTGACGGCTCTGCAACAGTATCCGCTTCAGGCGGCACTCTGCCATATACATACCTTTGGCCTGCAACAGGGTGCACTGATGCAACAGCCAACGGGCTTGTAGGAGGAATGACATATACGGTCTATGTGATAGATTCCCTCGGCTGCCAGTCATCAACTCAGATAACTATCACTCAGCCAACACAGATAATTGACACATTAACGGGTACTGACGTGCCATGCAATGACGGATCAAGCTATGGCTCAGCAACACTTATTGTCAGTGGAGGAATACCACCATATTCATATCTGTGGTCAAATGGTGAGACAGTACAAAATCCTGACAATCTGGCTTCCGGCGCTTATACTGTTACTATTACCGATAATAACGGATGTACAAAAACAGATAATGTAACAATAAATGTACCACCGGCACTGGTTGCTTCAGTGGCAACCGACAGCGTGTCCTGTTTTGGAGGCAGTGACGGTGCAGCCGTAGCATCAGCCACAGGCGGTACTCCCGGAGAAACAGTATTATATGAATTTGATATTGGATCGGGACTACAACAAAACGGGAATTTTACAGGTCTGTCAGCAGGGAGTTACACAGTAACTGTCTATGATGATAACGGATGTACTGCAACAGAAGCTTTCACCATAAGTGAGCCGGCGGATATAGATATAACATTATTATTTGTTGTTAATGCCAACTGCGGAAGCAATGACGGATCAGCTGCAGTGTCAGCTTCCGGCGGCACACCACCGTTCACTTATGTATGGTATCCGTCAAGCATAGCCAATGATACTGCATCAGGACTTTCAGGCGGAACATATACGGTATCTGTTACAGATAACAACGGTTGTCTGAAGGTAATGGACAGTATTGTTGTCGGGGATACACCTCCAGGCACTGCAGAAATAAATTCAGTGGAACATGTGGATTGTAATGGAAACTCAACAGGTTCGGCAACCGTAACAATGAATGGCGGAACGCCTCCCTATGAATATGTATGGTCTAATTTCCAGACTACTGCAACAATCGAAAATCTGCCTGCAGGATGGTATTACGTTACTGTTAGCGATAATAACGGCTGTACTTCTTCAACCGGAACACTAATATCCCAGCCAAGTATATTGAGCGCAAATATTCCAGGTGAAAATATTACTTCAGTGGATTGTTACGGAGATGCAACAGGTGCTCTTGAAGTGGATGTATCAGGCGGCACTCCTTCGTATAGCTACGAATGGCCTTCGGGTGGAACAGGACAAACAGAGCAGTATCTGTATGCCGGTCCTTATACTGTAACCATAACTGATAACAACGGATGCACAACCACAGCTTCGGCAGAGGTTACACAACCGGCAACAGCGCTGATCATTGATGTGCTTCAAAAAGACACTGTCTGTTTTGGAGAATCAGACGGCTATGCACAAGTATCGGCACACGGTGGAACCGAAGGCGGGGGATACTCCTTCCTCTGGCCGGATAACAGTACTGCAGACGACCACTATGATCTTGCACCGGGATTATATACGATAACTGTTACAGATGCTAACAATTGCACTGCAACAAGGACAATTGAGATATTCGAAGCTCCGGAAATAACCTATAACTGGGATACTGTAAGTACTACATGTAACGGTGCGGAAAATGGTAAGATAACATGCGTGGCAAATGTCGTTAATCCTCCGTATTCTTATGTATGGTCAAACCTCGAAATATCGACACATCTCGACAGCCTTGCCCCGGGATGGTACTCAGTTACAATAACGGACGGCAACAGCTGCACAACAACAGCATCTTTCGAAGTTTACAACAGTACAACACCGTGCCTTGTTATCCCGAATGTTATAACGCCTAATGATGACGGATATAATGATACATGGAATATTCAATACATGAGATTATACAGCGATGTTACGATAAAAGTATTTAACAGATGGGGTGAAGTAGTATTTGAATATACAGGCGACGGTGAAATATATGAATTTGACGAAACAAAAAGATGGGACGGCAGAAGCTCTGCTAATGGAAAGCCGTTACCGTTAGGAGCATATATTTATGTTATTATTTTTAACAACACAGAAATAGAGCCTGAACAGGGAATTGTTACTATCATCAGAAAAGAATAACAGGTAAATTGTTAATATTTCAAATTGATTTTTTAATATAATTCATATAGTTTTACCTGTGGTTCAGGAAACCAATAATACATGCTTGCTGTCAATATTATTTGGTACAAAAACCGGTTAATACAAAAAGGATGCTGAAATATGCAACCTTTTTAGTTTTTACGGTCTTAAAGACAGAAGCTTATTATTGATAACCAATAATTACCCCCTACGTAGCATCAGATTAAATAGATTTTTATAGTAATTTATTATATATTTGTATTTAATATATTAATCTTACATTTTCCCAAAACATAATAATTATGAAAACAATTGCTCTCAACCCATCAATTGTAAAGATTTTTCTATCAATTTTACTGACCAGCTCCTGTATTTTTACTGTCAAAGCCCAGTACTGCGATGCTTCAGGAGGGGGCGATGAATATATAAGCAGGGTACAGGTCGGAAGTATAGATAACTCATCAGCGGATAACAGCTATATGGCATATACTGCTATGTCAACTGACATGGATATTGGTACAGGATATCCGATAACCGTGACTAACGGAAATCCATATCTCAGTGACCAATGCGGTATCTGGGTTGACTGGAACCAGGATCAGGACTTTGCGGATGCTAATGAGACCATCATAGTAACCGGTACTCCTGGTAATGGCCCGTATACAGCCACAATTACGCCGCCTGCAGGTGCATCAACCGGAAATACAAGAATGAGAATAAGAATAACCTATACAGGTACGGTTGATCCCTGCGGAACGACAACTTACGGTGAAGTTGAAGATTACACAATAAACGTGATCGGAGGCAGCAATCCCATGGTCTTTTTCTCGTGTACCGCTACTCAGAATAATACTACAGACGTAAACCAGGGTGCGGTAAACCAGGAGATAATAGGTCTTCAGGTAGTCACAACAGGCACAGACAATCCTTTGTCTGCAACTGAATTCAGGATACGCACGGACGGTACTACGGATTATGCCAATGACATAACCAATATGAGGATATGGTACACAGGCACGAGCTCCACATTTGCCACAGGCACACAATTCGGTTCTGCTGCAGCGCCACAGGCTCCGGGAGTTAATACTATCATATCGGGTAGTCAGACACTTGCCACAGGCACGAATTATTTTTGGGTCACGTATGATATTACAGCAGGTGCCACAGCAGGAAATGTTGTTGATGCTTTATTCCAGCGTGTTAATGTGGGTGGTCTCCAGACACCTACAACATCTGCTCCGGCAGGCAGCCGGACAATTGCCGGTGCGTCAAGTATGACTTACACTTCCAGCACAGTAACACAGGCAAGCACTGCTGATGTATATCCGGGAAATACAAACCAGGAAATTATATGTGTACAGGTTGTCACTTCAGGAACCCTTAATCCATTAAGCGCCACATCCTTTCAACTACAAACCACAGGCTCTACGAACCCTACCGCAGATCTGACAAATACAAAAATATACTACACAGGCGCCAGTTCTGCTTTTGCCACAGGAACACAGTTCGGAACAACATATAACAGTCCTCCTGCAACAGGTACGAACTATAGCATTACCGGAAACCAGACGCTTTCTGAGGGCACAAATTATTTCTGGGTGACTTATGACATTGCAGGAGGTGCAACAGTCGGTAATGTGGTTGACGGTCTATGTAACCAGGTCACTGTAGGCAGTAATTATTCACCTACAGTAACAAATCCTGCAGGAAACAGACCCATTGTCAGCGCCAGCACAAATGAATGTGATGACGCTACACCATTATCAGTGGGTACGGTATGCTATACAAAAACATTTTCCACTACAGGACTTACACCTTCAAACATTCCAAACGGAGCCTGCGGTGCTGATAATGTGAATGATATATGGTTCAAGACAGTTGTTCCATCATCCGGTCAATTAATAATACATACTGAAATAGTATCCGTTTCTATGGACGGTGTAATGGCTCTTTACTACGGACCATGCTCCAACCTGACAGAAATAGCATGCCTTGATGATGTCAGCGGCACACCTGTAGAACCTATGCCGACAATATACAAGACGGATCTGATTCCCGGAAATATATTATATATCAGGTTTTGGGAAAAGAATGACGTCCAGACCAGTTTCAGGATATGTTGTTATGATCCGTCAATCGGTGTAGGCATTGATGTAGATGGGACACAGAACGATCCAACAACCCTTGTTGAGACTGTATTGCTTGATGAGGAAGGCTGCCTTGAGGCACTTAATATAACTCATTCCGGATCTTCAAACTCGATCAGTTACTTTGATGACGGTAATATTATTGGTTTTAGCGAAGGTATTATCCTTGCTTCTGGCAATACAACATTTACTGAAGGTCAGAATAACAGCAGCAGTGGAGGTGGCAGTGTAGGGACCGGTGGAGATGCCGATCTTACGTCACTATGTGGTCAGACAACCTATGATGCCTCTGTACTGGAATTTGACTTTATTCCATCATCAGATACGGTAAGTTTCAGATATGTATTTGGCTCTGAAGAATATCCTGAATATGTATGTTCTTCCTTTAATGATGTGTTCGGCTTCTTCCTCAGCGGGCCGGGAATTTCAGGACCATATACCAATAACGCTATTAACATTGCACAGGTACCGAATGATATAAGCGGTTCAATCAACCCACCCGCATCATATTTTTCCGATCCTGTTGCCATTAACTCCATTAATGATGGCATTGCAGGCAGTAGTGGTAATGAAGCAACATGTACCAGTCAATACCCTGACTGGAAAAACTATGTACATTATTTTGTAAATAACGGGACAGGTTCCACACCGGCACAAAATCAATACACTCAGCTCGACGGTTATACAACTCCCTTGGTTGCACGTGCAATTGTAACTGCCTGTGAGACATACCATATAAAACTTGCAGTCGCGGATGCATCGGATCATATTCTTGATTCAGGTGTATTCCTTGAAGCAAACAGTTTCAAATCACCTGATCCGCCGCAAATGTCATTTGCAACTGCAACAGCGGATATGGACCAGGTATATGAAGGTTGCACTACCACAATTACAGTTACCAGAGCACATACACAGGATGTTCTGAACCCGGAGATCGTATATCTCGACCTGACAGGTAGCACAGCAACACCTAATGTTGACTATCCTGCAATACCAAATCCGGTAATTATTCCTCCGGGTGACAGCATGGTAAGTATTGATGTAACACCTTATGTTGATGCAGTCACACCGGAAGCTGATGAGACTATCATTATCAACTACATGGAAGGATGTCCCTGTACTTCAACACCAATACAACAGGTAATTACAATTAAAAACTTTGTTGGCATAACTGGTGGTATTGACAATACAGATCCGGTATTTTGTGAGAATGGTTCACCAATAAACCTGACAACCACAGTAACAGGACAGGACGACTACGCTTACCTGTGGAACACAGGCGCTACAACAGATAATATCAATGTATCACCATCATCCAATGCCACTTACTCAGTTACCATATCCGACGAATGCGGCAATACAACAACAGACCAGGTGGATGTTACATTCGTGCCCGTACCTACAACCACATTTACACATACAGCTACACCATGCTCTTATAATAACACTGTTTCATTTAATTATACAGGCAATGGAGGAGACAATGCTTCATTTTCATGGTCATTCCCCGGTGGTAATCCGGCTTCAAGCACAGCCCAGCATCCGTCAAATATTGTCTATGCTCCGGGAGCATCATATACAGCAGAGCTTACAACAGTTATCACTGAAGACGGATGTACATCATCCACTCCGACAACACAAACCATTACTATTCCATCTGAAGTATCGGGTACTATATCCGGCACAAATGTATTATGCTATGGAGATTCCGATGGCGCTGCCGACCTGACACCTTCCGGTGGCACACCACCCTATACCTTTACATGGAATCCCGGTGGATTTGCCACAACGGAAGATATTTCGGGCCTTGCAGCAGGAGTATATACTGTAGTAATAAATGATGCCAACGGTTGTGTAAGCCCGAATCCGCCAATGATTACAATTGGTCAGCCAACTTCTGCACTATCAGCCAATGCACCTACAATGGTGCAACCTGACTGCAATGGTGACAATAACGGCCAGATCACGGCAAACCCCACAGGTGGTACCTCACCTTATACGTATAACTGGAACACCATACCTCCGCAAACAACGAATCCTGCAACAGGGTTAGCCGTAAGCGCAGGTCCCGACTATACAGTTACAATAACTGACGACCACGGATGTACATATACCGACACATACACTTTAACGGAACCGCCGGCAATAACACTTGTCACATCCCATACAAATGCGACATGTAACCAGAGTAACGGCTCCGCCTCTGTAAGCCCTTCCGGTGGTGCAGGCAGCTTTACATATCTTTGGAGCACAGGTGCTACAGGACCAAGTATTACAAATGTACCGTCAGGCACATACACAGTAACGGTGACGGACGACCACGGATGTACGGAAACAGCTTCAGAGCTTGTTGACGATGAAGGTGCACCTACCGCAGCAGTTGATACCACGATACATGTAACATGCTATGGATACAGTGACGGAGAAATGACTGTTGTGGCTTCGGCAGGAAGCCCCCCGTACTCATACACATGGTTTCCGAATGTTAGCACAGATGCATCAGCTTCTAACCTTACAGCAGGCGTGTACTTCGTGACAGTGACAGATCAACTGGGATGTAACAAGGTTGTATCAGATACCGTTGAACAACCTGTTGCACTTATAACAAATATTATCGGAACCGATGTGCCCTGTAACGACGGCTCCAGCACAGGTTCAGCAGATCTGTCGGTTTACTACGGGACTCCTCCATATTTCTATTTATGGAATAACGGAGAATCAACAGAGGATATTTCAGGACTGACAACAGGCGAATACATAGTTACTGTTACTGACGATCACGGATGCACAAAACTCGATTCCGTAACAATATCTGTACCGGATGCACTAGTATCAACGGTACTGCAGGACAGCGTACTTTGTTACGGTCAGAACAATGGCTCAGCAGACCTTGAAATAACCGGTGGTACGCAACCCATTACCTATAACTGGTCAGGAGGACAGATGAGCCAGGATATTTATAACCAGTTTGCAGGCACATATTATGTAACCATTACTGACGGCAACGGATGTACAGTAAAGGATTCCATAACGATCTATGAGCCTGAATTACTTGCAGGCTTCATTATTGCTACCGATCTGTCATGTTACAATGACAACTCCGGAGCTTTGGATCTGACAGTTGCAGGTGGCACTCCGCCATATTCATATAGCTGGAATCCAGGGGGATATACCACACAAGACATCTCAGGACTTGAAGCCGGATTCTATTCAGTAGCTATAACCGATGCAAACGGATGTGGTACAGGTGCATCCGAAATGCTGATGCAACCGAATCCGCTTACCTATGACATTACTCCTGTTGATGCGGAATGCAACGGCGAAGCCAGCGGTTCGATAGACATTGGTGTGCATGGTGGTACAGAACCATACTCATACAATTGGTCTGACGGTTCCACAGATGAAGACCTTATCAATATAAGTGCAGGAACCTACACAGTAACAGTAACGGATGCAAATGGTTGCGATACCACAGCAACAACAACCATCAGCGAGCCTTCAGCAATTGTTCCGCAGGTTACAAATACATCAGATGCATTATGCTACGGAAGCTCTGATGGAAGTGCTACTGTTACCGCTACAGGTGGTTCCCTGCCATACACTTATGATATTGGTACAGGTCCGCAGGTACTCGGAAACTTTGCAGGACTTTTTGCAGGGGTCTATGTAGTTACTATTACAGATGCCAATACCTGTACCACAGAAACCGATACAATAACAATTGGGCAGCCCACCCAGGTATTGATCACCTTTGTTGACACTATGGGTGCATACTGTGGCAATAACAACGGATGGGCTGCTGTTTCGGCAAGCGGTGGTACACCGGATTACCAGTTCAAATGGAACGATGCACAAAGTCAGGCTAACGACACAGCAACAAATCTGCTGGGTGATATGTATTATACGGTAAGTGTTACCGATGCCCACGGGTGTATGGAGATCATGGACTCTATTTGGGTAAGCAACTATCCGGGAGGAACTGCTGAGATCACCCAGTCAACAGATGTTACCTGCAACGGTGATGCTGATGGTTCAGCCACAGTAGGTATGATAGGTGGCACTCCTCCTTATTCGTATATATGGGAAAATGGTCAGACTACAAGCCAGGCTACCGGTTTGGAAGGAGGCTTGTATTGGGTTACTGTTGAAGATGTGAACGGCTGTACAGCCACAATAACCGCAACTATCAGCGAACCTGCCTTGCTTGAGGCAGAAATATCACCTGCAAATACAGGAAATAATCCGTGTTATGGTTATTCGGAAGGCTGGGCCACAGTAATCGTTAACGGAGGTATTGAACCTTATAGCTATAACTGGTCGTCAGGAGGTACTGATGCTACTGAACAAAACCTTACTGCAGGATCATATATTGTCTCTGTAACAGATGCAAATGGTTGTCCTGCAGATGCACAGGTTACAATACAACAACCAGACACAGCTCTTATTGTTGTGAAAGATTCAACCAGCATTGTTTGTTACGGAAAAACTGATGGTTATGCGGAAGTTCATGCCATAGGCGGAACAATAGGTAACGGTTATACTTATCTATGGGAAGGAGACCAGACTGATAATTATATCATGTATATGGCACCCGACTCATATTCTGTAACAGCCACTGATGCTAACGGTTGTACTGCAGAAAAAACCGTTACAATAACCGAAGCCCCTGAAATAACTTATAACTGGGATACTATTAGTGTTAGCTGTAACGGAGCAATGGACGGCGAAATAATTGTTGCTGCTGAAGTGGTCAATCCTCCATACAGCTATGTATGGTCGAATGTTGAAACAGAACCTCATCAGACAGACCTTGCTCCGGGATCTTACACTGTAACTATTACCGATGGTGACGGATGCACAATTGAAAGAACATTTGAAGTTCCTAACAGCACAATACCGTGCCTGGTAATACCAACTGTTATCACTCCCAACAATGACGGATTCAATGATACCTGGAATATTGCATACCTGCAATTGTACGATAATATTACAATCCAGATATTCAACAGGTGGGGGGAAATAGTGTATGAATTCACCGGTGACGGTATTGATTATGAGGGAGATGTAAACAGACAGTGGGATGGGACAAGCTCTTCCAACGGAAAACCTCTCCCTCTTGGCTCATACATTTTTATAGTACAGTTCAATAATAATGATGAAATGGAGCCTCAACAGGGGATAGTGACAATAATACGCAAAGAAGAATAATACCTGCCTGCCGGCAGGCAGGATTTGGAAATTTTGCCGTAGGCATCCCTACGGGAGAAAATGAGACAATTTGGAAATTTGGAAATGAGACAATTTGATAATTTGGAAATGAGACAATTTGGAAATTTGGAAATGAGACAATTTGGAAATTTGGAAATAAGACAATTTGGAAATTTTTTAAATAATAAGTTATGAAAAAATTATTGATAGCAGCGATGTTTTTACTGGCAGGCTTATATGCCATGCCTCAGCAGGTACCTTTATACAGCCAGTACATGCAGAACGGTTTTCTGCTGAACCCCGGAATTGCAGGAACTGAGACATATATCCCTATAAGGCTTATGGGACGTAAGCAATGGTGGGGAATTAATGACTCTCCCCAGACATT
>Ga0180433_10002616_pt1 | contig 27499 bp, 29 predicted proteins | sample SS_ome_8_FD_132980 | JGI IMG/M metagenome (GOLD analysis project Ga0180433, IMG submission 132980) | Hypersaline lake sediment archaeal communities from the Salton Sea, California, USA - SS_1_D_1 metaG | ecosystem: Environmental > Aquatic > Non-marine Saline and Alkaline > Hypersaline >... | reverse complement strand
GTTCAATGAGTCAGACTTTTCTAAAATAATCAGTTTCTCTAGATTATGTTCTTGAATAATTTTTTGCAGTTCTAAGTAAGGGAAAGGTCGAAATGTTCGAATTTTTATTAATCCGATATCTTTATTTTTTGTCATCCAGCTAACAATATTGCCACACATTGATCCCATTGTAATGAATGCTGTCCTCGAAGAATTATCTAAGTTATAGGTCTCTATCATATTATATTCTCTGCCTGTTGCCTTTCCAAATTCTTTAAAAGCATCTTCCATAATTTTTAATACGGGTTCTTTTGCCTCATCAAGATTTTTTCTACCTTCCATAAAGAAACTAGGAGTGACTATTCCACCCCACGTTCCAGGTTGTTTAGTATTAATGGTGTGCCTTGGCTTGCGTGGAGTTAATTTTCTTACAATTTCATCAGGGATCAAGGTTAATTTCTGAACTGAATGGGAAATTATAAATCCATCATGCACAAACATAGTTGGAAACAGTGAGTTATCAGAAATCATCACTGATAAAATAGCAGCATCATAAGTTTCTTGTACATTTTCAGAAACTAATGTATTCCACCCGAGTTCCGAGTTTGTTTCAGTGAACTCCCAAGTGTTCCATATCGAGAGATTGGGCGAATTAAACGCTCGAGCTGAAATCATCATAGTTAATGGGACACGCCATCCTACTGCCATAGGTAACGCTTCTGTCATAAGTAAATAGCCTTGTGATGCAGTAGCAGTGAATGTTCTTGCTCCAGAGGCGCAAGCAGCTGTCGAATAAGATATTGCTGCTAATTCAGATTCCACATTTACAAAAGCTGCTTTTAATCTCCCTTGATTTACGACGTCGGAGAGTCCTTCGACGGCTTGGGTTTGAGGAGTAATAGGAAACGCACAGATAACATCGGGGTCCGTTTGTGTTACAGCTCCTGCCACAGCGTAATTCCCTATCATAGTTGTCTCCACAGGTTCTTTAATTTCTTTGAAAAATAATTTCATTGGTTCAATCGACATTTTAATTACCTCCTTGTTGATCTTCTGGCACCGCACATGCTGCAGGGCCTTGTTTTAGTCTTTTACTAATCGCCTCAACGGGACAGACTTCTAAACAATTTAAACATGATTTACAATGAAAACTATCGATTCCGGCCATGTGCCAGAGGTCATCTTCTCCTTTTTTTCGTACAATTGCAAAATCGGGACATATGTACCAGCATTGAGCGCAATCAGTGCATTTTTCTTCATCCCAAATAACATCCCACTCGCCCCAACTTCCTGTATTTACTTGATCGCTACCTACTTCAATTACATCCTCATCACAATACCACACTCCCGCCTTATCTAATTCTTTATATCCAGGTAATTCCAACTCTACTTGTTGCCATGGAACCTTATTGTCTGTTGAAAAATCAGGATCTATTCCAATATCATAAACGCAAGTCTCGTCAATTGCTTGTTTGATCGCTTCAATATTACTTCCGGCTATCTTTCCGACAAATCTGCGCATTATTGCGTCCGAGAGTTCATCTATTGTAAAGATATGAGAGACCCGAATTAATGCTCCTAAAATGATGGTATTGGTTATGTTTCTTCCTAACACATCAAGCGCAATTCGAGTGGCATCTATTGTTGCGATATTAATATCTTTTCGTCCAACTGTTTGCTGTATTGATACTTGGTCTAGAGTAGTATTTACTATGAGCCAGCCTCCCTTTGGAAGACCAGCAGCTACATCTATTTCGCCTAATAGTGAAGGATCTAATACTGATACAAAATGAGGGGAATACACTTGCTCATTTGAGCGAATAAGATCCGCATTAGCAGAAAGTCTTACATAACTTTCAGTTGGGCTTCCCATTCGTTCAGCTCCAAATCTTGGTTGGCATATTCCATACCCATAAAATGCCTCGACGCATAGATTTGAAGCGGTTACACCTCCTTGACCGCCTCTTGCGTGGAACCGAAGATTGATCGTATATTCTTTTAAAACTTCCTTGACTTTTTTCGGAGTTAACATTTGCTTTTTCACATTGTAATTGATTAATTTAATATCTTTATTGTATTTAGAGTAAAGTTTCATCCAAAATTAAGCTTATCTATATAATCTATAAGAGTAGAATTAACGAATGAAATCATGGAATGAAATTTTAGAAAGAAATGTATATATCGAATAGTCAAAAATAAGCAAATAATCAAGTTTTTAGGAATTGATTCGTTTTCAAGATCATTCATATATCTGATCAACAAGGTTTTATTAGGAAATTTAGCAATGTTCAATTCTAAAAAAGACGTAGTTAATGAAAAAATTACCCCCGATTTCATGCCCATGATTAGAATAGTCTTTTGGAATAGTATGGGATTTTTCTTCTTTTGGTTTCTTGGTCAATTTGCTGTTATTCAACTCTTTGAAGCAACTCCAACAGAGTTGGGTCTTTCATTTTCGGGTCAAACGTTTGGAGGTTTAGTTAGCGCTCCTATCGTTGGATATCTTACTGATAAGATGTCAAAAAAAGTATTAGTATTAATCGGTAGTTTTGGGAGAGGAATAGCTTATATTGTTATGTATATAGGAATTTTAATATCCATATTACCAGTATTCGCGTTTGGCTTGTTCTGTTTGGGATTTTTCGTTGGCTTTTTTTGGAGTCCATTAGATGCCCTCATTGCTCAAAAATCCCATAAAACATATAGATCCTCTGCTTTTGGAATTCAAGGCGGTATGCTAGGATGGGGGAATCTTACGGGTTCAGCCTTAAGCGTGGCAATATTTTTGATAACAAATATCTTTGTCCCTAATAATCATTTTTTGGTTTATAGCCCATTAGTTATATTTATGCTATCTAACGTGTACGCGGGGATTAAATTCAATAAAAATGTGGATGAAGATTTAACATATGAGACATATAGTAATAATAAATCCGAGAATGAGGATATTCAGAATAAAAAAGAAGAATTAACCGAAGGAAATCAATCAGACCAAGATTCTGGTAAAAGATTAGTATATTTTTACTTAGGTTTTTCACTTTTAGTTATTGCGTTCATGACAAGTAATATTAATCAGACTATCGCTCCTCCCTTTTTTATGTTATATCTAAACGATGAGATTGGGGTGGTAAATCCAGTTGCTATTATGTTAATTTATCTGCCGTCTCAAATAGTATCATTATTATTAGCTCCTAAAATGGGAAAAGTAGCCGATAAAATAAGTCCAGCACTTGGAATTATATTCGTAAGTGGCTTTGGGGCTTTGGTTACCTTTCTAATTATTAATAGTGTTAATGGGTTAATGTTTGCTATAATATTACTCTTAGATTCTACATTTGCATGGGCGGGAAATTTAATACTCCAAAATGTCATTAGTCGTATTTCAAAAGTACATCGAGGTAAGATCTTTGGATTAGCCCGATGGATGAGCTATATTGGTGCTGTAATGGGCCCCCTTATAGGTGGATGGACTTACGCTGAATTTGGGTCCATTACTCCGTTTGTGATATCGATTTTTGTTGAACTTTCAGTGATACCACTCTATATCTCTGCTATAAAAGTCCTAAAACCTCATATGGAAGAAAAATTAGATTGAAGCATAAAATTTTAGATGTTTATTTAATTCTACTTACTGAACTAATTTATATATCTTTTAATTGTTAAACAAATCAAATAATTAAACCATAAGTTATAATCTTGAATTTTAGCTCCTTTTAATAGCTTTAAATTCCAATTTCCATTATTTTGTTGCTGTATTTTGAACCAGTCGAGAGCTTCCTTTATTTGAGGTTCCTTTATTGTAAAGCCCAAATGAAAGAGTGAATCTAATGAAGATAGTAGGTCAGTAAACCAAAAAGGAAAAGTAAATTTTGTCCAATAACTTTTATCGCGGCGATCCGGGTAATTATCACTTTTAAAAAATTTAGATAATAATAATTTAGCAGCTACTATCACTTCAGGATAAGTCTGATATTTGAGATGATTGGCAAACGCTCTTAATACTACTCCCGTAATCATATAAGAGAAAGGTTTAGATCTAACTGGTTGAATCACTTCTTTAGAATTAACAACGTCTTTATATTTGGCATTTTTTGTTCGCATTGGAACTGCCCAGCCACCATCATTTTGTCTGATGGAGAGAAGCCATTCAAGACCATCTTGAACATGATTAATATTTTCATACCCCACTTTAATTAAAAGTTCAAGAATTGCTGCGGTGTAATTTGGAGAGTATTGATTGCCGTAAATTCCTCGAATATCTCCCTCATCAGTTTGAAAAGAGAAGATATATTCCGCCGCTTTTTGAATTGATGGATGCGATTTATTAAATCCAAATAATTCTGTTAAGTATCCTAATTGTCTATACGTTTCTAATAGACTATAATTTTCTTGAGATCGTAATTCTTTTTTACCAGCGGGATATTTCCATGAACCATCTTCTTGTTGCTTTTTCAATATTTTGCTGGCATCCTGCAGTTTCCAGAGCTTTTCTATTGGTCCTGGATTCAAAACTAAAAGATTTTTTTCTATATAGTACTCAAGTGCCCTATTCTCAGTTAATGCGAGAGGAGGAATAGGATCAAAATTCAAATATTCTTTCCATCTACTCAATGAATCGTTCCTCTTATATATTAATAAATTTTTTAAACCAACTTATAGGTAGTTCATCTTCAATTCTTTTTATAAAATCTGGGACAGATAATCGACCTAAATCTGAAATTATTCCATGAATATATTGTGGTGGGGTAATATCAAAATAGTAGTTCTCAACATAGAAGTTAGGATTGACTCCCTCGAATACTTCATTTTTAGGTTTCTCAGCTATTTTAATGTCTAAATTAAAATGACTCCTGAGATTATATTTAAACGAATCACCGATCGCATAGACGGGTTTTCCATTGCTCTTGGCTAGTACTGAAAGCGGATACGTACCAATCTTATTAATAATGGCCCCATCTTTCAATATACTATCAATACCAATAAGAACCATATCAATTTCAGTAATAAATTTACCCATTGCAGCATCAACAATTAAATGAGTTTCAAATCGTTTAGAAAGCTCTTTAGCTACTTTCTGTCCTTCTAATAATGGTCTTGATTCTAAGATATAAAAGGTGAAAGGTATATCGTTATGTCTTGATATTAAGTTTTGAATTGTGGAACTGTAGGAAATTAACATAATTGTTGGTTCAGAAATAGCTGTGTTTGATAAAAATTTATTAAAGTATTGTTCCAAAGAGTCTTTTTTAATAGCTTGATATTTATAATAAGATCTTAATACTCTAGTTATTGATTCTTTTGTAAAATTATCAGTAGAAGAGAGTATATAACCGACTGAGTTAATTAATGGCGCCATACTAGGCCGTGAATTAATTAACCTATATGATAATTTATAAATTAGATCCTTTATATCTTTTTTATTGTCTTCAATCAGATCTATTTGATTTTCAATTGTATTTATTGCCTTAAATGCAAGTTCATGAGCTCCAGAACTATTATCGTTTCTAATCTCATCGATCCTTGCTTCTATAGAATCAGCTATTTCCATGAAATTAATCAATTTTGATTAATATATGATTTCTATTTATCCTTTGACATTTCATCCGCAACTTTTACGTAGTCAGGGATGAAGTTCGTTTTTAATAAATTTGAATTGCCCGCTGCTATCAATTTACCCTTCATATCAATTATTTCTGCGGTCATATGAATAATATTTCTGCCTTCTCTTATGACTTTTCCTATAACGCGTACTTTCTCCCCCACTTTTACTTTTCCAAGAAAATCTACATGAAAATCGATGCTAATTGGAAAACCCTCGTAACCTAAAGTCGTAGAAGTAATACCAATACAATCATCCATTACACCACACTGCATTCCTCCATGCAATAAACCCGTTGGATTTGCCATCTCTTCACGAACAAGAAATTCTAATTCCATTTCTCCTCGCTTAACGCTTATAATTTTATAATTTAACCATTTTGAGAAGGGTGGGGCTGGAAAATCCTTAATTTCTCTTCCCTTATACTCATTAAATAACTTAATCATACGCTCAGAACGTTTTAGGATCTTTCTATCTAGCTGCGACATAGTCCTATGAGACTTTATTTTTTAATGATATTTCTAATGATGCATCGTGTTTATTAATCATTGGTCTTATAAAACCTAAATTGGATTAATATAAACTATTAAACGAATTAAATATTTTACTATTCAAATAACTTTAACTATGGCAATTGACTTGAGTGTGAAAGATCTATCCTTTATTAACGAAATCAAATCAATGGCAGTGATTGGGACTTCTGCTAAGAGAAATTTTTTCTTCTTGAAAAATCATCAAGAAAACTTTAAAGGACCTCTTTATGCAATTAATCCTACAGTAAACGAGATTCCTGATTTTCCAAAAGAAAATATTTATAAATCAATCAAAGATGTTCCAGGAAAAGTTGATTTTGCTTTTATTTCGGTCCCTGCGAAACACGTATTATCGGTTATCGATGAATGTATCGAAAAAGGAGTGAAATTAGTGAGTATTTTCTCTGCAGAATTCTCAGATGCTGGCACAAAAGAGGGTATTGAGTTAGAGAAAGAATTACTTAAACGAGCTAATAATAAAATTAGAATATTAGGACCTAATGGAATGGGGCTTTTTTATCCGAAATTAGGGATTGCATGGAGAGGATTCTTCCCAAATAAGAAAGGAAATATTGGATTAATAGCCCAATCTGGGGGAATGTGTAATATCGCAATTTACACGTCTATGGAGTTAGGAATTAACTTCTCTAAAGTTTTTTCATTTGGAAATGGTGCTGATTTAGATTTCGTTGATCTTTTTCATTTTTTGAGCAAAGATCCTGAAACAGATGTGATTTTACTCTATATTGAAGGCATTAAACAGAATCGTTTTGAACTATTAAAAAAGTTTTTAAGTCAAAACACTAAGCCAGTTATCGCCTTGAAGGGTGGGAAGTCCCCCACTGGTTCAGAGGCAGTAAAGACCCACACAGCATCAATTGCAGGAAGCAATAAAATTTGGTCGGCATTATTTAAACAATTTAATAAAATTGAAGTGGAATCACTGGAACAATTGCTTTATACCGCCCAGATTATTGACTTTTATGGGATTAATGAATTTAAAAATGTCGCAGTCTTTAGTATCAGTGGAGGGTATGGAGTAGTATTAGTGGATTTAATCGAAAAATATGGCATGAATGTCTCCCCTTTTAGTAATGAAATCCAAAATAAGCTTGATAAACAGTTTTTTATCAATGGGACTAGCTCAAAAAATCCTCTAGATGTTGCCGCACAGATGTTTCACAGCCGAACACTTGTAGATATCGTAGATATTGCTCTTTCTGATGGAAAAATTGACACACTTATTATGGATATGCCAAGTTGGTATTTCAATCACAAATATTACATTACTCGGGATACGCACTTTAACGAGAATATAGAAACCGTGTTCAAACTTGGATTGAAATACCATAAACCCTTGTTCCCAATTATTCAGAGAGCTCATTGCCCCAAAGAGAGTCATCGAATCGCAAAGAAATTAAGTAAATCAAAAATTGCAGTATTTGAAAATCCGCTTGATTTTATCCCTTTACTTCCGAAGATTAGCGACTTTAAAAGGAGATCTTTAGAAATGTAATTTCAATCTTCAATGATTTCTTAAAGAAGGAGTAAAATTGCTGCGATAAGAGGGTAAATCACAATAAATAATAGATACCCTCCTATGGTTATTAAAAACAGAAACCAACTTGTAAATCTTAGAGAAGGAATGTAATCTATTTTATAGAAGAAATTGATGAGAAAGGCTCCTAAAAAAGCAGTAAGAATATAGCCACCTATCAGATCAAACGGGAGAGGCAGAAAATAAAACATAATATTAAAGAGAATTATAACAATAGTAATGATGATGATGGAGTAATAAGGATTATGTGCGATCTTTCGTTTTCTAAGCCAATATTTTAAACCAAGAAAGCCAAAAATTATTAAAATGAAACTTACAATGATGTATTCTATCATATATACAATTCTAACCTAATTTATCTATATCAAATCATCATTATGAAATTCTTTTTTTAAACTTTCTGAATAAGGAAATTATTAAATAGAGTTTCAATAACTATTTATTTGAAACAATCATGATAAAAACGACTGTGCGCTATGAAAATCGTTTCGCAATCGAGATTGAAAAAGCATTCAATCTTACAAAACAATGGTTAGCTAGTCAATATAAAGCGAAAATAAAGAAATCCACGCCTTCCTCTTTAATTGAGGCAAAACAAGGAACTATGATGACAAATACGGGGCATGATCCCAATTGGAAAAAAAGAATAAGTATAAGTTTTTATCAATTAGAAGCCAATAAAACTCTTATCAGAATTGAAGCGACTCCTCTTGCTCGTAATATTTTCAGGATAGAGAAGCTTAAAAAATCGTGGTATAATGGTCTCTTCAGTCATTTATTTTCATTACTTCAAGGAGCTCAAGAGACCGAAATAAAAGAGGATGAATCAACAGTAGACGATATGACGTCTAAGGAAACTAAATATTGTCCAAACTGTGGAAAGGTAATAGATAAAGATGCAATTATTTGTCCCCGATGCGGAATTGAACTAATATAATATTTCTTCTACAGATTGAATTAAAAATTAAAAAAAAGATATAAGATATTATTCTAACTTATATTCTATTCTAAGTCTTGGGAAAGTTCCATTGCTATACCCAAAAATTCGCCATAGGCCATGGAATCTTGAAGATTACCATCAATCGTGAGATCTCCCGACATATAGGCGCTAGTTGAGTCTATTTCGCCCTGCATCATTCCTCCCATTATTTCTTGGGTACAAGAAAGTGTGAATGAGGGATCATCAATCTCTCCTTCACCATAATCAAACTTTCCATCACCCAATTTAACCCAGCATTTAAATTCGGGCTCACTAATATGAATTTGGGCTTGAAATTCGTTAATATCTTCCAATTCTTCCTGTAATTCTTCATTCTCAGCAGAAAATTGCTTGACAAATTCATAGATTTTTAGCAAATTTTCTGGTTTTTCTCCGACTTTCTTGTTTTCGTACATTTCCTTTATTTCAAGTGCTAATTTTTCATCCATTTAAGATCCTCTTCTAATATTTGTAGTTTTACGTTTAATTATTTTTAATCTTATATAAAAATGTCGTAAGTTAACACTTAAAGGACATTTGAATATTATTCAGAAGAAAAAAGATTTTTACTAGTCTTATATAATTTATAGATTAGAGTATTGAATGCATCAGTAACTCCTTCTCTTGTTTTAGCAGAAGTGAGATAATAGCTAAGAAAAGTATTACAAATATATTCCGATCTCAGAAATAAAAATTACCCCAAAGAGATAACATTATTAAATTCTAAGGTTGAAAATATATCTTAAAAATTTAAAGTGATTTAAATTGCAAACCAAAGAAGTCTGGCTTATCGATTATGCTCGCACCGCGTTTTCCCGTTCTCGACCAGATCAACCCGAAAGAGATGTTTTTGGTGAAATTCGAGGAGATGAATTGCTCGCGGAGTTGTTAATCAAATTTTTTAAAGGAAAATTAACCGACAAGGGAATAAAGAAAGAGGATATAGAAGAAGCATCAGTGGGTATTGCTACCGGGACTCTGGAAAATTGGACCTATGGAGGAAAAATTCCTCTCTACTTGGCAAGTTTTCCAAATAAAGTGTCCTCGTTTATGATAGATAAGCAATGTGCATCCGCAGGTGCAGGAATGCATGCATTAATAATGCATATCATGACGGGTAACAGTAAAATAGGATTAGCAACCGGTTTTGAGCATATGACAAGAGTCCGCAGAATAGGAATTGATCCCGAATGGGAACGTCTTAGCAATCCAAGAAGTAAATACTATAATCCTGAACTTGATATAATGAATTCTATAAATATGCTACAAACTGCTCAGCGATTATATGAAGAGGAAGTGCCGCGATTTACAAAAGAGAATTTAGATAAATTTGGGGTAAGAAGTCATAATTTAACAATTAAAAGTCAAGAAGAGGGATGGTTTAAAGGGGAAATAATCCCAATTAAAGGACATGTTGAGAAAAATGTTGATGAGCCAATGATGGTAGATAGAGATATGGCAGCAAGAAAATCTAAATTGGAAGTTGTCTCTCAACTACCCAGAATATCGACTCCATTCTACTTAGAAAAAAATGGAGGGAAAGAAGGATATGTTGAAAGAGAAGGAACTGAAGAAGGTGTTATCACGGCAGCAAATTCATCACCATTAAATGCTGGAGCGACAGCAGCAATCTTAATGGAAGCAGAAGAGGCAAGGAAAAGAGGACTAGATCCAATGGCACGCATTGTCTCAATTGGCTGGGCAGGAGTAGATCCAAGAGTCATGGGACGAGGCCCCGTTCCCGCTTCTCAAAAAGCATTAGAGCGAGCGGGATTGAAAGCAGACGATATCGACTATTGGGAGATAAATGAGGCTTTTTGTATTGTTGCTTTAAACTGTATGGACAAGTTCAATATCCCGGAAGAGAAAGTCAATATCATGGGAGGATCTACAGCAATAGGGCATCCCTTAGGAGCAACAGTGATACGTCTTACGGGAACATTAGCACGAATATTAAAGGAAAAGAAGGCGCGCTACGGTTTAGCAAACGCTTGTGTCGGGGGAGGTCAAGGACTGGCAACCATAATTGAGAATCTGGATGTTTAATTTATTAATCATCTATTTTATTTTTTCATTGAATCATGATCCGATTTCCTTATCATAACAAAATTTTAACCCTTAATTAAGATTTATTTACTTTAGTGTATGTTTTATAATCAAGAAGTTCGATAAAATAGAGTGGGTAATTTGTTAAATGGAATTCATTTTCTATTAAGCTATGCATGTAATTATGAGTGTGACCATTGTTTTTTATATTGCAGTCCCTCCTCAAAAGGAACGTTCACATTAAAGCAAATTAAACAAGTTCTTGATGAAGCTGTTAAAATTGGAAGTATTGAATGGATATATTGGGAAGGAGGCGAACCTTTTCTATATTATCCTCTCATGCTTGAAGGTATGAAACTTGCTAAGGAACGGGGATTTAAAAACGGAATAGTGACTAATTCCTATTGGGCTACAGATACAGATGATGCTGAGCTGTGGTTGAAACCTATTTCTAAACTGGGTATTGCAGACTTCAGCGTGAGTGATGATACTTTTCATTATGAAGATCTTGCAGAAAATTTATCAAAGCATGCAAGTTTAGCAGCTCAAAAATTGAATATGCCGATAGGAACAATCAATATAGAAAAACCCATTGTCGAAGTGGATTTAGTAAAAGAACAAGAAAAAGGAACTCCAGTTATTGGAGGAGGAGCTATGTTCCGGGGCAGGGCTGTGGAGACTCTAATTGAAGGTTTGCCAACAAGGAAATGGGACAGTTTGAAAGAATGTCCTTATGAAGATTTAATCGGATTAGGAAGAGTGCATGTTGATTGCTTTGGAAGTACTCAGATTTGTCAGGGTTTAAGCATAGGTAATTTTTGGGAGGAACCACTTTCTCAATTAGTCTCAAAGTTTTCTCCAAAGGATCATCCCATTTGTGGACCTCTAATTAGGGGCGGACCGGCACAATTAGTTAAGACCTACAATTTAGACCATGAAGAAGAATATGTTGATGAATGTCATCTTTGTTTTTTGGCGAGAAAAGCTCTGTTAGATAAGTTTCCCCAATATTTAGGGCCACGACAAGTTTATGGCTTATAAAAGGTAAGAGGAATATGAAGTGAATAGGTTATATATCCGTATTTCAAAATTCCTGTCATATGTCTTACGACATCATCCAGAAAAGTTTAATATAGAATTAGATACTAACGGATATGCGGATTTTGAAACCATTATTAATCTTGTTAATAATCAATTTCTTGATCACCATATTGATGAAGAAGTCATAAAAGACATCATAAGCCTATCAGACAAGAAAAGGTTTGAAATAAATAATGATAAAATTAGAGCCTTTTACGGTCATAGTATTAAAGATAAAATTGATATGCAGGAAGCTAAGAATATTCCGTTAAAATTATTTCATGGAACTAACTCAAAAGCGCAACAAAAGATAGTAAAGGAGGGTTTAAAAAGAAAATCGCGCCAATATGTTCATCTTTCAGATTCACTAGATACTGCATATTCTGTTGGAAGGAGGAGAACCCATAGCCCCATAATTCTAGTGATTGAGTCAAGCCGTGCTGCTAATGATGGAGTTCAATTTTATAAGTCAGGGGATATGTATTTAGCAGATTATATCCCTCCGGAATATATTTCAATATATATTAAAAAAAAAATATCGTGATTTGATGCCTACTCATTATTTGTTGGATCAACAATCAATATATAAGGCTGGTTTATTAGGAACAGCTTTATCAGATTTATTTTCTGGGTCGAATTCGCTATTGATAATGATATTTGAATTAATTTTTCCTTCAATATATGATTGATAGCGTTTGAGTATTTCAGATTCATGTTCTAAGCTTGTTTTTACATCCCAGGAACGTTTTTTTATAAGATCTTTAATGAAGGATACACTATGTTTGTTCTTAATCAAATTTGAATTTGTTTTCAATTCAGAAATTATCGATTTAAAGTCTCCTTTTTTAGATTTAACAAGATTTAAAATATCTAATTTCCATTTGGGCGCAGTATAGATATAAATTTTCTTAATTTTCTTAGCTTTAATGACTTTTCTTACTTTTGAGATATCTTCGAGAAGTTGGGAAATATAATCAAATTCCGTTTCAAGCCTTTCATCTAAATAATTGTTGTCAAATTCAGCCCAGAGGGACTCAGAAATATATAGCTCATGATTTGAAAGCTCCCAGAGTTCTTCGCAAAGATGAGGAATCGCCAAGGAAAGGATCTTAAGCCAATCCTCATAAATTAGCTTAAAGATAATCCGAAAGTCGGCATTATTGCCAAAATATTTACGTGCCTCCTGAATCAAGTTAAATGTCTCATAAAAGGCGATTTGAAGGAATCTTCTTAAGTTAAAACTTTCTAAAGCATCATCGATATCCAAAAAGTTACTAAAGACTTTTGATAATATTACTTTAGCATAATCAGATCTTATTTCAGCGTATCCAAGATCAAAATCTTGAATATTTTCAATATTTTCTTTCATGAATTTGTAGAAGCGATTGATATGATTGCGAACGGCTTGGACTTCTTTCTCTTTCCAATCCATGTTAATTCCTAGATCTGCAGCATGGGAGATGTATAATCGAAACAAATCAGCAGAATATTTCTCCTTTATATCAGCGAGAGAAATGACGTTCCCTTTCGATTTACCCATTTTCTGCCCTTCGATTATCACTGGTTCAATCAAGGTGATAGTTTGTGGCCACATTTTCTCGGGAAATATCGCGACATGATGAAAAATGTAGAAACTCAAATGATTAGAAATATGCATTATAGCAGTATGACGATGATCTACGGGATACCAGTAATAAAACTCTTTCTGCATTCTTTTTAAGAGTATATGATCTATTCTTGTGGTTTCTGATACCTCATCAATCTTGCCTTTCTTTAGATATATAAAATCAAAAAATTGAGGACTAAGCTGATCAGGTGCGACATCATTGCGCCTGAGATGATGAACAATAGTATAGAAACTCATGTAAATGGTGGAATCACTAAGTGATTCTATTATCCAATCCTCATCAAAGGGCAATTTAGTTCCTAAACCCCGTTTTCGGGCACAAGGTCGTTTTTCCAGCCAATTGAATACATTTTCAAAGGTAATTCGATACTTTTTCGGATAAATAGTCATGTCATTTAGACATTTGAAAGCAAGCTCTTTCCAGTTCGAAGCATTAAAATTTAGAAACCATTGGTCCTTTAAAATAGAGACTATTATTTGTTCTCCACACCTACATTTAAGATCTCTTGTTATTGGTTGGTAAATTGTATCTGCTTTATTTTTTTTCATAAGAAAATTAATCACGAGATTAACGGCTTCGAGAACCGGTTTTCCAGCTAATTGATCGCATTGTTCGCTTAAAATTCCATTATAAAATTCTAATCGATAGTTTTCTGCGGTAGCTTTATCTAGTTTTTCTTTATCTTGTTGGTTTTTTACGTTAAATTTCTCACAGAAATGTCTTGCTGGAATACCATCAATATTCTTTAGGTCGATTATTTTAATTGGAGTTATATTAATGATAGCTTCTTCATCTAGATTATATTTTTGGATTGTCTCTTTATCCTTTTGTAAATCAACAAGGGCTATATAATCGAATGGAGCGTGTGCGGGAACGGAGTAAACAACACCAGTGGCGGCAGAAGTATCCACAAACTCACCAGGAAGTATCAGTAGTTTTCGATAAGATATAATATGTCTAACATTTTTTCCGACTAACTCTTTTCCTTTGAAATTTTTAATTATTTCCACCTCCTTGTTTTGATTCTCTAAAAGCTCAGTTGCTTTCTTTGAGATATACCAGATTTCTCCGCTTACATCTGCTTTTACATATTCTCCGTCGGGATTGACCCATAGATTAGTCACTCCATAAATAGTCTCTGGGCGCAATGTAGCAGGAACTAGATATCCTTCTTTAAAGGGAAATTTAATACATATATACTCATTAATATTTAAATCAAGTTCATCTCCTCGGGCAATATCATCCTCTCCTACTGCATTCATGCAACGAGGACAGTAAAGAATTGGGTACTCTCCTTTCTCTAGATATCCTTCTTCTTTTAAACGGTAGTATTGCCATTCAATAAATTTATTGTAAATCCTATCACCAGTGGTAAATTCACGTCTCCAATCTAGACTCATCCCTATGGATTTCAAATCAATTTTCATTTTCTCTGAAAAATAATGAACAATATTCCATGGATCAACAAAACTTTTAACTACTTTAACAATCTCATTTTTATCCGAAGTATGGATTCCAACATAATCACACATTTGCTCAAATGTTTCTTGATCTCCTCTCTCCAATGAAGATGAAATAGCTAATACAGGAGTCCCGGTAATATGAAAAGCCATTGGAAATAGTACATTATGGCCTTTTGCGCGATAATATCTTGCAAAAATATCTCCATTTACATAACTTCGTCCATGGCCAATATGCATTGTCCCTGAGGCATAAGGATATGGAATAGTAATGAATTTCTTATTTTTGTTTGGATCTGGGTCAGCTTCAAAAACTTTTGAGGAAGCCCATTTATCTTGCCATTTTTTCTCAATTTCCCTTGCATTATACATTTTATTCACCTTTTAATTCCATTAAATCACGAGAACAAAGCCTTAACAAAGATTTCTTTTACTATAATCTATGTTCCATGCGAAGCGAACCCCAGAAAAACAGAAAAGAAATAGAGTTTGTGGATTCGTTTCGTTTATAACAGTAATAATAATAATAACACAGCAAGCAAATTGACTACATGCAAATTTTCCTTAGATAGTATCGCTATAGCCGTGTTATTTAATTTCATTATTATATATCTAACTTTTTTTCTATAAATATTTTAGGTTTTCTTATTCACAATACTCATGAGTAGAACATAACTCTTTCAATGTATTGGTAAAATTTCGGAACTTAGTTAAATCATTAGGATTAAAAGTAGTCCCATAATTCTCAATAAATTTATCGGCAATGGTGTGACCTTGCTCACGCCATAACTCGATTGGATCATCATGATCCACTAAAAGAATCACATTAATAGGCGATTGAGGAACAATTACGCAATTGTGTCCTTTTGATCCCTCAGTAGCAATCAATATAACAGTCCCGATATTCAATTCAGTAGTAATATTTTGAATGGCAGAGAGGAATCCGCTAAATATAGCAGAATGCTCTGTTCCGATTTTAGTATGTGGCTGTCGATACTCCACTAGATTGATTCCTGTAGATTCATGTTGAATTAATATAATATCAAGCATAACGGATTATATTAGTGATTTTAAGTTATTTAAGGTTTGCAGATAAAAATTATAAAAAAAGTATGATAATAATCGCAATACTCAAAATAATGCTCATAATACAGTCCAATCTAAGATTCATGTGGAATAAAACTATTTAATTGATAGAGCCATATTCTGCCTTGATGGCAAGAGCAAGGAATGCTTGAAGATGAGGTCTGTGCTGTCCTTACCTTAATATTAGATTCTATCTCTTCTATTGAAACGCTACCCGATAATTCCTACAAAATTATGATAATTGCACTGAATACTATTAAAATAATAATTTTCACTAATTGTAGTGAAATAAGCGAAGCAAATAGAAGTTCAAGAATCCCCATTCATTTAACAATTAATACATCACATTCGGCATTTTTAGCAACATTAGTAGACACGGTTCCAAGAAACGTCTTTTTAATTTTAGAATGTATCCCTCTACTACCTAAAACGACAAGATCTATATTTTCTTCCTCCACGACTTGTATTATGTATTTACTAGGTGTAACCTTCTCGATTAAACGATATTCAACAAAATCCTTATTTCCTCCAAACATTTCTTTCGTTCTTTTTAGCAATTCAGTACCTGCATCTTTATATACATCTTCTAGGATGGTATATTTTCTATATAAGGCGTCTACGTTTGGATATAACTCTGAGGGAGTTCGGTTATCTTTAATTGAATGAATTATTATGACCTTGCTATTCCAAATCTTTTGTAGCTCGACAGCTTTTTTAGCAGCATTTCTAGCATGCGAAGAACCATCGGTTGCTAACAATATCTTATTATAACCCATATACATCATCATTTCAAAATAAAATATAATATAATTATATAGCTTGGAATTATTAAATTATTTGTAACAATTTCCTTTTGTTCTTGTTTTCATATGGATTATAAAGGATAGAGACATATTTGATTATGCAAATTAAATAAAATTTAGGTTTTTGAAATGGATAAAAAATATGAGGATTGGTTTGAAGGATTTAAAACTATTGTCTCGGAACAAATTGGTCCACATATCTACGATAGTTTAATGGATGGTTGTAATAAGTGTAAATTCATTACAATTGACCATGAAATGGCATCTTGTGTAAAAGAACTTATGGAACGTTTCGATATGGTGGTAGAAGAGAAGAAACAAAAAAAGAAAGTAATGGAAACGATGGGATATTACTGCTTTCAAAATCATTTTCTTAAAAGAGCGCTTCAAGTTAAAGATCAATCAAAAGGAATCGAAGAGATCATTAAAAATCTTAATAAAGTCATTGGTGACGAGGAATATTTCAAATTAGAGGATAATAAAATTAAAGCGAAGTTTAATCATTGTTATTGCCACATAGGAGTTCAAGAGACCAAGGAACCGATACCCAAAACTTACTGCTATTGCTCATTAGGATGGTTGAAAGAGCTATTTAAGGTCTTATTGGAAAAAGACGTGGAAGTTGAAATGCTCGAGACTATAGTAAGCGGAGGAAAAGCGTGTCAATTTATTATAGATTTGAATTACTAAGATTCGGTTTCTTGAAATTAAAAATTTTAAATACTTGCTCGATAAGGTAAAATAGGTTCCCATTAGAAATAAGTTCCGCGATTTTATTTTACACATTCGAACTTATAATTTAGATCATTATTTGTGTTAACTTGCTTTTCCTCGTATTTCTTACTCCTTATCTCACTAAATTGTTCGGATTTAGTAAAAACAATAGAATTTCTTAATTTTTTTTTAATCATTTTCTATATTAAAAGGAAAAACTATATTATCAAGCTAACCTTTTTAATAGTAATTCTTAATGGATAGTTAGGAATTTTTAAAAAAATAAATTAAAAAAATAAATTGTCTTGTTAATTTGGTATGAGTAGAAGAGAAATACGATACGCTCCTTCCTTATATATTAACGAGAAGAACAAAAGGTAATTGTAATTGAAAGGAACTGTTAAGTGGTTTAATAGCCGAAAAGGATATGGATTTATCAACTCCGAAGAAGATGGTTCAGATGTGTTCGTTCATTATACAGCCCTTGCAGGCAGAGAAGATGAATACAAAACCCTCAACGAAGGAGATAAAGTGGAGTTTGAAGTGGTCGAAGGTCAAAAAGGACCACAAGCAAGTAACGTAGTCGTTACTGAGAAAGCTCCTCAACAATTTAATCCATATAATAGAGGCGGAAACCGAAGTTTTCGCTATTAGAAGTATGGATTTGAAATCCATTAAAATATTAATATAAAATAAGTCTAAAATAATAATTAGTAAAATATTCTTTTGCGGTTGTTATCTAGTCTTATACTTTTTTTTGATTTTATTCTTCAGCGTATTTAATTTAGTTTGAAAAATATATGAATCATTTATATCTATTTTATAATTATTCTAATAATTAATCTGACGATTAGAGATCAAGTTTTATGAGTAAGAAAAAGGAAAAAAAGGAAAAGGACGAGACTGCTGAAGATATCGCCAAAATTATGGTAGAGAATATGAAGGCGAATATTGCAGATCCGGACTTCTGGTTAAAGCGGGAACGAATCCGTCAGGAGGCTTTCAAAAAAGTCTTAGAAAGCAGGAAAGAAAGAGAAGAGGCTGAAAAGAAAAGGTCCAATGAAAAGAAAGAAGAGAAATCATGAACTATATTGAAAAAGAGCGGAATATCATCAATAAAACGAGGATACCGAACACGATCCAATCATTAAAGAACGATTTTACTGCTCTTGGAGTTAAAAAAGGGGATATTCTTTTAGTCCATAGTTCTTTAAGCCAGTTGGGTTGGACTGTGGGAGGATCTATCTCTGTAATTGATGCTTTAATAGGTGTTATTGAAATAAAAGGGACGCTCATAATGCCGGCTTTCTCTTCAGGAAACACCGACCCTAAGGGATGGCAATATCCTCCAGTGCCAAAAGAATGGTATCAAATTATCAGAGAACAAATGCCACCTTTCCATGTTGATAAAGCTCCCACGAGAGGCATGGGGTCAATTGCAGAAACCTTTAGAAAGTATCCTGGAGTCTTGAGAAGCAATCATCCCGTATCGTCCTTTAGTGCGTGGGGAAAATATGCACAATATATCACTCAAGATCATAACCTACAGTATGATTTAGGTGAAGGATCACCATTAGCACGAATTTATGAATTGGATGGAAGAGTGTTATTATTAGGAGTCGATCATTCAAGTAACACATCTATTCATCTTGCGGAATATCGAAGTGAATATAAAGAAAAATATTATAAACCGCAGGGATCAAGTATTTTGGTTGAAAATGAAAGACAATGGGCACAGTGGGAAGAACTAAATATGATTACTGACGATTTTGAAAGTTTAGGAAGAGAGTTTGAGACTAGAGTGGGGATTGTCCCAAAAAAAGTAGGTCTTGCTGAAGCTAGACTTTTTTCCCAAAGAGATTTAGTTGATTTTGCAGTAGATTGGATACGAAAAAATAGACTCCAATAAAATTTTTAGATTTGTTATGAATCGCTTATTGTAATTTCAAATAATCTATCTCTATATGAAGATCGATATTATATTTCAGATACAAAGAATCTTTTAAAATGGTAATAAATGATAATAAATTATATATTAAATTAATGGAGATGACAAATTTGCTTATATCGGTGATAAATTTTTCCTCTTTAATGATAGCAATCTTCATAATGGGATATGTATATATAATCAGTGTTCAACCTATGAAGAGAGTGGAAAAAAGAGGAAATAAAGCTTGGAAAGAATGTAAAATATATCGTACAATAGGTGGGTTTTTTGAATTGGTATCTGTGATTAATTTAATATTATGGATTTGGTTCCCACTTCCCATATTTAATGAATGGAAGATAAGTGAAAACATATGGGTGGGAATAATTTTAGGAATCCTAATTATGATTCCGTGCTTGATAGTATTAGGAAAAGGAGTTATTGATGCGGGTTCTGAAACTTTATTCCCTTCTGAAGAAACTGAAATGTATGGAGGGATATATAATTACATTAGGCACCCTCAATCCATCGGAGAGTTTCCTTTATTCATTGCCATTAGCTTCATGCTCAATTCTTGGTTTTTAGTAATTATTTCAACTATTCTTATCATAATTTATTTCCCAATTATGATTCATTTTGAAGAGAAAGATCTTATTCGTCGTTTTGGAGGTAAATATATCATCTATAAAGAACGCACGGGAGCGTTATTTCCAAAACTCAAGAAACACGAAAAAAGAGGAGAGTAACATGAATATCTTAAAAACTAATAGAAGTATGTATATAGGGGCAATTTTTTTATTAGTCTATAGTATAATTGAGATAATTGATTGTGTGAGCCTGATCTTAATTTGTTTAGGCATAATTCCTAATTTTTCTGTTATCCTAGATTTTGTATTCCCTGAAATGAAGCAGTTGTTCGTCGCTACACCAATAAATTTAGTACCTATGGTATTAAGTTTCACACTAATGAGAATAATCGCCACGATCGGTCTTTTTAAAAACCGATTATGGGGTTTTTGGATTGCATTATTAAGTTTGGTGATAACAATGATCTGGACTATCCTAATAATCCCGCTTGGCTTTTATGAACTTCTTGGTTGCACGGTTATATCTATATTGCTAATTATAGGTTATTTTGGTAATAAAAGGTTAATTAAAAGTAGCTAGATTATTCGTTCAAGCCAAAGCCCGTTTCGATTAATTCCACCATTTGGGAAACAAATCGAGCTGCTGGGGCGCCATCAACTACATCATGATTAAAAAGAATAGTCATTGCTAAATATTCACGAATCTCAATTTCATCCTTGACTATTCCGGGTTTTTTAGTAATTCCTCCAATAGCAAAAGCGAGAGGATGAGCGGTTGTAGGAATTGGCCACCCATGAACCTTTCCAAACATCCCAACGGAGGTTACTATTATTGTTCCCATAAGTTCTTTAACTTTCAAGGGATTCTTTAAAATTCTTCTGATTGAAAATTTTCTTAAAAACCTTGGCAAGGATGCATATATTTTCATACTACGTTTTAAGCTATTTTCTCCTAAAACTGATGCGCTGTCTATATCTTCTTTTTGACCAGCTCTAATTTCCTCATGGATTTGAAGGACGCTTTTTTCATTCGTTTTTCTTATAACTACTGGCATCGGAGCTTTGGTTCCATTAACAGATTTCTCTACAGTTATCGAAATATCAACATCGTCAAACTGAATGATCTTTTTTTTGCCCATAAGCATAGAATGAACCGCTTGATGGTCATGTGCTGCCATTCCTATACATTTCAAAAGCCAAGCAGTGAAGGATAACTTTACTCCAGTTTTTTTTTGATGAGTGTTGATGTAATGGCGTCCTTCTGTTACATCTACTTCAATTAAGCTTTTTACATAATGATATTTATCCCCCATCGCAAGAAAATCTAAAGTTGGGATTCTTGCTTTCGGAAATTTAGAAATTTTATAGTTTCCAATATTTTTTCTGCTCATAATTATTTTATATGATTTAGAACTAAAAATTTCTTTCTATTAATAGTATATCCTTTAACGATTATCTAACAAGGTAAAAAGCTAAATCAGCGTAATTTCCTAAAAAAGTAGGAATCGCTGATGTTTTACTTATTTCTCAAAGAAAATTAGTTGATTTTGCCGTAGAGTGGATAAGGAAAAATATGGCTTAAGAAGTGGGTTAAAATTTGCCTCTTTATCAATATAGTTAATATATTCTAAAATTTGTGAATATATTCTCAATCACTGCAAACTTAAACAATAAATGGCAATCTTTTTATAATAATGATATTTTTCTAAGAAAAATTATATAATAAATTGGAGAATTTTATTTGAGTATAGCAATTAAGTTATCGGGTTTTTTCTTTCTCTTTATCATAGTGACAAATATATCAAGTGATTTTTTTGGTTATAAAACGTTTGGTGATATAAATGTAAATGCTCACTTACAAAGGATTAAGAAGGAACCTAGAAAATTTAAAATTAGCGTAGCTTTAATCCTAATAGAGCACTTTGGTATAATTTCTCTCGCTGTTACATTATTTATTGCCTTTAGTCCATATAACATAATACTTGGATTGTTGTGGTGCATATTTCGCATAGGAGAAGCTTTAATTCAAATTTATGATAAAAAAAGTTATTGGGGGCTTCTAAATATAGCAGAACAATACTCTGATACTAATAGTACTGAAAATGATGAGTTATTGATTTTAGCTCGTAATATCCTACAAACTAAAACCTCTAGATTTTCACTTGCGCAGATTCTATTTTCTGTTGGTACTTTGGCGTATTCAGTTCTATTTATTCTATATGGAGTTTTACCCATAATTATTGGATGGTTTGGAATTACTGCTGCTATCCTTTATGGATTAGGTAACATTGTATATCGCATAAAATCTAATTTTAAAATTCTGTGGAGCATCGGAGGGCTTCTAGTTTTATTTTTTGAAATAATCTTAGGAGGATGGCTATTGCTTTTTACATAATAACAGCAATTTACAATTTTATTTATGTTTTTAATAGAAAAATATCAAATAAAGAGGAAAAATGATGAAAGCAATTGTGTATGAAAAATATGGACCTCCCGAAGTTCTCCATTTCCAGGAAGTTGAAAAACCAATACCTAAAGATAATGAAGTATTGATTAAAGTATATGCAACCTCAGTAGCAATAGGAGATGTGATAGTCCGAAGAGGAAAACACCCATCTTCTAAATTTCAAACTTTTATGTTACATTTAATTTTAGGTCTTAGAAAACCAAAAAGAAAGATATTAGGATTAGAACTTAGTGGTGAAATAGAACAAATAGGTAAAGATGTACAACATTTTAAGAAAGGTGATCAAGTGTTCGCCTCTACTGGCTTTAAATTCGGAGCCTATGCAGAATATAAATGTTTACCCGAAGATGGAGTATTAACAATAAAACCTAGTACTATAAGCTATGATGAAGCTGCTGGTGGCTTTGCTTCTGGGGGAGTCACCGCATGGACAGTTCTCAAGAAAGCAAATATTCAGAAGGATCAAACGGTGCTTATATATGGTGCTTCAGGAAGTGTCGGTACATTTGCAGTACAGCTTGCCAAGTATTTTGGAGCAGAAGTCATTGGGGTATGTAGTGGCACTAATTTAGAAATGGTGAAATCTCTTGGAGCTGATAACGTAATAGATTACACAAAAGAGGATTTTACCCAAAGTGGAAAAAAATATGATGTTATATTTGATGCAGTAGCTAAAATTTCATCTTCCCATGGTAAAAAGGCTCTAAAGAAGAAAGGAATTTACCTTAATGTCATAAAGGATACTCCTAGTAAATTAAAAACTGAAGATTTAAACTTTCTAAAAGAGTTAATTGAGTTAGGAGTTTTAAAATCAGTTATAGATCGAAGCTATTCTTGGAAACAAATTGTTGAAGCTCATGAATATGTCGAGAAAGGACATAAAAAGGGAAATGTTGTTATAAAAATAGTTGAATAATAATGAAAGCGATTATATGGACGAGATATGGTCCACCGAATGTTCTTCAGCTAAATGATATTGAAAAACCTACTCCAAAGGATAAGGAAGTATTAATCAAAATACATGCAACGACAGTTACAACAGGAGACTGCGAAATGAGAGGAATGAAAGTCTCATTATTCTACCGATTTTTTATGCGTTTATATATTGGATTTAGAAGGCCCAAGAGAATTACCATTCTAGGGATGGAGTTAGCTGGGGAAATTGAATCGGTTGGAAAAGATGTTAAAAGATTTAAAATAGGAGATCAAGTTTTTGCCGCTCCCAGTTTTAATAAGCTTGGTACTTATACAGAATACATATGTCTCCCCGAAGAATCTAAGGAAGGTTTGCTGGCAAAAAAACCAATTAATATGACTTATCAAGAAGCTGCTGCTGTTCCGATAGGTGGGCTTGAAGCCTTGCACTTTATAGGAAATGGAAATGTTAAGAACGGACAAATGGTTTTGATTAATGGTGCAGGTGGAACAATAGGAACTTTTGCTGTGCAACTTGCGAAGTACTATGGTGCAGAAGTGACTTGCGTGGATACGACGAGAAAATTGGAGATGTTACGTTCCATTGGTGCAGATCATGTTATTGATTATACTCAAGAAGATTTTACTAAAAATAAAGAATCTTATGATGTGATTTTTGATGTTGTAGGAAAAAGATCATTTTCTGATTTTAAAAATTCGATAAAGAAAAATGGTTTACTAATTTTAGCTAATCCTAAACTTTCACATCTTTTACGAAGCCGATTCTCTTCAATGAAAATAAAAGTTAGAAAATTAAATTCAAAGATTGAAGATTTACTCTTTCTGAAAGAACTTATTGAGGAGGGAAAAATAAAATCGATAATAGATAGAACTTTTTCCTTGGAAAAAGCTGTCGAAGCTCACAGATATGTCGAAACTGGAAATAAGATTGGACATGTAATTATAAAAAATGTGGAATAATATGAAATCTTTGTTAGTTTTATATTCATATCATCATAAAAATACTGAGAAAGTCGCACAAGTTATGGCAGAAGTACTTAATTCTCAAATAAAAACACCGAAAGAAATAAAACTTGAAGAACTTAATGATTTTAATCTAATTGGATTTGGTTCTGGAATATATAGTGCAAAACACCATAAATTTCTACTTGAACTTGCCGATAATTTACCTATGGTGTTAGACAAAAAAGCGTTCATTTATTCAACGGCCGCACTTACAGGAAAAAGAAAAATTGCAGAGGATCATTTGGAACTCAGGGAAATTTTACAATCAAAAGGATATGTGATTGTTGATGAGTTTCAATGTAAAGGTTTCAACACCAATAGTTTCATGAAATATTTTGGAGGAATGAATAAGGGACGACCTAATGCTCTAGACCTTAAAAATGCAGAAGAGTTTGCTCAGAAGATTAAACAAAATCTGAAATAATATTAAACCATTTTATTGGAATTGAGTAATAACCGTATAGTTAATTCATTGATGAGATTTCCAAATGCAGTGAAAACAAGGCTTATTTTTAGCTACTTTCGAATATAATAATAAATCCTGAAGAAAGAAATTTTTCCTTCATACAAATTAAAATTTGCTAGTATCCATTTTTATTTCTTTTCTGCTCCTTTTAGAAGAATAAGAAAAACAACTTAAATTAGGAATGAATTTTCGAATTATCCTTATTATATTCATTAAATCTCTATTGTTTAGAATCTCATACGTTTAAGGTGACTTTAACCGAATGATGTTCGGGACATTTAAATAATATGAATTCTATATTATAATTGTAAGAAAACCTAAATTATTAAAAATAAAGAAAATAATCAAATAGAATTATATTCAAAACAATATTTGAAAAGTGATAAATATGGCAAAAATTCCAAAACCAGGATTTCTCAAAATATCAATTCATCATGGAGCGATTTTCCAAAAAGAACGAATTGAAAGGCAATGGAATTGTTCTTCTTTATGTAAAACAGAAAGTCCTGCTCCAGAACCTAAAAAAGAGCCAGAAATAAATAAGGAATTGATGGTTTCTCTTTAAAGCCAAATTTTATTTAAATTTTCTTATTTCTTAATTATCTAGTTGCTAGTTTTACTACTTTAAACCAGAAGTCTTCCAAAGTTTTTATAAACTTGTAGAATTCTTTTATCTCTAAAGGTTTATTTACAAAAGCATTGGCATGAAGGTCATATGCTTTTATAAGATCTTCTTCATTACCAGAGATAGAAAAAACTACGACAGGAATACGTTTTAAACCTTCATCTTGTTTGATATCTTCTAATACTTCTAATCCATTTTTCTTTGGCAAATTGAGATCCAATAAAATCAAATCTGGTCGACAAACTTTCGAATATTTTCCTGTTTTTCGTAAAAAGTGGATTGCTTCCACCCCATCTTTAACATTATATAAGATTGAATTGATTTTACTATCATTGATTGCTTCCTCTGTTAATCGAATATCAGCGGGATTATCCTCAATTAGTAAAATTTTAAAAGCATTTTTATTATTTCTTTCTTCCATAATCATTATCACTCAGATGTAAACTTTTTCTTTTTCTTTTTTGGGATAGTAAAATAAAATATTGTTCCCTTTCCTAACTCAGATTCCACCCAAATTTCTCCTCCATATCTTTGAATGATTTTTTTGCAAATTGGTAGTCCTATTCCTGTACCAGGATATTCTTCTTTCGTGTGAAGGCGATAAAATATATTATAAAGGCGATCAAAATATTTAGATTCGATTCCGATGCCATTATCCTTTATTGAAAATAACCAAGCCACATTTCCTTCTCTTACGCCGATATGAATTTTGGGTTGAACATCTCTCCGAAATTTAATGGCATTGCTAATGAAGTTTTGAAAGAGTTGGAGAAATTGAGTCCGATCCACTTTGAGAGTAGGCAATTTATCATGAGTAATAATAGCATCACTCTCTTTTATGGCTTCTTGTAAGTTATAAAGTGCATCTTTTAATATTTCTTCAAGATCATGCATACCAGGTTTTTCTGCATGCGTAGTAATTCTTGAATAGGCTAAGAGGTCTTTGATAAGGATGTTCATATTTTTTGCACCATCTGTTATGAAGGAGATAAATTCTTTTCCATCGGAATTTAACTTATCATAGTACTTCTCTTCGAGAAGCTGAGAAAAACTCATTATTGCCCGTAAGGGTTCTTGTAAATCATGGGATGCAACGTAGGCAAATTGCTGCAAATCTTCATTTGACCGCCTTAAATCTTCGATAATATTATTCAACTCAAGCTCTCGCCTTGATATTTGCTCCGAAAGTAACGCTATGACCAAACCCACTAAGATTAGTATTGTTCCTCTAGAAAGATCATTGATTAAATTAGATTGAATGAAGTCTTCGTTTATGATGCTATGTGTAACTAATAATCCGACAACTAATCCCACAGGAACAATAATTCCTCTCCTCTTCCACCACAAACATGCTAATATGGAAGGAAAATAAAAGAAATGGGCAATTAATAGAGTTGTTCTGAGGATCACCTCAAAATAATATACTAAAATCGATGACACTATGATTAGAATTGAGACAACCAGAAATTTAACGTTTCTATCTTGGTATGCTATTTTCATACCTATATCCTCACGAGTGTATAGTGCATTTTGAAACTGATGTAAGTTTTTTAACAGTAGTTATTTAAGTAAATAAAGATATCTATTTAAATATCATAGTGAAAAATCAGAGTTCTCGAGATAATTTTCTCTAGAATACTAATAATATTGAATAAGAATTGGTAATTATGATTCTTGATAATTTTTTATTCAATTATGATTGAGTTGAATCCCAATCTAATTTGGGTGATTTAAATGGAGAATAAAAAAATTAAGATTCTACTGATTGAAGATAATAACGCAGACATTAGACTAATAGATGAATTATTGAAAAAAGCCACTGATTTCTCTTATGAGATAAAATCTTGCATTCGATTATCTGATGGGCTTGATACTTTTAAAAAAAATGGCTATGATATTATATTATTGGATTTAACCCTTCCAGATAGCGATAGAACTTCAACCTTAGAAAAAGTATTGGAATATACTCCAAAGATTCCAATTATTATTCTTACGGGATTAGATGATAAAGAAATTGCTTT
>Ga0180433_10002615_pt1 | contig 27517 bp, 19 predicted proteins | sample SS_ome_8_FD_132980 | JGI IMG/M metagenome (GOLD analysis project Ga0180433, IMG submission 132980) | Hypersaline lake sediment archaeal communities from the Salton Sea, California, USA - SS_1_D_1 metaG | ecosystem: Environmental > Aquatic > Non-marine Saline and Alkaline > Hypersaline >... | reverse complement strand
GGGGAAAGTGAACAGGAGACAGATCAAGAAGAGCGCTGAAGTGATAAAACCATCATCCGAGGTGATCATAGATATTTTATGTCAGAAGAGCGGAACATACGGGTTTGACCTGACATATTTCGTTAACAATGCAGCATGGAAAGCTGTATATGATATTAAGGCGATTGAGATAGACCAGCCTATTGATTTCAATTATAATGCGCAGGTTTACAATAACACCGGTGTTGACTGGAAGAATGTAAAAATAAAGCTTTCAACAGCAGATCCTACACAAAGTGCAACAAAACCGCAGATGGCGCCATGGACCCTTAATTACAGCTCTTCAGTAAGCGGCGAAGGATACACTCAGAATCTCTATGTGGGGGATGTTGAGAGAAGAGCTCCGGTGGCTTATGATGAGGTAGCGGTTCCAATGGAGGATGTGTCCGGAATGACAGAGCAGATAGCTGTTTCGGAGCTGAGCGCTGAGTTTGAAATAGAAACCAGATACACAATACCGGCAATAGCAAAACCTTATCATATAGAAGTGTCACAATTCAAGCTGCCTGCCAAATATGAGCATATAGGCATACCTAAAATGGACAGGGATGCTTTTTTGCTTGCCAGGATAGCAGGATGGGAGGACCTTGATATTATAGATGGTACTGCGAATATTTATTTCGGGAACACTTTTATCGGACAGTCATATATCAATACAAGGTATGTTGAGGATACTCTTGACCTGTCTCTTGGCAGAGATAAGAAGATCATTGTAACAAGGACAAAGAAAAAGGATTTCAGCAGTAAGAAGATCATCGGGCTTAATAAGAAGGAATTCTATAAATATGATATAATTGTGAAAAATAACAGGAAAGTGCCTGTTAAAATAGAGATAAAGGATCAGGTGCCTGTATCACAGGAGAGTGATATAGATGTAGAGGTCATTGAGATCTCAGGGGCAAAACATGACGACCTTTCAGGTGAACTGTCCTGGATTCTGGACCTGGAGCCGGGGCAGAGCAAGAAGCTTGAGCTTGCTTTTTCGATAAAATACCCGAAAAACAGGACTGTTAAAACCAGGAAATACCGGGCAGTAAGAGCGGCGATGTTTTAGGATTGAAAGAACGACAGAGCGAAAGAACGACAGAGCGAAAGAACGACGGAGCGAAAGAGCGATGGAGCGTTAGGGCGAAGGATTGATTGATTGATTGATTGATTGATTGATTGAAAACGGAAGGAAGAAGTTGGTAATTGGTAATGAAAATTGGAAAATAGTAATTAGAAAAAATATTGATTATTAATAACTGGCTTTTTTAAGATTAGAGACTGCTTTTGTAGTGACCATGCTTTTGACTGTGTTGTAGATACTGCCAGGATCATACCCGCATTCCTTGTGCAATTCGGGGATAGTGCCATGGTCAACGAACCTGTCGGGAATACCAAGTATTTTAATGTGAGATGAAAATCCGTTCTCATTCATGAATTCCAGCACAGCGCTGCCGAAACCTCCTTTGACGGTGCCGTCCTCTATTGTTATTATATTTTTGAATTTGCTAAAAACGGTATTCAGTATTTTTTCATCGAGGGGTTTCACAAATCTCATATCATAATGGGCAACACTGATCTCTTCCATATCCAGTTTATCTGCTGTTTCTTTTATATAGTTGCCCACATGACCGATAGTAAGGATGGCTATATCACTGCCGTTTCGTATCATCCTTCCTTTTCCTGCCTGAATTTTATTAAATGGCTTTTTCCATTCCGGCATCACTCCTGCTCCACGCGGATAACGTATCACCCATGGTCCCATATCTTTTTTTTGTGCAGAGTACATAAGGTTCCTTAATTCTTCTTCATTCATGGGAGCGGAAACCGTTATATTAGGTATCAGCCTCATATATGCAAGGTCAAAAGCTCCGTGGTGTGTTGCACCGTCAGCACCAACAAGTCCTCCCCTGTCGAGACAGAACACAACATTCAGGTTTTGCAGAGCCACATCATGGATCACCTGGTCGTAGGCACGTTGCATAAACGTAGAATAGATATTACAGAAAGGCATTTTACCATGCACTGCCAGTCCTGCCGAGAATGTAACTGCATGCTGTTCGGCAATGCCAACATCAAACGTTCTGTCAGGCATTTTTTCCATCATAATATCCATTGAGCATCCGGTGGTCATGGCGGGTGTTATACCGACAATGTCAGGATTCATTTCTGCAAGTTCGACAAGTGTGTGCCCGAACACATTCTGGTATTTGGGAGGCTCGGGTTTGTTGTTATTGATCTTATAGATCTTGCCTGTTTTCTTATCGAATCTGCCCGGAGCATGGAATATTGTCTGGTCTATCTCCGCCTGTTTGAACCCTTTCCCTTTTTTTGTGATGCAATGCAGGATTTTCGGACCCGGTATATCCTGCAGGTCTTTAAGCACTTTTGCGAGATAGATCACATCATGCCCGTCAACAGGACCGAAATACCTGATGTTCAATGCTTCAAAAAGGTTGCCGTGCCTGAGGACTATTGATTTTATCCCGCTGTCGAGTTTCTGGATTATAGCCTGTGCATTAGGCCCGAACCTGCTGACTTTGCCAAGCAGTCTCCACACATCATTTTTTACTTTATTATAAGTTTTGGATGTGGCAATGTCAACCAGGTATTCTTTAAGAGCGCCTGTATTCTGGTCTATTGCAATATTGTTATCATTAAGTATTACCAGCAGGTTGGTTTTCTGGGCAGCAGCATTATTAAGACCTTCAAAAGCCTGTCCTGCTGACATAGAACCGTCCCCGATAACAGCCACTATCTGTCTTTTATCTTTTTTATTATGACATGCAACAGCCATTCCGAGAGCAGCAGAAATAGATGTTGAAGAATGACCTACGCCAAAAGCATCATATTCGCTTTCACAAATACGCGGAAAACCACTAATGCCTTTGTATTTCCTGTTTGTATTAAAAATATTTTTTCTGCCGGTAAGGATCTTATGACCATAAGCCTGATGTCCTACATCCCATACAATTTGGTCATGTGGTGTATTTAATACATAATGTAGGGCAACCGTGAGTTCAACAACGCCCAGGCTGGCTCCGAAATGCCCCGGGTTACTTGATACTTCATCAATAATGAACTGACGCAATTCTTTGCAGACGTGTACGAGATCTGTAACTTGTAATTTTTTCAGATCCGGAGGATATTTTATATTGTCTAAAAAATTATTTTTCTTCACTGTATCCGGCTAAGTGCTTTCCTATTAAAAACTTACAAAGTTAATATTTATTGTGCATAATATCACAATAACTTATAAACAATATGTGTTTCATATCTTTACTGCTTATCTGTTTTTGAACATAAATTTAGTTGGTATCTTTGAGAGTTTAACAAAAAAAATACAGTTATGTTTAACAGGATCAATATTTTACTTTATGCAGTTTTAATTGCCTGCATATTATTTTCGTGTGTTCCGGCAAGGCAGTTTAATGATTTAAAGGAAAGAAACCTGAAGTGTGAAGAGGAGCGTGAGAATCTGAAGGAACAGGTGAAAGATCTGACGGTAAAGAATACAGAGCTTGCTTCGGAGCTGGAGCAGATAAAGAAGCAGATAAACAGTTTGATAAATGATACTACGGTAATGGGTGTTTCCCTGAGAAAGATCACAAAGCAGTATGACCAGATCAACAAGCTTAATGATGAGTTGATTGAGAAACAGAAAGAGCTGGTAAAAGGGAATACAGAGGAGACCAGAAAGATCCTTGCCGAACTGCAGGCGGCAAAGGAAGATCTTAATAAGAAGGAAGATGAGCTGAGGACGTTGGAACGTAACCTTGATGAAAAAAGAAAAAATCTCGAAGAATTAAAGGCTGATCTTGAGACAAGGGATAAGGAACTGGATGCAAAAAATGCAGAACTGATAGAGTTGCAGAATATACTTAACAGAAAAGATTCTGTTGTTAATGCACTGAAGAATAAAGTTATGGACGCATTACTTGGTTTTGGCAGCGACGAGCTGACTGTTGAGCAGAAGGGGGCAAAAGTGTATGTAAAGCTTGAAGAGAAACTGTTATTCAAGTCAGGAAGTTTTACAGTGAATCCCAAGGGACAGAAAGCAATACAAAAACTGGCGAAAGTGCTTGAGCAGAATCAGGATATCAATATAATGATCGAGGGACACACTGATAATGTTCCTTACGGCGGCAGCGGCAACCTTAAGGACAACTGGGACCTGAGTGTAAAGCGTGCTACTTCGGTATTAAGGATATTGCTCGAAGGTTCGACAATTGACCCGAAAAGGATCACTGCTGCAGGCAGGAGCGAGTATCTGCCTGTTGAAAAGGAAGATACTAAGGAGGCAAGGCAGAAGAACAGGAGAACAGAGATCATACTGACACCTAAGCTGGATGAGCTTCTGGAGATATTAGAGTAGTTATTGTTGTTTTGTGCATTATAATTTTGAAAATTTGATATTGTTTCGAAATTCGGATTTCGTGCTTCGGATTTGATATTTTATTTAATCATCCTTTACAATAATGTCTTCAGATATTTATAATTACCTCTCTCATCTTACCTTAAGTAAATATATTAACCTTTTAAAGCTTGGTTTTAGTTTTTACTATTCCAGGTTTACTAAGAAGTATTATTTTTCGGGTTTGCCTGCCAGTATCACTGTTGAACCGACGACATCCTGTAACCTGAAATGCCCGGAGTGCCCTGTTGGTACAGGAGTAATAACAAGACCGGCAGGAAATATGGATCCCGGACTGTTTAATAAGATCATTGATGAGTTATATCCATGCCTGTCATACATGATATTATATTTTCAGGGAGAGCCTTATTTGCATCCCAATATTTTTGATATGATCGGATATGCTGATAAAAAAAGAGTATTTACAGCAATATCCACGAATGCACATTATCTGGACGAAAAAAATGCTGAAAGAACTGTCAGTTCAGGATTGAAGAAACTGGTGATTTCCATAGATGGTACTACTCAGGATGTTTATGAAAAGTACAGAACTGGCGGCGATCTTGAAAAAGTAATACAAGGTATAAAAACCCTGGTTGATACGAAAAAAAGGATAAGATCTGCAACACCATATACAGTTATCCAGTTCATTGTATTCAGGTTCAATGAGCATCAGACCGAAGATATTAAAAAACTGGGAAAACAATTAGGTGTTGACAGGGTAGAGATCAAAACGGCGCAGATATATGATACTGAGAAAAATTCTGACCTGATCCCCTCTTTGGATAAATATTCAAGATATTCGAGATCAGGGGATGGCAAATACTCTATTAAGAGTGATCTGCCAAATTATTGCTTCAGGATGTGGGCATCGGCGGTTATCACCTGGGATGGCAAAGTCGTTCCGTGCTGTTTTGACAAAAATGCGGAGCATATTATGGGAGACATTACCAGGCAATCATTCACAGAGATCTGGAAAGGAAAAGATTATATTGATTTTAGAAAGGCAGTCCATAAGAACAGGAAAGGGATAGATATTTGTAATAATTGTACGGAAGGGCTGAGATTATAAATTTCTAATTATCCAGGTCATCAAACTCATTATCAGGTTCGGGCAGGGCAGGTTTTTGTTTTGTCTGTCTGGCAAAAGTAATGCTTGTATTAAGCTCAAATCCAATAAGCAGTATAAGAGAATTCAGGTGCATCCACATCAGTATCACTATCAGGGTGCCGATCGATCCGTAAAGTTTATTATACTGACCAAAATTATTCACATAAAAAGAAAATCCCAGTGAAGTCAGGATCGTCAGTAAGGTTGCCAGTGTTCCTCCGGCAGAGATAAATCTCCATTTTGTTTTTTTTGCAGGCGCCATGTAGTAGATAAATGATATGGCAAAAAAGAACAGTGCAAGTATAATGACCCATTTGCCACCCATAACAAAATAATATGTGAAGTTTTTTTCTATCATTCCCAGTTCGACAAGTCTGTTAGCTCCCAGTTTGCTGAATACTATAAGTACGATTGCAAAAACAACAAGGAATGTAAGTATAAGAACCAGTATCAGGGAAACAAGTCTTTGCGCGAACCATGAGCGTGTCTCAAAGGAGTGGTATGAGGCATTAAAAGCTGCTATCATAGAGTTGATCCCGTTGGTTGAAAAATACAATGCCGCAAGAAAACCGAAAGACAATAAGCCTTCCCTGCGTTTGGAAATAAGGTCAACTATTGTTTCCTGTACTGATTGATAAGCAGTGTCAGGCAGGAAATCCCGGAGGAGGTTCAGCAGGTTTCCCTGCATATTTTCAACAGGGAAGTAAGGAATGAGAGTAAAGAAAAAGATCAATGCCGGAAATACAGCAAGAAAAAAGTGAAATGCTATGGAGGATGCCCTGGTTGAGAGTGAGCCTTTTTGAATGCCTTTAAAGAAAAAACGCCCGACATCATAAAGTGGCATCCTGTCAAAGCCCGGAATAATAATATGTTTAGCCCGGTCAACGACACTTTCTATCTGGGTGCTGAAATACTTGTATTTTTTTTTGTCTGGCATATACCGACTCTGGTTTTATTGATTATCATTGGTTGCTATAAGGCTCATGTCCAGGCTTTTAACGTGGTGCGTAAGAGCGCCTACCGATACATAATCTACGCCGCATTCAGCATATTCCCTTATATTTTCCAGTGTTATCCCTCCTGAAGACTCGGTTTCATAATTGCCATTGATCAGCTTAACAGCCTCCCTGGTCAGATCAACAGAGAAATTATCAAGAAGGATCCTGTTAATACCGCCAACAGTAATGATCTTTTCAACATCGCTGATATTTCTTGCTTCAATGATCACCTCTGTGGTTTTGTTATTTCTTTTAAAAAAATCAGTTACTTTATTTATTGCCTGTTCAATACCACCTGCGAAATCAATATGATTGTCTTTGATAAGTACCATATCGTAAAGCCCCATCCGGTGATTTTGTCCTCCCCCGATCCTGACAGCTTCTTTTTCAAGGAATCTCATGCCAGGTGTTGTTTTCCGAGTATCCAGGATCCTGGTTTTCAGTCCGGCCAGCTTTTGAACGTACATATCAGTTGATGTTGCGATCCCGCTCATTCGTTGCATAATGTTCAGAACCAGGCGTTCAGTTTGCAATATGGATATTACTTTGCCCTCTGCAATTAATACAATATCCCCATTATTGACTTTATTGCCGTCATTAATAAGGATGTTGATATTCAGGGAGTTGTCGAATTTTTTAAATATATAATGTGCTGTTTCAACACCTGCAAGAATGCCTTTCTGTTTTATTACCAATTGGGCGGTACCATATTTATTTTCAGGAATGCAAGCCAGGGAAGTAATATCACCATCGCCTATATCTTCCTGTAATGCATTAGTAATGAATGCATCCAAATAGTGTTTATTCATCTTCTTCTTCTATTCTTAAAGAATGGATATAAGGTTTTTCGTTTTTTGTCTTAAGAAGTATATAAACCCTGAAATTACCGTTTGAAGTAAATAGTGTGCCAATTGCGTATTTGGCTCCTTCTCCTCCCCTGTGAATTATCGTGAAGTTCGTGGGTTTGTGTTTGCTGAAGAAATCTTTGAGGATCAGTTCTGCCTGAGTCCTGCTGTAAACATCTTCCTTATCAAGAATTACAAGTTCAATATTTGTGTCGAAATATTTTGCCAGTTCCCTGGAATTCCCTGATTTTATTGCTGCTGTGATACCTTCAGGTATGTCAGTGGGAATATAAGCAAAGCTGTTTTGCATAAAGAATGCAAATAATATAAAAATTGAAACAGCGTGAATAGAAGTTCTCATAATAAAAACCTTATTTTTGAGATACGAATAATATAGCGATACTAATATACGAATTCATGCGAATTATACGAATATAATAGGTATATTAACAAAATTTACATTACCTGATTTTATTCGCAGCAAAAATTAAACCAAAATACATCATGCCATACATTTGTTGAACGTTTTAATTTTGGTCAGGTATTTAACAAGTTGGCATATGGCTTTTAATATCAAATTGTTACATTGTTACATTGCTACATTGTTGAAATACAGCGAAAAACAATTGAACAATTGAGCAATCGAACAATGATGCAAGTTACAAATAAATTTATTAAATCAATGAAGGTAAAATTATTATTCACAGGAAAAACCGAGGAAGGCTATATAAGACAAGGGATAGAAATATTTAAAAAGAGACTGGGGCATTATTTACCCTTTGAGATAATTGAAATACCGAAGATAAGGAATATTAAAAAAATCACTGCAGAGCAGCAAATTAAAAAGGAAGGGGAGCTTATTATGAAAAATATAAAAGAAGGAGAAGAGGTTTTTTTACTTGATAAGGAAGGGAAACAATATTCATCGGAGGAACTGGCAGGTTTTTTGCATAAAAAAACACTTGAAGGAATAAAAACACTGGTTTTTGTTACAGGTGGAGCTTATGGGTTTTCAGCAGATATTTATAAGAAGTACAATAAAAAGATATCGTTGTCAAAAATGACTTTTACACATGAGATGGTCAGGTTGATATTTGTTGAGCAGCTATACAGGGCTATGACCATTATCAGGGGAGAAAGTTATCACCATTAGTAAACAGTAACATTTATAAATCCCAAATCCCAATGTCAAACTTCAAAGAAAATCCCAAATTCCAACATCAAACTTCAAAATAAATCCCAAATCCCAACGTCAAACTTCAAAGAAAATCCCAAATCCCAATGTCAAACTTCAAAGAAAATCCCAAATTCCAACATCAAACTTCAAAATAAATCCCAAATCCCAACGTCAAACTTCAAAAGAAATTTCAAATTCTAATGTCTAATTTTGTAATAAACCAATATCCCTAACCAATATTGTTAATTTGAATTTGTATTTTTGGATTTTGAAATTATTAATGGGAGCATTAAATTTTAAAAAGCCGTTATATTTATTATTAGCAGGTGTAATACTGTATCTGGGAATATTTTGCCTGGAGACCTTTCTGCCACATTACTATGATTTTGATCATGATGTTGACTCATTCCGCAAAGTCCTCAGGGAGAAAGAAGCTGAACTTGACGATATTATTGCAGATTTCGGAGAGCAGATAAAGGGGCAGGATATCCGGTATTTTTCGTATAAAAGGATTGATGCCTGTAAAGAACTGTATGAAGATAAGGGGATTGCAATATATATATATGATAATGACACTTTAAAATTCTGGTCAAACAATTTCATTCCTGTACCTGATCATTATAAGAAGTCGCTTTTTAATAAAAATGCCGCATATCTTGAGAATGCCTGGTACCTTATAAGTGTTAGCGATTCAGGAGATAAGAAGGTTGTGGGCTTGTCTTTGATAAAGAGCCGGTATTCCTATGAGAATGAGTTTTTAGTAAATGAATTTTCTAAAGATTATAATTTTCATTCCTCATTTGAGATCTCATTATTCCCGTCAAATAACAGTTATATTATCAATGCCAACAACGGGAATTTTTTGTTTTATCTTACACCTTCAGGCAACAGAGTATCTGCATCCGGATATTTTATCATACAGTTTCTGTATTGCCTGCTATTGATATGCCTGTTGTTTTTTATGTATTATACTGTACAGTCGCTTAACGGATTTTTCCGCACGAACTGGTGGCTGCCTGCACTGTTGCTTGATATAGTAATTGTCAGGTATCTGATGATACGGTTCAGTTTTCCTGATGCGCTTTATGATCTTGATCTTTTCAGTCCTCAGTATTATGCAGGATCATTCTGGTTCGCTTCACTGGGGGACTTTTTGCTTAATGCCATATTTTTATTATTTTTTTCTTTTACATTTTTCAGGTACTTTTCTTTACCTTCTGCCATATCAGTAAGAAAAAATCTGTCATTGGCACTACTGATAATATTGATCCTGATTACAGGTTTCGTATATATGTGTTTATATTATTTATTCAAAAACCTGATCTTCAATTCAAGCATACTTTTTGAAGTTTACAAGGTGTTTGACCTGAATATATACAGCTTTACGGGATTTATAATCATTGCATTTTTATTAGCGTCATTCATATTTATTACAGACAGGATCATTGCGGTAGCAACAAACCTGGCTGATTACCGGAAGTTTTTAATAATTGCTGTTATTGTATATGTGGTATTTTATGCTGTAATGATACCTGCCGGTTATATAACAGACATTTTCTCCATATTATTTTTTCTTTTACTGATATATTTGATATCAAAGGCAAGGTACAGGCCTAAAGGATATCAGTATTCATACAAAGTAGTTATATTATTTATTGTTTCAGTATTTACGGTATATTTTGTTACTGACAATACAAATAGTAAAGAAAGAGAGATAAGAAAGACCAAAGCAGTAAGTCTTGCCACGGAGCGCGACCCTATTGCCGAGCTGCTTCTTGAAGAAATTGAGGGCAGGATGAGAGAAGATCGCGTATTGGATGAACATTTCAGCCGGCAGCAGGCAGATAAGGAGAAGATCACGGAATACCTGTTATCCAATTATTTTTACGGTTATTTTAAAAAATATGATGTTGAGATTATTTTCTGTGAAAATACGGAAGGTATAGACCCTGATAACAAGATAAGTAATTGCGAGGGTTATTTCGGTGAAATTACAGATAATATAGGTTTTCGGCTAAAGCCGACTTCAGGTTATTATTTTCTCGATAATTCCAACGGCAGCATCAGTTATCTGGGATCATACAAGTATAGGGGAATAACCGAACAGGAGGATTATTTGATGTATTTTATACTGGATTCCAGGCTGATGTCCGAAGAACTGGGGTATCCCGAACTGTTACTTGATGATAAGCTACGTAAAGAGTCTGTGATAACAGATTATTCCTATGCCAAATACAATAATGGAAGGCTTGTAACCCAGTCAGGTGATTTTTCCTATAGCCTGACAACTGATATTTATGATTATCCTGAAGACAGGAAGTTTTTCTTTTTAAGTTTTGACGGTTATAGTCATCTGATCTATAATATTGATAAAGAAAATTTAATATTGTTAAGCAAGCCATTGTTAAAACCCCTGGATATCCTGATATCTTTTTCTTATATTTTTCTGATCTTTTACCTGTTATTGACGATCGGTCTGGCAGCCGGCAATCCAAACCTGCCTGAACAGTATTTGGCAGTTACCTTTAAGGACAGGATCAAAATATCGCTCGTTTCAGTTCTGATACTGTCCTTATTACTGATCGGGGGCAGCACTGTATATTATAATATAAAACAATATCAGGATACACAATATGAGCAGATAAGTGAGAAAAAACAGAGTGTATTGATAGAGCTTGAACACAAGCTTGCAACTGAAGAGGAATTAACACCGGAATTATATGAATATGTACATACTTATTTATTAAAATTTTCTAACGTATTTTATTCTGATATCAATCTTTATGACCTTGATGGCAATCTTTATGCTTCATCCCGGACAGAGATCTTTGACAAGGGGCTTATAGGTACAAGGATGGATCCGGAAGCTTATTTACAGGTTGCGATTAATAAAAAGCCCAAATTTGTGCATAAGGAAAAGATCGGGAGGCTAAGTTATTTATCAGCTTATGCGCCATTCAGAAATGAAGAGAACAAACTGCTGGCATATCTTAACCTGCCGTATTTTACAAAGCAGAGTTTTATTCAGAAGGAGATAACAGGATTAGTTGCTGCAATAATCAATATATATGTTATATTAATCCTGCTTGCCATAGTTGTGGCTGTATTTATCTCTACAAGGATAACCCAGCCTTTACGTCTTATACAGGAACGGTTCCGTGAGATCCAACTCGGAAGGAAGAACGAACCTATAGAGTACGCAGGGAGGGATGAGATAGGCAGTTTGATAAATGAGTATAACAGGATGGTTGTTGAGTTGTCTGAAAGCGTTGAGTTGCTTGCCAAATCAGAACGCGAATCCGCATGGAGGGAGATGGCAAGGCAGATAGCTCATGAGATAAAGAATCCATTGACACCGATGAGATTGAATGTTCAATTGCTTGAGCGCTTATGGAGGGATAAGGATCCGGATTTTGAGGAACGGCTGGTTAAGGTTGCCAGGTCATTGATAGACCAGATCGATACACTGTCAACCATTGCAAATGAATTTTCGAATTTTGCAAAGATGCCAAAGGCAAGCAATGAGCCGGTTAATATTATTACAAAGATCAGAAACAGTGTAAATCTGTTTGAGGATACTGAAAATGTTACAATTGACATTTATCTGAACGATATATCCGAAGCATGGGTTTTTGCAGATAAAGAGCAGGTAATCAGTATATTCAATAATTTGATAAAGAATGCAATACAGTCAATACCGGAAGAACATGAAGGTAAGATAAATATTTCTGTTTCAAAGACTGATAGCTCTGTTACAATAGAGATCAGAGATAATGGTACAGGTATTCCTGATGAGATGAGGGACAAGCTGTTTGAACCGAACTTTACGACAAAAACAAGCGGTATGGGACTTGGGCTTGCAATTACCAGGAATATTATAGAAAGTTGCCAGGGAAGTATTTGGTTCGAAACCGAATTGGGCAAAGGAACCACTTTTTACGTTGAATTGCCCCTGACGGAGGTATAGGGGGGTAGGGGTATAAGGGTATAAGGGTATAAGGGTATAAGGGTATAAGGGTATAGGGGTATAGGGGTATAGGGGTATAGGGGGTAGAGATTATTTTTTATGGGACAGAGCTGCAGGGAGAAGGTCTTTGTTTACAAGCAGGTTTCTCATTTTGTATGGTAAAATATCAGCGAACTTTCTTAATGATACAGAAACCCCAAAAAGTATGTAAGCAGGAATAAGCCCTGCCATTGTCCATATATTTAGTTTAGTTTTGTTCGCTTCATAGTTACAGATCTTAGCATATTTCCCTGTAATATGATCAATAATGCGTATATCTTTCTTACTCATTTCTTTTTTCCATGTATCCGCCCTGCTTTTATTTATTGGCTCTGACAGGCTTTTAAAATTTTTTCTGACTTCTTCTTCCGGGTATTTGCTGAATATGTTTTCTGCATTTTTGTGAAAATCAAATATACCGGGAGCATGGTCAATCCCCAGGAATCCGGTAACATTTTTCATTACCTGTTCAGGATCTGATACAAGGTCTTCATACCTGACAGTATAAAATTTGCCTTGAAGGTTATTTTTTACCTTGTGTATTTTTTTTGTCAGGTACTTCCATCTGAAAGCGAGATATTTAATGGAATGCATCTCAAAATCCACCTTTAGGGATGACAGTATATTGGCTCTGGGATCTCTTACCATGTGAATAAATTTTGCATTGGGAAATAGCTTTATAAGTCTAGCGGGATAGTATGAATATAAAGGATTCTTATCACCTGTTATCAATATTTCCTTTTTCTCAAAACATGACTGGTAATGATAATTTACGGTCTTACATATTATTTCCCAGGGATGATCCCCTTCCATTGACAAAATGCTTTCTTTTAATTTGGTTGTATCAATTGTCCAGTATTCAAACCATCTTTGTTTTAGAAGATCGTTATAAAATTTTAGCAGGTTACTTTTTGTCCGGTGTTTAACACCGGCATATTTAAAGGAAAGGTTAAGAATATATGGTGATTCGAGAGGGATATTTACATTGGGATGTGCATCGAGCAGCGTGCGTAAAAGTGTTGTACCGGAGCGTGGCTGACCGATAATGAAAAATAAAGGTAATGATCTGATTTTATTTATATCCACGGATATTTTAATTTAATATATGCAAATGTATATAAATATAGCGATGCTAATCGTGCCTTTCGGCAGATAAATATACGAATGTAAGCTAATTATACTAATAAATGCATTCGTATAATTCGTATAAATTAGTATATTGGCATCGGGTTCATTCGTATATAATAATATTGTGAAATGTTATTCAACTCATTTCATTTCCTGGTATTTTTCCCTATTGTAGTCATCCTGTACTTTTCCATTCCACACAGGTGGAGGTGGCTCCTGCTGCTTATTGCCAGCTATTATTTTTATATGTGCTGGAAGGTCGAATATATCTTTTTAATAGTAGGATCAACACTGATAGATTATTATGCAGGCAGGCAGATGGGGAAGATCCCCGAGAGATCAAAGCGGAAAAAATATCTGATAATCAGTCTGATAGTTAACCTGGGATTATTATTCGGATTCAAATATTTCAATTTTGTTAACGACAGCGTCAGGGATGCGTTTAATTATTTCAATATTTTTTACGGCGTTCCTGCTTTCAATGTGTTACTGCCTGTAGGGATCTCTTTTTATACTTTCCAGACTCTTAGCTATACAATTGATATTTATAATGGCAGGTCAAAACCCGAACCGCATATAGGGAAGTTCGCTTTGTATGTATCGTTTTTCCCGCAGCTTGTATCAGGTCCTATTGAACGTTCCTACACTTTGCTGCCGCAGTTTCACAAGGATAACAGGTTTGATCAGAACAATGTGACAAGTGGTCTTAAGCTGATGATGTGGGGATTTATCAAGAAAGTGGTGATAGCAGACCGCCTGGGTATATATGTTTTTAAGGTTTTCAGTCAGCCTCATCTATACGAGGGTTTTCCGGTAATATTTGCATCCATATTCCTTCTTGTACAGGTTTACTGCGACCTTTCAGGGTACTCGGATATTGCTATCGGAACAGCCAGGGTCATGGGTTATAAGCTGATGCGCAATTTCAACAGACCGTTCATTGCACGGTCAATAGCTGATTTCTGGGCAAGATGGCATATCTCCCTGACAACCTGGTTCAGGGATTATCTGTATATCCCCCTGGGAGGGAACAGGGTGCCCAAATGGAGATGGCACTATAACATATTTATCACGTTCCTGCTCAGTGGATTATGGCATGGTGCAAGCTGGTCATTTGTTATTTGGGGAGCCCTGCACGGATTATTCCAGATGGTTGAAAAAGCAACAAAAAAGTACCGGGAATCCTTTGCTGAATTTATTGGTCTCGTCAGAGCACCAGGGCTTAAAGACTATATTAATATAGTCATTACATTCTGCCTGATATGTTTTGCAACGATATTTTTCGGGGCCAGGTCCCTGGATGATGCATATATACTGATACTAAAACTGGGAACATTCTCAGATAGCGGTATAATTGACAATTTCATTAATGTCATGAAAAACAAAGAAGTATTACTTTGTATTATATTTATAATATTTCTGCTGGTCATAGAGTATATACACGAGAAGTACAGCATAGTCAGGATCATTGGCAGAAAGCCCCTGATTATCCGATGGGCTGTATATCTTGGTGCGGTGATATTTATTATTGTATTCGGAGTGTTTACAAATGTGGAATTTATATATTTTCAGTTTTGACGTCAATAACAAGAACACGCGAACACATGAACATACGAACACATAAAAAATGGCAAAATCGTTTATAATAAAATTATTTGTTTTCCTTGGATTACTTATAGGGGTAAGTCTGGCACTTAATGAGTTATATAAAAGTTTCCTCAGAAATAATTATTTCAGCTACGAAAAAGACAGGCAGTTCAGGAATTATACCGGCAAACTTGAATATCTTCTTATGGGTGATTCCCACATACAGAATGGAATAAATCCGGAATTTCTTGAGAACAGTTTTAATTATGCCGGTGCATGGGAAAATTATGTGCAGACCTATTATAAACTGAAGAATATTGTTGAGGAACAAAAAAGGATCCCGGAAAATATCATTTTACCTGTTGATCTGGGCTCATTTACATCCTTCAGGAGAGAAAGATTCAAGAATGACCATTACTGGGTTAATTATATGGATTATTTTGAAGTGGCGGAAAACTTCGGGGACAGACTATTCATAAATAAATGGATAATCGGTAATTATTTTACTTATGCGGAATGTTATGAATCATTGTTTAAGTATCTGACAAGAAAAAAAAGAGAGAATATGTTTCCCAACGGTTTTAAGCCATGTATAGTCAGAAACACGGAATCAGAGGAAAGGGAGCTTGATGGAGAAAGGATCGCAAACCTGTATTTTAAGAACTATAGTTATTATAATTCCGACCTGGGTGATTATTTTGGGAAGATGCTGGAGTTCTGTGAACAGCATAAAATACACGTTATCCTGATAAAGATGCCGGTGGCAAGGGAATATTGCGTACAGGCTTCGGGGTATTTCAGTAAAGACAGTCTTTACAATACTGTTGGGAATATTATTGAAAAACATAAGGACAATACCACACTGCTTGATTATCAGGAACTTTTTTTTGATAATCCGGAATACATGTACAACCATGATCATCTGAATTATAACGGTGCCAATGAATTTACCAGGATACTGAGCAGGAGGTTAAAGGAGGGGAATACCCCCTCTCCCGACAAGTCGGGATCCCTGCCTGCCGGCAGGCAGGTCCCCCGAAGGGGGAGAATAATAGATTGTAGGATGGCTTTCCAAAGCCGTCATTAACATTAACAATATCTATGAATAAAAAAAATATTACAATAGCGCTTACCGGGTTGTGCAATGTTGACAATCCTGCTTCTGGAATGGCATTTATCAAATGTATTAAAAGGTCGGATATTTTTAATGCAAAGATCATAGGGCTTGTATATGATAATATGGAGCCGGGAATATACTTCAAAGATCTTGTTGACGAAGTATATCTTGTTCCTGATCCGCTAAAAGACAAAGGATCTGTTTATGACCGGATAAAAGAGATACATATAAAGGAAAAGATTGATGTTCTGTTTCCACATCTGGACGCCGAGATGAAGGAATATATTAATAATGCGGACAGGTTTGCAGGTATTGGCATAAGGTCATTCATGCCGACCTTTGAACAGTTTGAGGAAAGGCAAAAGGAAAACCTGCCTGAGTTTGGTGAGGAATACGGAATCCGGGTACCTTTAAGCCAGACGATCAGTAATATTGAAGATTTCAGAGATTTAAAAAGCGGTTTAGACTATCCTGTTGTTGTTAAATCAAAGCATTATGTGACAGGAGTGGCAGATAATTTTGACATGGCTAAAGCGCTTGCATTAAGACTCGAAAAAAGCTGGGGAGGACCAATAATAATACAACAATACATTAAAGGAGATGAATTTTGTATTGCTGCGCTGGGTGACGGGCATGGCAACCTGATGGCTTCAGTTACCCTTAAGAAATTATTTTACAATGAAAAAGGCAAGATATGGTTTGCCAAAGCAGTTAAGGATAAAAGGCTCACGGACCTTGCCGAAAGGATCATCAGGGGAACATCATGGCGCGGTGCCATGGAGATAGAGCTTATACTTACTCCTGAGAATGAAATATTTGTTTATGAGATCAATCCCCGGATACCGGCATGGATATATTATGCGGCCGAACTGGGGCAGAACATACCTGAAGAGCTTGTGAAGCTGGCACTGGATATGCCGGTCACACCAATGACAGACTATTTAACGGATAAAATATATGTCAGGTTTACGAATGATATGGTTATTGAATCAGATGACTTCCGGAAGTTGGAAAAGGATAGATATTTATAATAAATCCCAACATCAAACATCAAACTTCAAAATAAATTCCAAATCCCAACATCAAACATCAAACATCAAAGAAAATCCCAAATCCCAACGTCAAACTTCAAAATAAATCCCAACAACAAACATCAAACATCAAAATAAATACAATATTTTAAATCCAAAACAAGACGAAATAATTTTTATCTTTACCATTACAAAATACGATCCCTGTAATATGAGATTATTATTGATACTTGCAATATTTACTGTTTTATTATGCAAAGGTTATTCCCAGAGTTACGATCCTTTGCATAAGCCAAATACCTTCCGGAATAAAGATAATCCATATTACTGGGCTAACAGTAAACCTTATGAAGGCTACTGGCAGCAGGACGTCCATTATAGCCTGAAGATAACGCTTGATGAGAAGAATGACAGGATTGACGGTAAAGAGGAACTGGTTTACTGGAATAATTCACCGGATGAGCTTGAATATGTTTATTTCCATCTATACCAGAATGCATATAAACCCGGCACATACTACGATAGTAAGACAAGAGCAGGAGGAGATAAATACACTTACGGGGACAGTGATGACCTCAAAAAAGGCACTGTCATTGACAAGATCACTGTGAACGGGAAACAGGTAAAGACCGAACAGGATAATACTATTTTGAAAGTTTTTTTGCCCGAACCCCTGAAAAGCGGGGATTCTGTCCGCTTTGATGTTGATTTCAAAACATATTTCGGTAAAGATCCGCCCTGGCGAAGAATGAGGGTATATGACGTTCATGGCTATAAGCATTATAATGTCACACATTTTTACCCACGTATCACAGTATATGACCGCAAGTTCGGATGGACTACAGATCAGCATTTAGGTAAGGAATTTTATGGTGACTTCGGCACTTATGATGCGGAGATCACCCTGGCAAATAATTTTATCCTGGACGGAACAGGATACCTGGTTAACAGGAGTGAGATGTTGCCGGATACACTGAGAAAAAAGCTGGATATATCAAATTTTAAAAACAAGCCGTGGGAGTCAGATCCTTCTGTGATAATACCCTATGACAGTACAAAAACAAAGACATGGATCTTCCATGCGGAAAATGTTCATGATTTTGCTTTTACAGCAGATCCGACCTACAGGATCGGCGAGGTTGAATGGAATGGTATCAAAGCTTATGCACTTGCACAGGAATCTCATGCAATAGGTTGGCAGGATGCTGCTTTGCTGGCTATGGCTATTGTAAAGACATATTCCGAAGATATCGGGATGTACAGGTATCATAAGATGATCGTTGCTGACGCCAACAGCGGGATGGAATATCCCATGCTTACACTGGACGGCGGTTTTTCACCCTATTATATGTATGTGTTTTCTCATGAGATCGGACATAACTGGTTTTTTGGCCAGGTAGGATCAAATGAAACATACAGGGCAGTGCTTGATGAAGGATTTACACAGTTTCTGACAGTGTGGTTTCTCGAGAAATTTGATAAAAAAGTTCCTGACTGGGGAATATCACCGTCAGCAGGATATATTGACAGATACAGGAAGCATTTCTCTTCTAGGTATGAAAACTCTTACTATTCATATTTGCATGATGCAATAAGAAATGAATCACCCCGTCTGAACCAGCATTCTGACTATTTTAAATCTTATTACGAATACAGGAATGTCTATCATAAAGGCACCACAATGCTTTATAACCTGCAGTATGTGCTGGGGGACAGCCTGTTCCTTGATGCCATGAAGCATTATTTTGAGAAGTGGAAATTCTGCCATCCCTATCCGGAGGATATGAGGCAGGCTTTTTCAGAAGCTGCCGGGACCGATCTGAACTGGTTCTTTGATCAGTGGCTTACGTCATCTGAAATCATTGACTATTCTGTGGCAGGTGTTAAAAGGATAAACAAACAGGATGATCATATCATAAAGTTCAAAAGAAAGGGTGGGATGCAGATGCCTGTTGATTTTACTGTTACTTCCCGTTACGACTCCACATATTCATATCATATCCCGAACACATGGTTTGTGAAGAACACTGATGCAACAATACTGCCCAAATGGACAGGATGGAACAAGCTGAATCCTGTATATAAAGCCAGGGTCAATATCCCTGGTGGAATCAGGGATATAAGGATTGACACTACATTACGTCTTGCTGATGTAAACCTTCTGAACAGCAGTAAAAAGTTGCCTGTAAAGATATATTTTGATTCGCAGGTTAAGAATCTGCCTGAGTGGGATACTTATGAAGTTTATTTCAGACCTGATCTATGGTATAATGGTTTTGACGGCATAAAGGTCGGCGCGCACATGAATGGTAATTATATGGATTATCGTCATAAGTTCAATGTCAGTATCTGGTTCAATCCGGGTCTGCTGACAAATCAGTTCATTGATGATCATTATCTGAATCAGAATGATATATTGTCTTTCAGGTTTGAGTATTCTACTCCTGCAGACCGGATAAGCAGGAAGTCGAATATTAATTTCAGTGTAAAAAGCCTGGATGGATTACATGCATGTATTATCGGTGCGGATAAGAAATGGGACAGGAACAGGAATGAGTTATATTTTTATATCAAATCCATGTACAGGAAAGACAGTACTGACCTTATTTATCTTCTTTATCCGGATGAATGGGAAACGGGCAGATATAATAATACCATTAATTTAGGTGTCGCACGAAAATTCCGGTATGGTTCAGGTAATTGTAATATTGATCTTCACCTGAGATCAGCAACGCTGCTTAGTGATTATGATTATTCCTTTATTACACTTTCAGCAATAAATAGGCTGAAGATCAGCAAGTTAGGATTTGGCACAAGGATTATTATGCAATACGGAACAGGCACGGATATACCACGGGAATCGGCTTTATATTTGGCAGGCGCTAATCCCGAGGAGATGATGGATAATAAATATACAAGGGCAATAGGATTTTTTGACAATAACTGGGATAATAATTATGATAATAACTGGATAGGTCACGGGGAGGCGCTTCAGGGTTTTCATCATGGGGGAGGGCTGAACCTTCGGGGATATTCAGGGTATCTTGTTGTAGAGGAAGTTATGGATAATAAATATATTTTTGCTTACAAAGGGTATTCGGGCATTGCTGCAAATGCGGAGATGGAATTCGGAAGGCTTGTTAACCCGCTGCCGAAATCCGTAAGGCGGTGGCTTGGATTCGATATGTATCTGTTTGGTGATGCAGGGGTTATCAATATCAATTCTGTGAATAAAGATATTGTGTTCTGCGATCTGAGGGTAGATGCTGGTATCGGTGCAGCATTAACGGTTAAAAAGTGGGGACCGTTACAGAAAGTAAAGCCATTGACAATAAGGTTTGATGCACCGGTATTTTTGAACAGACCTCCTGCGGAGCAGGAGTATTTGCAGTTCAGGTGGGTTGTTGGAGTGAACAGAGCGTTTTAAAAAGTCAAAAGTCAAATTGAAAAATGCAAAAGGAAAACAGGAAGATGAGATTGTCAGTGGTTATATGTGCATATAATAAGGCGGATTTGCTGTTAAATGCAATAGACAGTCTTAAAGAACAATCATGTGAAAAAGATTTATTCGAACTGATAGTTATTGATAATAATAGCACTGATAATACTAAAGAAGTATGTCTGGATTTTAAATCGAATAATCCGGATATGAAGTTTTCATATTATCTTGAAAAAAAACAGGGACTTTCGTCTGCACGGAACAGAGGCATTAAAGAGTCGAATTATGAAATTATTTCATTTATTGATGACGATGCAAAAGCAAATAAGGATTATGTAAAAAATCTGCTGGACACTTTTTTGCAGAATCCTGAATATATAGCTGCCGGTGGAAAGGTGCTGCCTGTTTATCCGGGTAATAAAGAACCTGAATGGTTGTCACGATATCTCTGGGGTATTGTTGCAAAGATCGACTATGGAGATAGTTCAGGATTATTCCCAAAAAAATATCCTGCCGGATGTAATATGGCATTCAGAAAATTTATTTTTGAAAAATTTGGAGGATTTAATGAAGAATTGATTTACAGAGGAGATGAGAAATATGTTTTTAATAAATTGAAAAAGGGAAACTATAAAGTTTATTATGCAGCAAATGTTGTTGTATATCATTATATTGATGAAAAACGGATACAACATGAGGCAATATTAAAAATAAGCAGAAACATTGGTGAGTCTGAAAGGATAAGCGTCAGAAACGGGAATAATGTTTTAATAATATTTAAACTATTTAAATATTTATTCAAATTATTTGCTGCTTTTAGTATAAGTATATTATTTTGTCTGAAAGGTCAATACAAAAAAGCAAAATATTTAATATTAGTAATATGGAATACTATTCTCGGATTTATTAATTTCAGATAAGCATGGATATGGAAAAAATTTATATAGCAGGATGTGGAGGAATGCTGGGTGATGCATTCTATAAAGATTTTAAAAACGATTATAAATTAAAATGCACGGATAAGAATATTACAGATGATTGGATAGATCTTCTGGATTTCAGGGATTATGATGAATACAGAAAAGATGTTGTTGATTTTGACCCTGACATTCTTATTCATATGGGAGCATATACAGACCTTGAATTTTGTGAGAATAATATTGAGGACACATATTTGACGAATACTATTTCCGTTGAATATGCTGTTAAAATTGCAAATGAGTTGGGAATTAAATTATTATATATAAGTACTGCAGGTATTTTTGATGGAGAGAAGCCGACGTATGATGACTGGGACCTGCCTGATCCTCTGAATCACTATGGCCGATCCAAATATGCAGGGGAAATGTATGTGAAGGAGAATTCGGATAATTATCTTATTTGCAGGGCAGGGTGGATGATGGGCGCAGGTCCGGGAAAAGATAAAAAGTTTATTCAGAAGATGATGATGCAAATAAAGGAAAACAAGAAGCATCTTTATGTTGTTAATGATAAGGATGGGACACCTACTTATACACATGATTTTGCAAAAAATGTAAAATTACTTATTGAAAAAGGAGAGGAAGGGCTGTTCAATCTTGTTTGTGAAGGATTAACAAGCAGATTGGAAGTTGCCAAAGAATTAATAGAAATACTGGGCTTGGAAAATGAGATAGTATTGGAAGAAGTACCGTCAGATTATTTTAAACAGGAATATTTTGCTGACAGACCTCCAAGTGAGAGACTTGTAAACAGAAGACTTAACTGTAAAAAATTAAATATTATGAGGGACTGGAAAACAGCATTAAAAGAATATGTTAATAATTATTACCGGGACTATCTGTAAATAGCAAGAAGCGGGATTATGAGGAAGATATTGGTCAGGGTTATTAAATATGCATTAAGCAGAGCAAAGAGAAGCAGGTTAATACAAAATTTATTTGAGCAACCGGTTGATCTATCTTCATATCCTGTTTTCAGAGAATTTACAGACAGTGATCAGAGAACGTATAAATTATATTCCGGTTTACGGAGTAAGATCAAACCGGGATGGGAGAATGTACTGAAAACGTATAGATCACAGCTTCCTGCTGATCAAAATGTGATCAGGCAGAAAGTCAGTAATGGAAGGATCATGTTAGAGAAGTTTGAGCCGGTAATAGATACGTTTTCTTCCGGTATTTCAGGAAGCAGGATATTGGAAATTGGTTGTCATGATGGAGCTTTCTCTTATGCATTAGCTGAAAAGGGGGCAAAGGAAGTTACAGGTTCGGAGTATTCGGGATATAAGATTGATGCAGTTGATAGTACCGGGATAACTACAGATAAATCAGACCATATAAATAACGAGCTTGCAGAGTTAAGAGACAAAGTCTCAGTATATTTTGATGAGACCAGTAATGTGAATTTTATTGATGATAATATTTGCGAATCCGGGCTTGATCCTGACAGCTATGATATTGTTTGCAGTATAGATGTATTTGAACATCTTACTGAGCCGGAGAAAGCATTGTCGAATATTGCCAGGGTACTTAAAAAGGGAGGTGTTTCAATACATGAATACAATCCTTTTATGAGCCTAAATGGCGGGCATAGTTTATGCACTCTGGATTTTTTATGGGGGCATGTTTGCCTTAATGAAGATGATTTTGTCAGATATATTAAAGAGATCAGACCGGATGAATATGAGCCTGCGGTTTCATTTTATAAGAACGGATTGAACAGGATGACAATAGAGGACATGAAAAGATATTGTGCACAATCCGGTCTGGAAATACTGGAAATGATAAAATTTACAAAAGAGCAGCATTTAAGGATGTTAAAAAAAGAAACATTAAATATTTGTAAAAGAAATTATCCTGATTTAACAGCAGAGGATCTTGTTACACCAAGGATAATTGTTATTTTTTTAAAAAAGTGATTTGAAACAATAATAATGAATAAGTATAAATTTCAAATATTTATTGAAGAATTGGTTAATACTATATTGACCATATTAAAGATATTTTTATTTTCTAAATATTTTGTTAAAATCAAGTCATGTGAAAATAGAAATAACGAATGTGTAATACTAGGCAATGGCCCGTCATTAACCGACTCAATTGAAAATAAAAGACATACCTTATCCGGGAAAGATATTTTTTGTGTAAACAGGTTTGCGACATCTGATTATTTTGATGTTATTAAACCTGTATTCTATATTATTACAGCTCCGGAATACTGGAGGGATAACGTTGATGATCAATGGAAAAGAAGGGCTGAGGAATTATTACAAACAATTAAAGAAAAAACAAACTGGCAAATGAGTTTATTGCTTCCTGTTGAATCAGCAAAGTATAATAAAATACAGAATATAATAAGCGGCAATAAAAATATAACTATTTCTTATTACAATACTACGCCTGTTGAAGGTTTTAGATGTTCCAGCCATTTTTTCTTTAATTTTAATTTAGGAATGCCAAGACCTCATAATGTACTAATATCATCAATATTTTTAGCAATACGGATGAATTATAAGAAGATTTATTTATTAGGAGCAGATCACTCCTGGTTATCTGAAATAAGAGTAACTGATAGTAATGACGTATTGGTTAACCAAAAACATTTTTACGATAAAGATAGTTCAGAACCCAAACCTATGCAAAAAGCCGGAAGAGGCAAGAGGAAATTACATGAAGTATTGGTGAAATTTGTATATGCATTTAAAGGGTATTTTGTTTTAGAGGAGTACTCAATATACAGACAAAGCAAAATATATAATGCTACACCCAACTCATTTATTGATGCATTTGAAAGGATTGAATTAAAATAGATATTCATATATAAAAATAATAAACATGTTAAATATAAATTTGGATCTTAATGGGAAAACAGTTTTAATAACTGGGGGTACAGGTTCGTTTGGGCAAAAATGTGCTGAAATTATTTTAAATAAGTATCCTGATATTAAAAGACTAGTGATTTTTTCGCGTGATGAACTTAAGCAGTATGAAATGGCGGAAAAATTATTAAAAAAGGTAGGTGATCCTTTACGTTTTTTTATTGGAGATGTCCGTGACAGAAAAAGATTATACAGGGCATTTGAAGATGTTGATTTTGTTATACATGCTGCTGCTATGAAACAGGTGCCTGCATCTGAATATAATCCAACAGAATGTATTAAGACAAATATTTTAGGAGCTGAGAATGTTATTTCTGCTGCAATGGATTGTGGAGTAAAAAGAGTAATTGCATTATCTACCGATAAAGCAGCAGCTCCAATAAATTTGTACGGAGCAACAAAATTATGCAGTGATAAGTTGTTTGTTGCAGCAAATAATAATAAAGGAAAAAGGGATTTGAGGTTTTCGATAGTAAGATATGGTAATGTTATGGGATCAAGGGGATCAGTTATTCCATATTTTTTAAATAAGAAGAAAGAAGGAATACTTCCAATTACTCACCCGGAGATGACACGATTTAATATAACATTGGAAGAAGGAGTGAATTTAGTTTTATTTGCTTTGGAGAATTGTATAGGAGGAGAGATTTTTGTGCCGAAACTCCCTTCTTATAAAATTACGGAGTTGGCTAAAGCGATTTCTTCAGAGTGCGAGATTAAAATTACTGGTATAAGACCCGGAGAGAAGTTGCATGAAGATATGATTACAAAAACTGATGGACTAAATACAATTGAATTCAAAAAATACTATTTAATATTACCAGCATCACTATTGTTTGATCCGGCAGTATTTTTGAAAAATAATGAAGGGAAAAAAGTTCCTGAAGGATTTGAATATAATTCGGGTACAAATGATTGTTGGCTTAGTGCAATACAGCTCAGAGAATTAATAAAGAAACATATTGATAGTAATTTAAATGATAAATAATGGAAGTTTTTCCCTATAGCAAACAAAGTATAACGGAAAAGGATATAAAATATGTATTAAAAGTACTGAATTCAGATTTTATTACACAGGGATCTAAGATAAATGAGTTTGAAAGAAAATTATCGAAATACTGTAATGTTAAATATTCAGTTGTATTAAATTCAGGTACTTCTGCATTATTTGCAGCATATCATTCAATTGGATTAAAAAGAGATAATGAGTTTATAACAAGCCCGATAACATTTTCAGCTACAGCAAATGCGGGTGTCTATTTAGGTGCAAAACCAATTTTTGTGGATGTTGAATATAATAACGGAAATATTAATTGTGATAAAATTGAAGAAAATATTTCTGAAGACACACGTCTTATTGTTCCGATGCATTATGCAGGATTACCTGTTAATTTAGATAAAATAAAAAAACTTGCTGATAAATATAACTTAAATGTAATTGAAGATGCTGCACACGCGTTAGGCGCAAGTTACAAGAATACGAAAATAGGAAATTGTGAATATTCAGATATTACTATTTTAAGTTTCCATCCTGTAAAATCAATTACTACGGGTGAAGGTGGCGCTGTTCTTACAAATGATGAGGAAATATACCAAAAAGTCCTGAGGTTTCGGAATCATGGAATAGTAAAGAACCAAATGCTTGATGATCATAATGGAGATTGGTATTATGAAATCCACGAATTGGGTTATAACTTCAGGATAACAGATATCCAATGTGCATTAGGCATTTCTCAATTAGACAGACTCGATACTTTTATAAAAAAAAGAAGGGAAATAGCAAATCAATATGATCAGGCATTTAAAGATAATAATTACTTTGATACTTTAAGCCGCGGTAAAGATTGTGGATCCTCTGTTCATTTATATCCGATAAGGTTAAAAGAGAAGTATTTAAAAAAGAAAAAAACAATATTTAAAAAACTTCGTGATAATAAACTCTGGGTGCAAGTTCATTATATACCTGTATATACACATCCGTTTTATCAAAATTTAGGATATAGAAAGGGTTTGTGCCCAATTGCAGAAAAGTTTTACAAAGGTGTTATTAGTATTCCGGTTTATCCAACTCTGACAAAGAATCAAGTAGATAAAATAATAGATATAATTTTTAATGTATTTAAGGAAATAAAATGAAGATTGCTTTAGGAACAGCGCAATTTGGTTTAGATTACGGGATTAGTAATAAAAGAGGAAAGATCCCTGATAATGAGATTGAAAGAATATTGCAATTTGCATATGAGAATAATATTACAACCCTTGATACAGCTCAGGCCTATGGAGATAGTGAAGAAATAATAGGTAAAAATATAATAAATAAAAAATATAATTTTGACATAGTAACCAAACTACATCCTGATTTTAATTCTGATGAAGATAAGTATTTCAATTTGTCATTTGAAAGATTGAACAGGAATAAATTATTTGGATTATTATTCCACAGTTTTGATAGTTTTATTAAAAATCCATTATCATTTGAAAAAATATTAAGATTAAAAGAGAATGGAAAGATTAAAAAAATAGGATTTTCACTATATTTTCCTCATGAATTAGAATATCTTATAAAAAATAATTTTAAAATTGATATAGTACAAATACCATATAATATATTCGACAGAAGATTCGAGAGGTATTTTAAGAATTTGAAAGAGATTGGTGTTCAAATACATGCTAGAAGTATATTTTTACAGGGATTAGTATTTTTTCCTGTTAATAAACTAAACAACAACCTTGTTTTAATTAAGGATAAATTAGAAAAATTAAAAAGTATTTCTGTTGAAT
>Ga0180433_10002613_pt1 | contig 27529 bp, 26 predicted proteins | sample SS_ome_8_FD_132980 | JGI IMG/M metagenome (GOLD analysis project Ga0180433, IMG submission 132980) | Hypersaline lake sediment archaeal communities from the Salton Sea, California, USA - SS_1_D_1 metaG | ecosystem: Environmental > Aquatic > Non-marine Saline and Alkaline > Hypersaline >... | reverse complement strand
GATGATTTATCAGGCATCGATTTAAAACGAATAAGGAAAAAACTAAATCGTGGTGGCAATGATATTTATCACATGGCGCTTCTAGATAAGCGTGGGAAAATTGATGCCCTTGATGTAAGAATTATGGTTTTGATGGCAATTAATAATATGGTCTCGATTTATCCAAAGCATAGTTTGGTTCAGAATATCGGCCATGATGGCAGCGGCGTGCACTGTGGTTCATCAGCCAAATTTGATCATGAGGCTCTTTGGGATAAAACTGTGAATTTTCAATTTACTCCAGATATTGCTCCTGACGCTACACTTCTAGGCGAGAATTATAAGTTTCGGGCTGTAAGCAGGGTGAGAGTTTTGTTAAGAAATATCAAGTATAAATTTTTTAAATGAACTGGTGCTATTTTGAAATTTATAAAAAAACTTTTTAAAAAAATAATATTTGTTTTATTTATCAAAAAAAAAATACAGGTACCAACTAAAATAGTTATTGCCAGTACAGGTAGAAGTGGTTCGACTCTGCTTTATAATGCAATTATTTCCAGTTTAATCCTTGAAAATTTCAATTTACATCGTAACAGTAAAAAATTTTTGTTACTTCGTAAACTGGTGGGTAGTTTTGTGGTAAGACTTTCCGATATAAAAACTTCTCCCTTTCCTGTTTTAAAAACCCATGATCTTTTTGATAAGCAATTCGAGAATGACGCCCTGTATGTTTTTATTTATGGTGATCCTTTAGATTCGGCGCTGTCTGTAAAACTTATGGCCCAGCAAAAGGGTATTAGCTGGTTCAACGCTCATATCCATCATCTGAATTCTTCGGGTGAACTGGGAGAATTATTTCACAAAGACATTCTGAATTATGAAAACCAGATGAAAAGCTGGTCAACGGCTTCTTCTGAACGGGTTTTTATTATTAACTATGATGACTTATGGCAAAGCCAGGAAAAAATATCTGATTTTGTCGGTTTAACGATAGATCTCCCTGAAAAAAGGGGAAGGGCAGTCAAACAGGTTCCTGAAAATATCAATGAGGAACTTTTTCGTCATTTAAGACAGGTCATGATAGAAATATCCTCTAAAGAGTAGGCTTACCGGGTATGAAAGGTAATCTTTTCGAGTTTTGTAAATCGGGGTTGTAAAACAGGTGTTGAAATTCTCCATTATCACGGTGGTATATAATCGGGTAGACATGATTGCCAATACTCTGCACAGTATCCAATCTCAAAATTATAAAAATTATGAACATATCATTATTGACGGTGCTTCAGTGGATGGAACACTCGAGATATTAAAAAAATATGAAGCTGATAATGACAATGTCGTATTGGTCAGTGAAAAGGATGAAGGAATCTACGATGCACTCAATAAAGGAATACGTTGTGCCAAGGGAGATGTGATCGGAGTAATTCATTCGGATGATATTTATGCTTATGATGCAGTATTGACAGACGTTGCAACTGAACTGGCTGATCCGGAAGTTGATGCGGTTTATGCAGATGCCGTTTTCTATCGTGAAGAAAATCCTGACAATGAGGTAAGGCGTTACAGTTCCAGACGTTTTTCTCCGGATAAACTTGCATGGGGCTGGATGCCGGCACACACTACGCTTTTTTTGCGCAAGAAAGTATTCGAGCAATTTGGCTTTTATAAAACAGATTATAAAATAGCAGCAGACTTTGAATTTATAGCCCGGATTTTTAAGTCAGGACAAATCCAATCTGTTTATCTGCCAAAAGTGCTGCTTCGAATGGCAATCGGCGGAGTGAGTACAGCCGGGTTTAAAAATACTATACGTCTGAATCAGGAAGTGCTTCGAGCCTGTCGTGAGAACCAGATAAAAACCAATATTTTTAAAATTCTTTCAAAGTATCCCCTGAAAATTCTGGAATTTGTAAAGCCATGAAAGTTCTGGTCACAGGTGCAAATGGATTTGTTGGACAAAACTTAAGTAACCAGCTTGAAGCTGGCGGGCATGATGTAATACGTGCCGTAAGAAAAAAAACTGATTCGCAGGAAACATCTGTAGGAAACATTGGAGCAGACACAGACTGGCTGGATAAACTGTATGATGTTGAATGCGTAATCCATTGTGCAGCACGTGTTCATGTGATGAAAGAGATGCATGCCGAAGCGTTGGCAGCCTACCGTTCGGTTAATCTGGATGGGACTCGTAGACTTGCTGAACAGGCGGCACAATCTGGAGTACGCCGTTTCATTTATCTTAGTACAATTAAGGTAAATGGAGAACAAACTGAGCTGGCCAAGCCTTTTTCTGTTTCTGATGCTGTTGCACCCGTAGATAGTTATGCGATTTCCAAATGGGAGGCTGAGCAGGCGCTATTTGAAATAAGTCGAAGCACAGGACTTGAAGTGGTTATTTTACGGCCACCACTGGTTTATGGGCAGGGAGTTAAGGGAAACTTTTTCAGCCTGGTTTCTCTGATCAGGAAAGGTATACCTTTGCCACTGGGAGCTATTGATAATAAGAGGTCACTTGTTGGCCTCGACAATCTGCTGGACCTTATTATACGGTGTATCAATCATCCAGCTGCCGTCGGTCAAGTGTTTCTTGTATCGGACGGCCAGGATTTGTCGACCCCGGAATTAATCAGCTATTTGGCAGAATCGATGGGTAAAAAGATTTGGTTGATTCCCGTGCCAAAAACCTATTTGCTTTTGCTCGGCAAAATGACTGGCCGATTGTCACAAGTTCAGCGTCTGGTTGGTTCGTTGCAGGTGGATATTACGAAAACTTGTGAATTACTGGACTGGACACCTCCGCTTTCAGTATCTGAAGGTTTGCATAGGGCGGTGGTAAATGAGAACACCCTACATCAACATATAAAATGATACGTGCTCTTGATCTCTTGTTATCTGTCATTGGCCTTGTTCTGGCAATCCCTCTATTGATATTGTTAACAATTGTTGGCCTGTTTGATACCGGTTCCCCATTTTTCTTACAGAGTCGTGTGGGGCGCAACCAGGTTCCATTTACACTAATAAAGTTTCGCACCATGAAGTTGAATACTGCGTCAGTTGCAACTCATCTTGCCGATAGTGCGTCTATTACCCGGTTTGGCAACTTTCTTCGAAAAACCAAACTGGATGAATTGCCACAGCTCTGGAATGTTTTAAAAGGCGATATGAGCCTGGTTGGTCCACGTCCTTGCCTTTTTAATCAAAAAGATTTGATTACAGAACGTGAGCAGCGCAATGTTTTTGATGCGCGTCCAGGTATAACAGGACTGGCCCAGGTCAATGATATAGATATGTCTACACCAGAGTTACTGGCAGAGACTGATGAGAAAATGTTACGTTCTTTAAATATAAAAACATATTTTAATTACATATTACTCACTCTGCTGGGAAAAGGTGCTGGAGATAGAGTCAGGAAATGAGTCATCTGGATTTATGATTTTGAAATTACTTAAACTATTTCTTTTTTTATTGTGTTTTGCATCTGTAAAAGCATCAGCGCTCGAGCTTGAGGGTAAATTTATCCAGGGCAGCCTTGTAACAGGCACTGTATTACCCGGTGCCCAGGTGATCCACGACGGCAAACCCGTACGTGTATCGAAAACCGGCAGATTCGTCATCGGCTTCGGTCGTGACAACAAACCCGATTCGAAACTTGAAATAATATTACCCGACGGCACCAAACTCACCAGAAACCTCAAGGTCAAGCAACGCGACTACCACATCCAGCGTATTGATGGCTTGCCACCATCAAAAGTGACTCCCAAAAAACCCGAAGTGCTCAAGCAAATTCGTGAAGAGGTTGCCATGGTCAAAGAGGCCAGGAAGCTTGATGATCCGCGCCTGGACTATCTTGATGGATTTGACTGGCCTGTATCCGGGAGGATATCAGGTGTCTACGGCAGTCAACGTGTCCTTAATGGGCAACCCCGTCGACCCCATTATGGTGTGGATATTGCTGCCCCGGCTGGAACCCCGGTACTGGCACCGGCTGACGGACTGGTTACCCTGTCTCACCCGGATATGTATTATTCAGGTGGAACGATGCTAATTGATCATGGTCACGGTGTTTCTTCTGCATTTCTTCACCTTGACAAAATAACAGTCAAAGTTGGTCAATACGTAAAACGTGGCGAGAAAGTTGCAGAAGTCGGCTCAACAGGGCGTAGCACCGGTCCTCATCTTGACTGGCGCATTAATCTGTTTGAAAAACGCCTGGATCCGCAGTTATTTGCCAAGCCAATGCAAAAAGTAGTAAGAAAATAAGGATATCCTGCGTTAAGATATTCATTATTTGTCTGACAGGGATGTTCTAACAATGAAACGGGTATTTATGAAAACGCCACGACTACTGCTATCAATGGCTCTCGGGCTGGGAATAACCCAGTCTTCATGGGCCGAGAACCTGATTGAACTGTACGATATTGCTGTCCAGCAGGACCCTCAATTCCAGGCGGCGCGCGCTACTCAGTCATCTGTGAAAAAGTCTGAAGAAATTGCCAGGGCATCATTGTTGCCTACGATTGGACTGGCGGCCAACCTGAACCGCATAAATCTTGATGTTGGCAGCTCGCCTACAGCGACAGATGATACCTATAACAGGCAGGATGTGAGCTTGAGTCTGTCTCAACCTGTCTATCGTAAAGATCGCTGGCTGTCGGTCGATCAGGCGCAGATTTTATCTGGTAAAGCCGATGTGGATTTTCTCGTCGCTGAGCAGGGTTTGATTATCCGCCTGGCACAGGCCTATTTTAATGTGTTGTCTGCACAGGATACACTGGATTTCGTTCTGTCTGATAAAAAAGCCATTGAACGTCAGCTGGAGCAGGCAAAACAGCGTTTTGAAGTGGGACTTATTGCTATTACCGCGGTTTACGAGGCCCAGGCTGCTTATGACCAGGCCCAGGCAAATCAGATCAATGCAGAAAATGCACTGGACAATGCCAATGAAGCCCTGAGAGAAATTGTCGGCAATCAGAGCTTCAACCTTGACCGGGTCATGGCAAAGCTTGAACTGTCCAAACCCGACCCTGCTGACCTTGCTGCCTGGACGGAAAAAGCCTTGCAGCAGAATCCTAATATCATCGCAGCTAAAAACAACAGCGAGGTTGCGCAGAAAGAAATCGAGGTCAAACGCAGCGGCCACTACCCCACGGTGGATCTTGTTGGCTCTCATGCCATTTCGCGGACTTCAGCCAATTCTGGTTCAGACACCGACACCACAAGCATCGGTTTACAACTGGCATTGCCTTTATACAGCGGTGGTGGTGTGACAGCTTCAACAGAAAAAGCCCAACTGGATTTTGAGGCGGCCCAATATGCCGTGGAGCAACAGAAAAGGATCATCACCCGCCAGGTGCGTGATGCCTATCGGGGTGTGATAGCCAGTATCAGCCAGGTCAAGGCACTTGAAGCCACCAGAAAATCCAGTAAAAGTGCGCTGGAGGCGACTGAAGCCGGGTTCGAGGTGGGGACCCGTACCATTGTTGATGTGTTGAATAGTCAACGCAACCTGTATTCAGCGATCCGCGACTACGCCCAGGCTCGTTATAACTACATTGTTAACGGACTGCTGTTAAAGCAGGCGGCCGGTACCCTTTCTGTCAAAGACCTGGAACAGGTTAATCAGTGGTTGAAATAACCATCGTCATTCCGGCATGCTTGTGCCCGGAATTCAACTTGAAATCAGATTCCCGCCTTCGCGGGAATGGCATTGATTAGGAATGTCTGTAAAGCATGTCTGGAAATACTATAGGAAAACTTTTCACGGTAACCTCGTTTGGCGAAAGCCACGGTCTGGCAATTGGTTGCGTTGTCGATGGCTGCCCACCAGGTCTGCAATTGACCGAAGCTGATATTCAGCCCGACCTGGATCGTCGCAAACCGGGCACTTCCCGGCATACAACTCAACGCAGAGAAGCAGATGAAGTACAGATCCTGTCAGGCGTATTTGAAGGCAAAACCACGGGTACGCCTATTGGGCTAATCATCCACAATACTGATCAGCGTTCCAAGGATTATGGCGATATTGCAAAAAAATTCCGACCCGGTCATGCTGATTACACCTATATTCAGAAATATGGTGTGCGTGACTATCGAGGTGGTGGTCGTTCTTCAGCGCGTGAAACCGCGATGAGGGTGGCAGCCGGCGCTATCGCCAAAAAATACCTGGAAAAGTTTCATGGCATTAAAGTCAGGGGTTATCTTTCCGCGTTGGGTCCTATTCGACCTGAAGTCGGTGAACTCACTGAGGAGCAATGGTCGCAGGTTGAACAAAATCCTTTCTTCTGTCCTGTAGAGAGCGCGGTTGCGGAAATGGAAGATTACATGGATGCCTTGCGAAAGGAAGGTAATTCCATCGGTGCTGAAATTACTGTGATGGCTGAAAATGTACCACCTGGGCTCGGTGAGCCGATTTTCGATCGCCTGGATGCTGAAGTGGCGCATTCACTGATGAGTATTAATGCTGCCAAGGGTGTAGAAATTGGCGCAGGCTTTGACTGTATCACCCAAAAAGGCACAGAGCATCGTGATGAAATGACACCTGAGGGTTTTTTGAGCAACAATGCCGGTGGAATCCTCGGCGGTATCTCCAGCGGTCAGAATGTCGTTGCCAAAGTGGCTTTCAAAGCAACCTCATCGATTCGCCTAAGTGGGCAGAGCGTTGATGTAGAAGGTCATGAAACCGATGTGATTACCAAGGGGCGTCATGATCCTTGCGTGGGTATTCGCGCCACACCTATCTGCGAAGCCATGCTGGCGATTACGCTGATGGATCATGTGCTGCGTCAGCGCGGTCAAAATGGGGATGTGGTCGTAGACACGCCGGTTATTCCTGCGGGGCAATAAAACTCCCAATGCCTTACTGGCGCCTTTCCAGTTTCTATTTTTTCTATTTTGCCGTTCTCGGAGCACTGGTGCCTTACTGGGGGTTGTATCTCAAATCCCTGGGCTATTCAGCAGTGGAAATCGGACAATTGATGGCTATTCCGATGGCAACCAAGATCATCGCACCCAATATCTGGGGCTGGATCGGCGATCACTATGGGCATCGTATGCGCATTGTGCGTATTGCCTCCTTTGCCTCGATGCTGATATTTACGGCGATATTCTGGGTGCAGGGTTTCTGGATGCTGGCAACGGCAATGATCCTGTTCAGTTTCTTCTGGAATGCTTCCTTGCCACAGTTCGAGGTGACAACCCTGGCCTATCTGGGCAGGCAGGTCAGTCGTTATAGCCGCATACGACTCTGGGGTTCCATAGGGTTTATTTTGACCGTGGTCATACTGGGTGCGGTTATCGATATCTACGGCATTTACCTGGTACCTGTTTTTATCTTTTTTATCTATCTTTCTATCTGGCTGGCGAGTATGACCGTGCCGGAAACTGCGATGCACTTTGAGGAGCGCAATGGTGATTCTTTTTTCCAGACGCTGAAAAAGCCAGCCATTATTGCCTTTCTGGCAGCTGCTTTCCTGATGCAATTCAGTCATGGCGTGTATTACGCCTTTTATTCCATTTACATGGAAGAAACAGGTTATTCCAAGTCCGTCATTGGGCAGTTCTGGGCGCTGGGTGTTATTGCAGAAGTTGTGGTGTTCGTCTTCATGCATCATTTGCTGCAAAGACTCGGAGCAGCGACTGTCATCATCATCAGCCTGTTACTGGCCACGATGCGCTGGCTGTTGATAGGCTGGTTTCCGGAATCGATATCGATTTTATTGATTGCCCAGACCCTGCATGCCGCAACCTTCGGGACTTTCCATGCGGCAGCTATTCACATGGTACACAAGGCCTTCCCTGGCAAGCATCAGGGCAAGGGGCAGGCTCTGTATGCCAGTATCAGTTTTGGTCTTGGCGGGGCGCTTGGAAGTTTGCTGGCCGGAAACCTGTGGGAAACTTCCGGGCCAGAAATCACCTTTACCATCTCAGCCGTGACGGCGCTGGTTGCAGCCCTGGTGGTCTGGAAATGGCATGACAGGGCTTTTGACTGAGTTCACTTCAGGCACAACTCCATCATAGCCCTTGCCGGGTTGGAAAGGGTGCGTTGCTGGTTGGTTACTATGCCTAGTGAGCGTGAAACAGAGAGGTCCTTGATATTCAGTTGCACCAGTTCCCTGTCTTTCATCGATACCGGCAACAATGTCCAACCAAGTCCGATGCTGGCTAGCATCTTCAGGGTTTCCAGGTAGTTGGTCGACATGGCGATTTCCGGTTTCACCTGGTGAGCGTTAAGTGCATTATCGAGGATTGCTCTGGTGTAAGTACCTTTACCGGGAATGACCGCCGGATAATCGCTGAGCGTTTTAAAGGATATTAAACCTGCTTTTGCCAGTGGATGCTCCTGATTGGCCATGATTGCCATTGGGTCTGGCCATATTTCCTGCACTACCAGATTTACAGCCGGATTTTGAGGCAGGGTCACAATAGCCAATTCCAGTTCACCGGTTTCCACTTGTTGGCAGGCCTGCTCGGAATCCATAAAGCGGATGTCGAGATTGACATCCTGGTACTGTTTAATAAAGGCTTTTAGAACCGGGGGTAGTCGTCTTAAGCCGATATGGTGACTGGTTCCCAGAATCAGGGGACCTGACACCTGGTTTTCCATGTTGGATGCCAGACGTTGTATATCGTCTGTTTGCTGCAGCACCTCCATTGCCTTGGGTAATAGCCTGGAGCCCGCTTCGGTTAAAAACACTTTTTTACCAATACGATCGAACAGTTTCAGGTCGAGCTGGCTTTCCAGCGTGGCAATGCGCTTGCTGATAGCCGGTTGGGTGAGAAAAAGGCGGGATGAAGCCCGTGAAAAAGAACCGCTTTGGGCAACCTCAACGAAAGCTCTTAATGAATTAATATCCATAACTAACAGTTATCTAAAATATGAAAATAATGAATTTGTGTTATTTATTTTAGATGGCTATTCTTGTATTTCAAATCGCATGAATTTGAACCTCTTGATCCCATCGTAAGAAGCGTTTGCAGCAAGGATGCTGCAGAGAGCTACATGGACGTATTAACGCGTCTTCTGTAGAAGGTGACAAGAGGTGAAAGCTAACTTCATTCTTGAGATTACTATGGAAGCAAGAACCTTATACGACAAACTCTGGGACAGGCATGTTGTCCGTGAAGACGAAGATGGTACCAGCCTGATCTACATCGATCGTCACCTGGTACATGAAGTCACTTCACCGCAGGCATTTGAAGGCTTGCGCCTCGCAGGTCGCAAGCCATGGCGCATCAATGCCAACCTGGCTACACCTGATCATAATGTACCAACCACTGATCGTGATAAAGGAATAGAAGATCCGGTTTCCAGAATTCAGGTTGAAACGCTGGATCAGAACTGCAAAGACTTTGGCATCACCGAGTTTGATATGTCTGATATTCGCCAGGGGATCGTGCATGTCGTTGGACCGGAGCAGGGCGCAACTTTACCGGGTATGACCGTTGTCTGTGGTGATTCGCACACCGCAACCCACGGTGCATTCGGAGCACTGGCATTTGGTATCGGTACTTCAGAAGTCGAACACGTATTAGCCACCCAGTGCCTGATCCAGAAAAAATCCAGGACCATGCTGGTTGTCATTAATGGTTCAGTTAACCCTGGCGTCACTGCCAAGGATATTGTTCTGGCCATTATCGGTCGCATCGGTACCGCTGGCGGAACAGGTTACGCCATAGAGTTTTCAGGACAGGGTATTCGCGACCTGTCGATGGAAGGCCGTATGACCGTCTGTAATATGGCGATTGAAGCAGGTGCACGTGCGGGCTTTGTCGGTGTTGATGAAAAGACTATCGAATACGTCCAAGGCAAACCCTTTGCCCCTAAAGGCGAGCATTGGGACAAAGCTGTTGAATACTGGAGTACCTTGTATACGGACGACGGCGCTGAATTTGACAAGGTGGTGGTGATCGATGCCAATGAGATCAAGCCCCAGGTAACCTGGGGGACATCTCCAGAAATGGTGGTTTCCATTGATGGCAAGGTGCCTGATCCGGCCAGCGAACCAGATCCTGTGAAGGCAGGGGGCATGCAGCGTGCCCTTGACTACATGGGATTGCAGGCCAATACACCCATGAATCAAATTGCTATCGACAAGGTGTTTATCGGTTCCTGTACCAACTCTCGCATCGAAGACATGCGTGCCGCAGCACAGGTCGTCAAGGGTAGAAAAGTCGCTGATTCAGTGAAGCAGGCCCTGGTTGTTCCTGGTTCCGGTCTTGTAAAGCAGCAGGCTGAATCTGAAGGGCTAGACAAGATTTTCACGGACGCCGGTTTTGAATGGCGTGATCCGGGTTGTTCCATGTGTCTGGCGATGAATGCAGACCGCCTTGGCGAAGGTGAGCGCTGTGCATCAACCTCAAACAGAAACTTTGAGGGGCGTCAGGGACAGGGCGGCCGCACACATCTTGTCAGTCCGGAGATGGCTGCCGCTGCCGCAATCGCCGGTCATTTTACCGATGTAACAGCAGGAGAGTGATATGGAGAAGTTTGTGACCTTTAAAGGTGTCGTCTGTCCGCTGGATCGTTCCAATGTGGATACAGATGCCATCATTCCCAAGCAGTTTCTAAAATCAATCAAACGCTCAGGTTTTGGGCCCAACCTGTTTGATGAATGGCGTTACCTTGATCATGGCGAACCTGGCATGGATAACAGCAAGCGGCCTGTAAACAGGGAATTTGTATTAAATGATCCTCGTTATGCCGGAGCCAGTGTACTGCTGACACGGGAGAATTTCGGCTGTGGTTCCTCACGCGAACATGCGCCATGGGCACTGGAAGATTATGGCTTCAAGGTGATTATTTCACCCAGCTATGCCGATATCTTTTTTAATAACAGTTTTAAAAATGGAATTTTACCGATTGTTCTCGATGAAGCGATGGTCGATGATCTGTTCAGCAAGGCAACGGGCAGAGAAGCGCTCTCACTGGAGATCGATCTGCAAAACCAGGTCATCAATCTTGAGGATGGCAGCCAGATAAAGTTTGATGTCGATCCTTTTCGTAAGCACTGTCTGCTGGAAGGGCTGGATGATATCGGACTGACGCTGCAGCATGTTGACCTGGTTAAAGAGTACGAGGAAAAACGCAGACAGGTGGAACCCTGGCTGTTTTAACGAAATAAGGTTTATTTATGAGCAAGAACATATTGATTTTACCCGGTGATGGCATCGGTCCCGAGATTGTCACAGAAGCTGTCAAAGTCCTGGCAGCCCTTCGTGACGATCATGGTCTGGATATTGAAATGGATGAAGCGCTGGTTGGGGGCGCTGCTTATGACGCGGCCGGTCATCCCTTGCCGGATGCCACCCTGGATCTGGCAAAAGAGGCTGATGCTATTTTGCTGGGTGCGGTAGGTGGACACCAGTGGGAATCTCTGGATATCTCGGTTCGTCCCGAAAAAGGCTTGCTGGGTTTGCGTTCCGAACTGGACCTGTTTGCCAATCTGCGTCCTGCCATTCTCTATCCGCAGCTGGCGGATGCCTCGACATTGAAAGCTGATGTGGTTTCCGGGCTTGATATCATGATTGTGCGCGAATTGACCGGTGGTATTTATTTTGGCCAGCCACGTGGAGTGCGTGAACTGGACAATGGTGAAAAGCAGGGCTTCAATACGCTGGTTTATTCTGAATCGGAAATTGACCGTATTGTGCGTGTCGCCGGTGATATTGCACGTAAGCGTGACAGCCGTGTCTGTTCAGTGGATAAAGCCAATGTGCTGGAATGCACTGAGCTGTGGCGTGAAAAAGCCATCGAGATTTTTGAAAAAGACTACACCGATGTGGAACTTACACATATGTACGTCGACAATGCTGCCATGCAACTGGTGAAGGCGCCGAAACAGTTTGATGTCATGGTCACCACCAATATGTTTGGCGACATTCTGTCGGACTGTGCAGCCATGTTGACCGGTTCTATTGGTATGCTGCCGTCAGCTTCCCTGGATGCCAATGGCAAGGGTATGTACGAACCGATTCATGGTTCTGCGCCTGATATTGCCGGTCAGGGGCTGGCAAATCCACTGGCAACCATTTTGTCGGTATCCATGATGTTGCGTTACAGCCTGGATGAGCCGGAAATGGCTGATCGTATCGACCGGGCAGTCAACAAGGTGCTGGATGATGGTTTGCGTACACCGGATATTATGTCTGAAGGGATGAAACAGGTTGGCACGGAAGCAATGGGTGATGCGGTAGTTGCCGCTCTGTAAAAAGGTAGTAGATCAATGAAAAGAGTAGGTTTTGTAGGCTGGCGTGGCATGGTGGGTTCCGTGTTGATGGAACGCATGCGCGAGGAAAATGACTTTGCCGATATTGAGGAGCCGGTATTTTTTACCACTTCCCAGGCCGGCCAGAATGGCCCGGATGTGGGCAAGGGTGCCCAGCCACTGATTGATGCCAATAACATCGAAGAGCTGGCAAAAATGGATGCCATTGTGACCTGTCAGGGTGGTGATTATACCAAGTCTGTTTTTGCAGATTTGCGTAACTCCGGCTGGAAAGGTTACTGGATAGATGCTGCCTCCGCACTGCGCATGGCCGATGACAGTACCATTGTGCTAGACCCGGTAAACCGTGCTTTTATAGATCAGGCACTGGCTGATGGTAAAAAAGATTTCATCGGTGGTAATTGTACAGTCAGCCTGATGTTGATGGGTCTTGGAGGGTTGTTTCAGAACGACCTGGTTGAGTGGATGACAGCAATGACTTACCAGGCGGCTTCCGGAGCCGGAGCCCGCAACATGCGCGAACTGTTAAATCAGATGGGGCATCTGCGTAATGCCTCGGCAAGCCTGCTGGATGATCCTTCCTCCGCCATTCTGGATATAGATCGTATTGTTACCCAGGATTTGCGTTCTGATAGTTATCCAACCGAGAATTTTGGTGTGCCGCTGGCCGGCAGCCTTATCCCGTGGATTGATGTGGCTCTGGAAAACGGCCAGAGCAAGGAAGAATGGAAAGCGGTTTCCGAAACCAACAAAATCCTCGGGCGGAGTGACGACATCATACCTATCGATGGTACCTGCGTGCGTATTGGTGCAATGCGCTGTCACAGTCAGGCATTGACCATCAAGCTGAAAAAGAACGTGCCGGTTGATGAAATCGAACAGATGCTGGATGAGGCCAACGAATGGTCGAATGTCATTCCAAATGATCGTGACAGGACTGTTCAGGAGTTGAGTCCAGCCAGGGTGACCGGTACTTTAAGTGTGCCGGTTGGCCGTTTAAGAAAAATGAACCTTGGTGACGAGTACCTGAATGCCTTTACCGTGGGTGACCAGTTGTTGTGGGGAGCGGCCGAGCCAATCCGTCGTATGCTAAAAATTCTGCTGGAAAATTAAAGTAATATCCTGGCGAACATTTACATTTTCTGTAGACTCCTGTCCGTGCGGGAGTGCCAGATTGGCAGGGTATCGCTAAATTTCCAAAGAATTATGTCATAATCGTTAAAGTATTACTTTAATTAGCCGTTAACCACATCGTACAGTAGATATTGCGGCTTGTTTAAAAGCTTTTTTGCCGGTGTTAAACCGGTATAAGCCTTAAGTTAAGCTATATTTAGGGACAATTCATTAAGCTCGGTCTCAGGCAAGGAATTGCTGGGCGGGCTTGATTAAATAAGAACTCTGCGAGCTAGGAGGGGAGATGCTTCGCAAACTTCCATTGGCAATTGCTATTGCTTTGGCCGTCGCGCCATTTCAGTCACAGGCACTGGGCCTGGGAAAAATCAAGACAAATTCGGTTCTGAATCAACCTTTTGACGCCGAGATTCAGCTGTTATCCGTGCCACCTGGTGAACTTGACGGAGTTCGCGTAAACCTGGCCACACCGGAAGCTTTTGACAGAGCTGGTATCGACCGTCCATATCTTCTCTCCAAACTCAGGTTCAAGACGCTTCGCAAAGCTAATGGCGATGCTGCAATCGAAGTGTTCAGCCGTGATGCCATTCAGGAGCCTTACCTGAATTTCCTGGTTGAAGTTAACTGGCCCAATGGGCGAATGGTGCGCGAGTTTACCGTGTTGCTGGATCCACCATTAACAACCGGACGCAGGGCTGCAGCTATATCGACTCCAACTTCAGTCTCAACTACAGTTTCATCAGTATCAACCCGAACAGTACAGCCTGAATCTGTGGACCGTGTTGTTTCTGCCCGTGTTGTTTCTGATGGTGAGTATGGTCCTGTTCAGCGTGATGAAACCCTGTGGAGCATTGCCAAGGCAACACGCCCCGCCGGAGCCTCGATTAACCAGATGATGCTTGCCATTCTAAGCGACAATCCGCAAGCTTTTGGTGCAGAAAATATCAATACACTGAAAGCAGGCAGTATTTTGCGCATACCCTCTGTTGAAGAAGTGCAGGCTTTATCGGCGGAACAAGCAAGGCAGATTGCCAATCAGCACTATCAGGAATGGAAACAGGGCGCAGTAGCTACCGCGCCTGCAGCAAATACAACAGAAACCAAAGAAACTACAGAATCAACTGGCACTGAATCTGCGCCACCAGAGATTGATACTGCAACTGATGAGGAAGCACAACTCAAACTCAGCGGTTCTGACGTTGCCGGTGAATCTGGTGCCGGCGAGGATGCAGAAGTCATTAAGCAGGAACTGCTGGCGGCACAGGAAAAAGTGATAACTGCGCAATCTGAAAATGATGAAATCCGTGGACAGATGGAAGAAATGCAGGCAGAACTGCTCAACCTTAAACGTCTTCTGGAGCTGAAGGACAAGCAACTGGCACAGCTTCAGGCTGCCAATGATGACTCCATGGCTGTAACTGAAGAAACTGCTGAAGAAGCAGCCGAAGTCACTGAAAGCGCGGTCGAAGAGACCGCTACAGGGGAAGCTTTAGAAGAGGTTGTTGAAGAACCCGTCGAACAGGCAGTAGAAATGGTCGAGGAGACTGTAGAAACTGTTGAAAAGCCAGTAGAAGAAGCAGTCGAAGAGGCTGTAGAAGAAACGGTCGCCGAAGAAGTAACTCCTGCAGCTCCAGTTGCTGTAACACCCGAAGAGCAGCCTGCTGAAAAAGCCGCTCCTCCAAAGGAACAGACATTGCTGGACATGATCACAGGAAGCGCTACGATGATGGGGATTGCTGTTGCTGTCCTGGTTGTCTTGCTTGCTCTGATCTGGGCGGCGTTCAGTCGTCGTAACAAAGCGGACAAACCCATGCCTCCGCCACAGAAGGCAGACTCAACAACTGCCTCCGCCACAGAGCCAGATTCGCTTCCCGTAGCTGAAGAACCCCAGCCTTCTGTAGAAGACAAAGATGATGAAAGTTCATTCCTGAGCGAATTTACACCAGCTGATCTTGATGAGCTTAACGCCCAGGAAACCGGGGAAGTTGATCCAATTGCGGAAGCTGATGTTTATATCGCTTACGGACGTTTTGATCAGGCAGAGGAACTGGTTCAGTCCGCTCTTGAACAGGAGCCTGGAAAAGTCACCTACCAGCATAAACTGCTCGAAATCTACTATGCCAACAAGGATGGGGCCAAATTCACCGAACTGGCGCAATCCATGGCCGATGCAGGTGCAGAAGAAGCAGATCCGGATGCATGGAACCGTGCCAAACTGATGGGTGGTGATCTTGATCCTGAAAATCCATTGTTTGCCGATGCCATGGATGCAGTAAGCCAGGACATTACTGAAGACCTGGATGTGGCGCTAAGCGAACTTGAATCGCAGTTGACCGCAGATTCTGAGGGAGCTGTTGCTGACTTGAATTTGCCGTCCGAGGATCTGGATGATCTCGATCTGGGTGATATTGCCGGTATACCTTCTGAGGATGAAATTCCTGTGCTTGACTCGGCGGCAGAAGCGGCGGTTGAGGAGTCAGCACAAGAAATCATTCCAGAGCCAGTCTCTGAAGATGCTGCAATTGAAGAACTGGCAGCAGAACTGGAATCTTTTGATATCAATACACTTTCGGATTCTGAAGAGAGCACAGCCGCAGCTGAGATTCCATCCGCTACGGATACCTTTGGTTCAGATGATGACCTGTTACTGAATGACGACCTTGATGACCTTGGTGGTTTGGACGAAATTGATGATGTTGCTACCAAGATAGACCTGGCGCGCGCCTATGTTGAGATGGGTGATAAGGAAGGTGCAAAGGGGATTCTTGAGGAAGTGCTGGAAGAGGGCAGCGAAGCGCAGAAGCAGGAAGCGCAGACGCTTATCGCAGAGATCTCATAATAATGTCCGTCATCCCCGTTTGGCGGGGATGACAGTTTTATCCTGTTGAGGCGCTATTGGCGCCTTTTATCGTTTTACAGAAATGAAAATTGCATTGGGTGTTGAGTATAACGGCAGTAACTTCCATGGCTGGCAATTACAGCAGGAAGGTGTACGCACTGTGCAGCTCTGTCTGGAAGCAGCGGTTTCCAAAGTAGCCAACCATGCAGTGCGTCTTTTTTGCGCCGGACGTACAGATACCGGCGTGCATGGCGTAGGGCAGGTCGCGCATTTTGAGACTGAAGCCATACGCAGTGAGCGTCAATGGCTGCTTGGGATTAACGTCAATTTACCCAATGATATCAGTGTTAACTGGGTTAGAGAGGTTGATGATGAGTTTCATGCGCGATTTTCCGCGATAAGCCGCAGTTATCGATATCACATCTGGAACAGGCCTACACGCTCATCGTTGTTGACTGGCAAGGTTAACTGGACACATCACGCACTTGATCACGAGTTAATGCATGCTGCTGCCCAGTCGCTTGTCGGTACCCATGATTTTTCTTCTTACAGGGCATTACAGTGCCAGGCCAAATCCCCGGTTAAAACGTTGCATCACCTGAATGTTGAACGCCATGGTGATATGATTGTCCTAAAACTGAAAGCCAATGCCTTCTTGCATCACATGGTCAGAAATATCGCCGGTGTGTTGATGGCAATAGGCAAAGGCGAACAGGATGTGAGCTGGTCCCAAGAGGTTCTAGAGTTGAAAGACAGGACGCTGGGAGGAGTCACCGCAGCGCCGGACGGTCTTTACTTTGAAACGGTTGAGTACCCGTCAATATTCGAAATTCCGGAAACTGTTTTTCCTGCACTGATGTAGATTTAAACTCTTATGACGAAACGAACCCGAGTTAAGATTTGTGGCATTACCACTGTTGATATGGCCGAGGAGGCTGTTAAACAGGGGGCTGATGCTATTGGGCTGGTGTTCTATCCTCCCAGCGCGCGTTGCGTTACAGTCGATCAGGCGGCTGACATCGTTGCCTCTTTACCCGCTTTTGTAACAGCAGTCGGTTTGTTCGTGAATGAACAGGCTGATGAAATAAACCGCATCATCAGTAAAACGCGAATCAATCTTTTGCAGTTTCATGGCAATGAATGCCCTGACTATTGCGCGAGTTTTGATTTTCCCTATATCAAGGCGCTCAGAATGACTGATGATATCGACCTGTTTCAGCTACGCTCTGATTATTTAAATGCACAGTCATTGCTACTGGATACCTATCGGGCCGGCATGCCAGGCGGTACCGGTGAGGCTTTCGACTGGGACCGTGTGCCTGCAGACCTGGCAGGAAATATTATCCTGGCTGGTGGTCTGGATGCTGATAACATTACCCACGCTATTCAGACGGTCAAACCCTATGCCGTTGATGTCAGTGGTGGTGTAGAATCCTCAAAAGGTGTGAAAAGCCCTGAAAAAATCAGGCAGTTTATGCAAGGAGTAAAGATTGCAGATCAATGATACCCAATTAACAGGCCTGCCTGACGAGAAAGGACATTTTGGCCCTTACGGCGGTGTGTTTGTGGCCGAGACCCTGATGAAGCCACTGGAAGATCTGGCCCAGGCTTATCAGGATTGTCTCAACGACGAAGCCTTTCTGGCCGAGCTGGATGCTGATCTGGCGCATTACGTTGGCCGACCATCACCGGTTTACTTTGCTGAACGCCTGACGCGAGAGCTGGGCGGCGCAAAAATCTATCTCAAGCGCGAAGACCTGAATCATACCGGCGCCCACAAGGTAAACAACACGATTGGACAGGCCCTGGTAGCCAAGCGTATGGGCAAGAAGCGTATTATTGCTGAAACAGGAGCCGGACAGCATGGTGTGGCTACCGCTACAGTAGCTGCCCGTCTTGGACTGGAGTGCGTGGTTTACATGGGAGAGGTGGATGTTGCCCGCCAGGAAGCCAATGTATATCGCATGAAACTGCTGGGTGCCGAGGTTAAAGCCGTTTCTTCGGGATCTAAAACGCTTAAAGATGCCCTGAACGAAGCCATGCGTGACTGGGTCACCAATGTGGATGATACATTTTATATCATAGGCACTGTTGCCGGACCGCATCCTTATCCTGCCATGGTGAGGGACTTTCAGACTGTTATTGGTCGTGAAGCCAGGCAGCAGATGCAGGATATGACAGGCAGACTCCCGGATACACTGATTGCCTGTGTTGGTGGCGGATCCAATGCCATTGGTCTTTTCTATCCATTCATCAATGACAAGGATGTGCGTATTGTTGGCGTTGAAGCGGCTGGTGATGGGCTGAACACCGGCCACCATGCTGCACCATTATGTGCTGGCCGTCCGGGTGTACTTCATGGCAACCGTACCTACCTGATGGAGTCCGATGACGGGCAGATTGTTGAAACTCATTCAATTTCTGCTGGTCTGGATTATCCCGGCGTGGGACCTGAACATGCCTGGTTGAAAGATACTGGCCGTGCTGAATATGTCGCTATTAATGATGAGGAAGCCCTTGAAGCTTTTTATCGCTTGACGCGTACCGAAGGCATTATTCCGGCACTGGAGTCCAGTCATGCCATCGCGCAGGCAATCAAGATTGCGCCTGATTTACCTAAAGATCATTCCATTCTTATCAATCTTTCTGGCAGGGGAGACAAGGATATGCATACAGTGGCCCTGAGGGACGGTATAGAAATATGAGTCGAATTGCAGCCACATTTGAGAGCCTTAAACAGGCTGAACGTAAGGCGCTGGTGCCTTTTATTACCGCCGGAGATCCGCATCCATCCATCACGGTCAGGCTTATGCATACACTGGTTGAAGCGGGAGCTACGATGCTGGAACTGGGCGTGCCTTTTTCCGACCCCATGGCAGATGGACCTGTGATTCAAAGAGCCAGTGAAAGGGCGCTGGAGCACAATGTATCCATGAAGGATGTCCTGGAAATGGTGAAAACATTTCGTGAAACCAATGCTGACACACCCATTATCCTGATGGGTTACCTCAATCCGGTGGAAGTCATGGGTTATGCCGAATTCGCTGCTGCTGCTGCAGCTGCCGGGGTTGATGGTGCGATTATTGTCGATCTGCCGCCCCAGGAGGCCGGTGATTTACTCGCAGAGATGAAGGCTCAACAGCTCGACCCTATTTTCCTGATGTCGCCCACAACCACCGAAGAGCGTATCGAACTGATAACTTCTGCAGCCAGCGGTTTTGTGTACTATGTTTCTTTAAAAGGCGTCACAGGCGCCGCAACACTCGATATACAGGAAGTCAAAGACAAGCTGAAGCAGATTAAAAAACACACAGATCTGCCTATCGGTGTTGGTTTTGGTATCTCAGATGCTGACAAGGCGCAACAGATGTCAAAAATCAGTGATGCTGTCATTGTCGGTAGTGCACTGGTGAAACAGATTGAAGCCAACAGCAGTGATCATGATGCAATTTTAGCGGCTGCCAGGGAATTGATTGGTGGTATGCGACAGGCAATGGATAGCTAACTACAGGTACGGTCATTCCCGTGCAGGCGGGAATCCGGTAAAATGATAAACTAGACTCCTGCTCTCGCGGGAGTGACAAGTTGCAGGGATAAAAAATGAGCTGGTTTGAAAAACTGATGCCCAGCCGCATCAAAACAGAGGGGGGTTCCAAAAAAGCCGTTCCTGAAGGTTTGTGGGCCAAGTGCCCGGGATGCGGTGCCATTCTCTACAAGGCAGAACTGGACAGAAGTTTCAATGTCTGCCCGAAATGCTCACATCACAACCGTATCGATGCCCGTCGCAGAATAGAGCTATTTCTCGATCCTGATAATCAGCAGGAAATTGCAAAAGACCTTGAGTCACTTGATCCATTGAAGTTCAAGGACAGTAAAAAGTACAAGGATCGCATATCTGCTGCCCAGAAAACTACCGGTGAAAAAGAAGCACTTGTTGTTGTCAAAGGTCAGCTCAAAGGTATGGACCTGGTTACCGCAGCTTTTGAATTCAGTTACATGGGAGGCTCCATGGGTTCTGTGGTTGGCGAACGCTTTGTACGTGGAGCCAATGTCTGCCTGGAAAACAATATCCCCTATGTATGCTTTTCCGCCTCGGGCGGTGCTCGCATGCAGGAATCACTGTTTTCACTGATGCAAATGGCTAAAACCAGTGCCGTGCTTGGTAAAATGGCTGATCGTGGCATTCCTTTCATTTCGGTCATGACTGATCCCACCATGGGTGGTGTTTCAGCCAGCCTGGCCATGCTGGGCGACCTGAATGTTGCCGAGCCCAATGCCCTGATCGGCTTTGCCGGGCCTCGCGTTATTGAACAGACGGTGCGTGAAAAGCTTCCCGAAGGTTTCCAGAAATCAGAATTTCTGCTTGAGCATGGTGCGATTGATATGATTATTGATCGTCGTGAAATGCGGGATGAGTTGTACTCGGTCCTCAGTATTCTACAAAAGAAAGCTTCCTGATAATTTTGGGTTTTTTCATTTCCGCTAAGGCGGGAATCCAATAAATCTCTATAAGTAGATTTCCGCCTTCGCGGGAATGACGAATTAATGCGATTTTCCAATCTAAATCAATGGCTCGACTGGCAAGCCAGTCTGCATCCCAAATCAGTTGATCTGGGTCTCGAGAGGGTGTCTCGAGTCTGGTCACGACTCACCAGTCATCATCAAGCTTTTGTCATTACCGTGGCAGGTACTAACGGCAAGGGCTCCAGTGTAGCCATGCTGGAGGCCATTTTGATCAGTGCCGGTTACCGCGTCGGCTGTTTTACCTCTCCGCATCTTGTGCGTTACAACGAACGCATCAAAATCGATGGAGCAGAAGTTACAGATGATGCAATTTGTGAAGCCTTTGATGCTATCGATCAATGTCGTGAAAACGTCAGCCTGACGTATTTTGAATTTGGTGCGCTGGCTGCCCTGCATCTGTTTGAAAAATCCCGGGTTGAAGTCATGATCCTGGAAGTGGGTCTGGGTGGCAGGCTGGATGCAGTCAATATTATCAACGCGGATGCAGCACTCGTGACAGCAATCGGGATTGATCACCAGGAATGGCTGGGCAGTGACCGCGAAGTCATTGGCCGCGAAAAAGCCGGTATTTTTAGAAAAAATCAGTTGGCGGTTTTCTCAGGAAACGACATGCCTCAATCCATAAGAACAGTAGCTGAACAGCTTGGAACTCATTTACTGGTTAGCGGAGAGGATTACCAGTTGAAATCTGATGGCCAGCAGTGGAGCCTGATAGCAGACTTTGGAAAGCGTCATGCCTTGCCGATGCCGGCCATGCGAGGCAAACACCAGTTGGAAAATGCTGGCGGAGTGATTGCGTTGCTACTGGCATGTCGCGGGCAGTTACCCATAAAAGCAGAAGCATTGAAGGCTGGATTGCTGCAGGCTCAGGTTATGGGGCGTTTTCAGATCATTCAAAACAAATATCCCGTTATTGTGGATGTCGCCCACAATCCACAGTCGGCGCAGTCACTGGCAGAAAATCTGGCAAAATTTGTCATCCGCGGCAAATTGTTAGCTATTGCTGGAATGCTGAAAGACAAGGATTCGCTGGAAAGCCTGAAAAGTCTGGTGCCCCAGGTCGACCGGTGGTTTCTTGTGTCTACCCATGGCGACAGGGGATTGAACGCGGGTTTGCTTGCCGAAAATATTCATTTAATTGATCCTCATGCAGAATGTTTACTATTCAATACAGTCAGTGAGGCTTACAATTCAGTTTTACAATATGCCCAGGAAGATGATTCAATTCTGGTAACGGGCTCGTTTCATATCGCAGGTGATTTTTTGGCCAGACTGGCCGAATTTGGCTAAAAACAGATGATGAGAGAAGATCTGAAAAAACGTTTGATTGGTGCAGCGGTTCTGGCTTCACTGGCGGTTATATTTATTCCCATGCTGCTGGAAGAAGAAACGGTTATTGACAGCAACATTTACTCGACCAATATTCCGGAAAGAATCAAGCCTGCTCAGCCGGCACCTGTCATCCAGGCAGAAAAACTGGATCATGTTCGTGAAAAACATGATTATGGTACATCCATACAACCCAGCAAGGACGCCGAAGTAAAAGACATCGTGGACTCTTCAGCAGATGCTGCGACATCAGCAGCCACTGAAAGCCAGACTGTTGCAACCCGAACCGGATTAACCAGCTGGATGGTCCAGGTCGGCAGTTTTTCGAGCCAGGAAAATGCCAACAAGATTGTCGAGCAATTACGCAAGGCTGGTTATGATACGCACCTTGAAACAGCCCAGGTAAAAAATCGCAAGCTGTTCAGGGTTCGTGTAGGCCCTGAAATTGATCGCAATAACGCTGATCGCATTGCCAGGGAAGTGTCAAAAAAGTTTTTTGTTAATGCCAGGGTTTTAAGGTATCCGTGATCTGGGTTGATTATTTCATTATCGGTATCATTCTCATATCGGCATTGATCAGCGTATTCCGCGGCTTTGTCCGCGAAGCTTTTTCTCTGGTGATATGGATTGCGGCTTTCTGGCTTGCCTGGGCATTTTTCCGCGAATTCTCTCAATTTTTTATTCAGTGGATTTCATTGCCTTCGGCGCGTTTAGGTATTTCTTTTGCCATAATCATGATAACCGTGCTGATCGTAGGCGGAATCGTTAATTATCTTTTGGCACAACTGGTGGAACATAGCGGTTTAAGTGGTACTGACAGGTTACTGGGCATCTTTTTTGGAATAGGCCGTGGTGCTATCATTGTCGCCATAATCATCCTGTTGGCCGGTTTGACAGCATTGCCACAGGATCCCTGGTGGAATCAGTCCTTACTGATTGTCTATTTTCAGGATTTATCACTCTGGCTGAAGAGTTTTCTGCCGGAGGATATTGCAAAATACTTCACTTACTAGCAGTCTGTTGAGCGAGAAATACTATGTGTGGAATTGTCGGCATCGTAGGGCAACACCCGGTAAACCAGTCTCTTTATGATGCCTTAATGGTTCTTCAGCATCGCGGTCAGGATGCGGCTGGCATCGTAACCTGTGACGGTAATCGACTGCATTTACGCAAAGATAATGGCCTGGCCCGGGATGTATTCCATACCAGTCACATGATCAAGCTGAAGGGCAACATGGGTATTGCCCATGTACGTTATCCTACTGCCGGTTCCTCTTCTTCAGCCGAGGCACAACCCTTCTATGTGAATTCTCCCTACGGCATTACGCTGGCCCACAATGGCAACCTGACGAATTCTGAAGAATTAAAAAAGGATGTGTTGCGCGAAGACCTGCGTCATATCAACACTACATCTGATTCTGAAATCCTGTTGAATGTGCTCGCCCATGAACTACAAATCCAGGGAAAGATACGCATCGATGAAAACGATATTTTCAAGGCGGTAGCCGGTGTCCACCGTCGCTGCCGGGGTGGTTATGCCGCAATAGCGATGATTCCAAATTACGGTATCCTGGCTTTTCGTGATCCTCATGGTATCCGGCCGGTTGTGTTTGGTAAGCGCAATACCGATTCGGGTGTTGAATACATGATTGCCTCTGAGAGTGTTGTGCTCGATGCCCAGGGTTTTGATATGGTCAGGGATGTTGCGCCTGGAGAAGCCATCTATATTACGCAGAATGGTGAGTTTCACAGTTACCAGTGCGCTGCGAACCCTGTGCACTGTCCCTGTATATTCGAATATGTGTATTTTGCCCGACCGGATTCCATTATCGATAATATTTTTGTACACAAGGCACGATCGCGTATGGGCCAGAAACTGGCTGAAAAAATTCAGCGAGATTGGCCTGATCACGATATTGATGTGGTGATTCCGATTCCTGATACCAGTCGCACCTCCGCCCTGGCCCTGGCTAATAACCTTGGGGTTCACTATACCGAGGGCTTTATCAAGAACCGTTATATCGGGCGAACCTTTATCATGCCTGGCCAGCAGGTGCGCAAAAAATCTGTGCGCCAGAAACTCAACGCAATTGACCTGGAATTCAGGAACAAGAACGTTATGCTGGTTGATGATTCCATCGTACGTGGCACCACATCCAAACAGATCGTGCAGATGGCGCGCGAAGCTGGCGCTAAAAAAGTCTATTTTGCTTCGGCTTCACCACCCATCAGATATCCCAATGTTTACGGAATAGATATGCCTTCCGCCAATGAACTGGTGGCTCATGGCAGAAGCGAAGATGAAATTCGTGATGTGATTTCCTGTGACAGGCTCATTTACCAGGATTTATCTGACCTGATTGACGCAGTTAACCGCAAGGGCAAGGTCAATATTTCCCAGTTCGATACATCAGTGTTTGATGGTAATTATGTGACGGGTGATGTGAATGAAGCCTATCTCGAGCAATTGGAGTTGCTTCGCAATGACGCTGCAAAAAAATCAGGGGAAGAAGCAGCGCGCTCCATCCTGGGTATTCATAACAATCCCTGAGCCTGAATTGAACTAGCTGGCCTTACTCATCCTGGAAGTAGTAGTCATACTTTTTGTGAAGGCTGGAAGTGAATTCCCATGCCTCGTTGTATGAAAGGCCACTGTTTTCCGGGAAAATTACCTTGATGTAAAGCTTTTTGGGGTACTTTTTCTTCAAATCATCCAGGCGTCCCAGAAGCTGTTTTCGGCTGACAGGCGAGAATTTATCCTGTCCGGGTACCTTGAGTGCAATCAGGTCCTTGCCATCGAGCTTTGTATAGCGAACCTCGACTACCTGTTTGCCTGCAGCAGTACGCGCAGGACGCACCAGTTTGTCGTATTTGATCTTGAGATCATCATAATCACCTTGTAACAATGCCAGGGCATCGTCGGAAATTGTAATGCGACTCAGGGCCTGCTCCAGTTCCTGTGCTTTTTCGGTAAAGGCGGTTTGTACCTCGGTTAATTGGGACTGGGTCTGATTCTGTTTGTTTTGCAAGGCGGTAAGTGATTGTTGCAGAAGCTCAAGCTGCTCCTGGCTTAACTGCAGTTTTTCCTGGTTTCTAGCCAGGCGATTATCCAGTTGCGCCCTGGCCAGTTCCAGTGTTTCTGCTCTTTGTTCCAAATCAGACTTGTCCTGCTGTAACTGGGTTTTCTCCAGGTCAAGACGATCACGCTGTCCTGACAGGTCGGAAATCTGGCGCATGTTGTCCTTGATAACAGCCAGTTGCTTTTCACGTATCTCCTGCATCTTCATTAATTCCAGGCGCAAGTCTGAAAGTTCATTCTCGGTATGGATCAGGCGCAGCGCCAGGTTTTCCTTTTCTTCACCGGTAGTACGGGCCAGTTCTGCAGCCATGCGCTCCGCTTCCATGGTGTTACGCAGTTGCTGTACCAGGTCGATGTTACGCATCAGCAGGACGACCAGAGCGATGAGGAATATCATGACAATGACAGTCATGATGTCGGTAAAAGATGGCCAGAAGCTTTCGTGCCCTGAACTGTCGCCTTCCTGATTCAGGCGAAGATTGATAAAGCCGTTTTCAGTGCTCATTTTTCACCAAGACGGAAGCCGATTCTCAAAATACCCTTGATATCTGCCAGTTCCTGATTCATGCCTTCAACATGCTCACGGAACACCTCGGCACTGCTGGTTAACTCTTTTTCGGCATTCTGGAAACTGGTCTGGGATTCGACCATCTGGTTTACCAGGCCCTGTAAAGAACGGATCAGGCCAGTGAATTCATAGAGTACGTTGTCAGTCTGCATCTGGAATTTCGGCATCAGATGGGTGGTCGTAACCTGTTCAATGGCGCTGATCAGATTGGTCTGCACATCAGTCAGTTTGACGAAAAAATAGCCGAAAAACATGTAACAGGCGATCGCTGTTATGGTGGTGGATAATGCAGTAGACATTCCATGAACTATCATTCCCATCCCATTGACATTTATAGCATTTTCCAGCATATCGGAGGCGCCAATCAGGGCTAGTGACAGCGACACAATGGTGCCGAAAACACCGGTCAGAATGAGCGTATTGTTGATGAATCTTGGAAAGCTGTTGCGTGTGCTTTCACTGGCGACCAGGGTTGAGGCGAGGGCGCTCTGATTAACTGGCGTACGGTTCTCATGCAGTTTTTCCAGTGTCAGGTAACGGCGTGCGATGATGCTCTTCTTGGCCACCCCCTTGAGCTTGTCATCGGCATTGGTGTCCATGTTCTTGATAAAACGATTAAGCGCCGCCTCTTCCCGTGAATAGCTGAGAAAGGTGAGAATAATTTTCAGAATACCCAGAGCAAACAAGGCGACAATAACGCCGTTGACGACCCAGCCCGTGGCTGTGAGCTGATCACGAAAATAGACACTGTTGATGTAATCAATTTTCCAGATGATGAGAGCTGCGACCGCGATGGCGAGCACAATCATTCTGAAAAGTGAGTTTCTGCCTTGATGGCGCTGGAAGTTAATTGTATCCATGAGCTGCTAGACCGGGATGATTAAAACAGGATTTAGAATATCAGAGAATTCTGTCATATTATGTCTGTAAAAAAAACGCCTGATTTACTTGGGAACGGATAAATTTTTCTGCTTTTATGGCTCTCTATGAAAAACCTGCACACTGCCGCCTACCATTGCCTGACAGAACAGGACCTTGACCAGAAACTGCTTCTGGCCAGACAGCTCAATGAAGATTTACTCGAAGGGAAACTGGAGGTTTCAGTTGTTGACTTACCATTTGTCGAACAGGCTGGGCGCCCGCAGCAGCCCCAACTGGTTCACCCACGCGAGGTACCCAAGAGAAAGCTGGGCACAGACAAAGGTAAAGCGGCTGCGATCCATTCTTTTTGTCATATCGAATTCAATGCCATCAACCTGGCCTGTGATGCAGTTTACCGTTTCCAGGAAATGCCGGAGCAGTACTACCGCGACTGGAGCCGGATTGCTGCTGAAGAGGCCTATCATTTTTCCCTGCTTCGTGAGCGTTTAAGGGAACTGGGTCATGACTACGGAGATTTTCCTGCGCATAACGGTTTGTGGGAACTGGCCCAGAAGACCGCTGGTGATGTGCTTGATCGCATGGCACTGATTCCTCGCGTCATGGAGGCCAGAGGTTTGGATGTCACGCCCATGATTCAGAAAAAATTCCGTAATGTCGGTGATCACAAAACAGTGGATATTCTGGATATCATTCTCAGAGACGAGATCACGCATGTGCAGGCGGGCTCCCGCTGGTTTGTGTATTTGTGCCAACAGCGCGGACTCGAAGATCCCGAACAGGCCTATCTGGAGCTGGTGAAAAACTACATGAAAGGCGATGTTCATTGCCCGATGCATTTTCAGGCCCGATTGGATGCCGGTTTCACTGAATCCGAACTGGAGCAGTTAACAATATTGTGTGGACGTTGACCATAATCTGATGATGAGCGATGTAATCAAGTTCAAAACCCAGGACCTGTCGGTTGAAATCCGGGT
>Ga0180433_10002612_pt1 | contig 27539 bp, 21 predicted proteins | sample SS_ome_8_FD_132980 | JGI IMG/M metagenome (GOLD analysis project Ga0180433, IMG submission 132980) | Hypersaline lake sediment archaeal communities from the Salton Sea, California, USA - SS_1_D_1 metaG | ecosystem: Environmental > Aquatic > Non-marine Saline and Alkaline > Hypersaline >... | reverse complement strand
GGTCTCCTTTCGTTGATCGCTACCATCTCGGTCGGAAAGATGTCTGTCCAGGAGGGAAGTCGCGCGCCTTCCCCCATGGAACGAGTACTATATTACTCCTCCTGCTTTTTCTTGAGTTCCCCGATACGTTCCTCAACGCCGGCAAGCTCCTTCTCCAAGTGCTCCTTATAGGATTCCAGGTGTTCCTGTACCTCCTTGGAGGAAGTGAAATGCCTGAAGTGGGGACCGTGACTCATACAGCCACAACCTTGCATGCCCGTGTGCCCATGATGCACGCCTGGATGACACATACTCAATCACCTCCTAACATAATAGCTTGATATCACTAATGGCATATTGCCAGTATAAGCAGAAGTTGATTATGTGTCAATCACCAGTATTGAAAAAGAGGTCACATCTGGGGGGCTGGCCCCCCATCTACGAAAGAAACATGCAGCGCATCACACGAGGCATCAGGTTGGGCATGATCTTCTCCATCACCCTGGGCAGTATATCCGGCATCAACTCGCGCATGCTGTCGCTCATGGTGGGCATCTTCTTCTCCATCAGGGGCATCATGCGTTTGAGCATCCAGGGCATCATCGGGGGCAGCATGCGGGGCATCATCGGGGGCATGATGCGGTCGGTGACGGCGAACATCCCTTCCAGAAGCGCCTTGGGGAGTTTCCTGCCGAGGCGCATTGCCTTCCCCAGGGCGGGAGACAAATCGTCGACGAACTCCCACATGAACTCGGCCATTCCCTGCGGGGTCATCAGTTGGATCATGACGTCGAAGACCGCCCAGCTGTCCTGCACCATGGGATCGGGATTCTCCAGCTTCTCACCCAGGGCTTCTGACAACACCGAGGCGAAATCCAGCACCTTCATGCCGTTGCCCTCGTTGGCGCTCCACACCCTGAGCTGGAACTCGCAGCAGGGGCAGGTAGTTATGATGGCCTCAGCGCCCGTATCCTTGGCCTCCTGCAGGCGTTGAGAGGCTATACGATCCGAAGTGGGCCTGGTCTCCCCGATAAGGGTAAGCACGCTGCCGCAGCAAAGCCCGTCCTCGCGATTGTGCTCCATCTCCTCCAGCTCCAGGCCGGGGATGGCTTTGAGCACCTCGCGGGGTTCCTCGTAAATACCTCCATGACGCCCGATATGGCAGGGGTCATGCCAGGTGGCCTTGAGGGGTACCTCGTACTTGAAGGTGAGCCTGCCGTCGCGTACCATCTCCGCGGCCAACTCGGTTATATGATGGACCTCTATGTCATACTCCAATCCCAGCTTCTCCGCCCATTCCTTATAGTGGTGGGACAGGGTTACCCAGCATCCGGGACAGGAAGCATATATGGTCTTTATTCCCCGCTCCTTGAGGGCCTTTACGTTGCGTCTTACGGCCTCCTCGAAAACGTCCCATTTGCCGCTCATCAGGAAGGGCACACCGCAGCAGGTCTCGTCCTTGCCCAGGTATACGAAGTCCTGGCCGCCCTCCTTGAGGATGCGCACCGCGCCCCTGGCTATGTCGCTCTCCACGTAGGAGGCGGTACAGCCGGCCCAGAAGGCCACGTCGCCGCTCTCCAGGGGCTGGACATCGTCGGGGAGCCAGGCGTCGCGGTCATCGGAGAAACCCGCCCAGATGTTGTTCTCCATATCGTAGGAAGCCCCCATCATCTCGAAGGGCGGAAAGGTAGGGAACTTACCGGAGGCGACCAGCTCACCTCGCATCTCCTCCCACACCGACTCGATGGGCAGGTCGGTCTGGCAGGTTAAATCGCATTTCTTGCAGGTAGTACAGAGGAGGAAGGCCTTGGACATGTCCTCGGTGAGGGGCACCTCGCCCTTAGAATAACCCTTGAGGTATTGCATCTTCCCGCGGGGTGAGGAGCTCTCCCAACCCCGGCCGGAGAAGAGGGTACAACTATCCTTACAGAAACCACACTGGGCGCAGGTGTAGACGGCATCCTCCACCTCCTGGGGCAGTTTCCTGCGCAAGGTCCTCACACGGGGGACCAGGCGGCGGAAGGGAACGGCCATAGGGAGGGAGAACCTGGCCGCCGCCATCATGCCTCTCAGGACCTTGAGCCGGGGTGAGTGGATGCAGTTATCCAGGATCTTTCCCGGGTTCAAGATACATGTGGGGTCCGCCTCTCTCTTGACCTTCTCTAACAGCCTGATCTTATCTTCTCCCCACCTGACCCCGGCTTTATCTACGAAATACAGCCCGATCCCATAGGGGGAGCCGCCGTACTTCTCGGCCAGCCTGAGGAACTCCAGGGAAGCGGTGAAGCGGAAGGTGAAATCCACGCTGCGAGCGTCGGCGGGGATGAAACCCAGGCAAATAGCGCTGCCGTCCCTATGGATGATGACCTCCAGCGGAAGCTCGGGCAGCCTCTTTGAGGTGGCCTTAAGCAGTTCCGCCAGGTTGGCGGTGGGAACGGTCGCCTCCGCCGGTATAACCGAGGGCCCGGCTTTCTTGATGCGCAGGGGATAGAGCCTTTCCTCCCATTCCTCCCGCGACGCCTCCTCATCGAGCTGCCTGCCGCCCGCCTTGCTTGCCGATTCCCCTATCTCCTCCCTGGAGGCGCTGTTATCCGTGCTTAATGCCGTTAGAACCAGGTAAGAGTTCTCCGGAAGATATGCCTCCTCCACCACCTGGTTTTTGAGGGCGGCCAGCTGTGGGGTTATGACCTGAAGATGGAAGATAGGCAGGTCGCGGGCGCCAAGGTCGTCGATAAAACGCTGCGCCGCAGCCGGCTCGTCGAAGGCGAAAAGGAGGGGTATATCCTCCTCCGCCTCGCGCACGGCCAGCTCTACCTCAGTGATGAATCCCAGGAGTCCCTCGGAACCTACGTAAAGCTCGATCTCCTCTCCCTCCACGTGTTTTACGCCTTGCGGCGTCGCCACTTCCAGGCTCAGGAGATTGTCGGATAAGTCGCCGTAGGTATAGGAGCCTATCCCCGAACCGCCTTCGGCCACCCATCCTCCCACGGTGGCGGAAATAGCGCTGGAGGGGTAGGTGCGAAGGGCCAATCCCCGCTGGCGCAGATATTTCTCCAGGTCCCACCAGATCACGCCGGCCTCGACCCTGGCCGTCTTCCCCTCCTCATCCACGTCAAGGATGCGGTTCATCCGGGTCAGGTCGACCACGATGCCTCCCTCAACGGGGATGACCCCGCCGTAACCGCTGGTGGCTGCGGCGCGGGGGGTGAGGGGAAACTTCTCGCGACGGGCGAAATCCATGAGCCAGGAGATATCCTCAGCGTCCTCCGCCAGTACCACGGCCTGGGCTCTTCCGCCCACCATTTTCCCGACTATGGGGGGAAACTCCCCGACATCCCTGGAATAGATATATCTCTCCACGGGGTCTTCGCTCACGCGTTCACCGAAACGCCGCTCCAGCTCATCCAGAGCCGCTGTTTGCAGATTTTTTTTACTCATGACTAACCTCCAGGAACGAAAAAGCCTCTACATCCATGCAGGGAGTATATACCCTATAGGGTATAGGGGAATACGATATAAATCATACTGTGAGAAATCAGCGGGGGGGTGGACAGACGGTGGTTTCGATCAATCCGGCGAGATCGCTTATCGCTCCGGTGCCACCGGTCCTATGCTGGAGCTGAAGCGGAGGAAGACCTCGATGGTATCGTCGATGGCATCCTCCGTGGAGTCATAGGGATTCTCCGCCAGGCATTCGCGCATACGATGGGTGAGTATATGTATCCCGACGCGGTCCAGGGCAGAACGAGCCGCCGCCACCTGGGTGAGCACATCCTCACATCCCTTGTCCTCTTCCACCATGCGTATTATGCCCCGAACCTGGCCCTCCACTCGATGAAGCCGTCGCAGAACCGCATCTTTGTTGTCATCTTTACCCGGCATACGTCCTCCTCACCATCAGCTCCGGTCTATTATATAACGACCAGGCTTTACATGCATGATATCAGAGCACATTCCATTAAGGACAAACAACATGGAGCGGCGAGTATGTAATGGTTTAATTTACCATTACTTACTCCCCGCTCACGCTTGTTATTCTTCCTCTTCCTCGCCCTTCTCCGCCTCGAAGGCCTCCATCAGTTCCTTATACATGCCGTCAACAAGCTCATTGTAGCGCTCCATCACAGGACCACGCTTGACCTTCAATGTGGGGGTGAGCAAACCGTCCTCGATAGTCAGGTCTTTCCTCAGGAGGCGGAAATCCTTGATGGTCTGGTACTTCGAGAGCTCCTCGCGGTTGATGCGGTCCACCTCTTTATCCATCATCTCCCTGACTTGCGGGCTTGCTACCAGTTCTTCATAATTCTCGTAGCTTATCCCCTGCTCCTTGGCCCAATCCTCTATGATCTCCGGCTCCAGGGTGATGAGGGCGGTGAGGAACTTGCGGCGGTCGCCTATGACTACGGCCTGGCTTACGTAGGGGATGCTCTTCAAGAGGTTCTCTATGTTCTGGGGCGCGATGTTCTTTCCCCCGGCGGTAATGATCAGGTCCTTTTTACGGTCGGTGATAGTGAGGAAACTGTTCTCGTCCAGCACCCCGATATCTCCCGAGTGCAGCCATCCGCCCTCCAGGGTCTCCTGGCTGGCTTCGGGGCTCTTGAAATAACCCTGGAAGACGTGTCCGCCCTTGACCAGTATCTCCCCATCGTCGGCTATCTTTACCTCGGAGCCGGGGATAGGCTGTCCCACCGTTCCCAGCTTTATGCGATCCCATTGGTGGATGCTGGTCGGTCCGGTGTCCTCTGTCTGGCCGTAAACCTCGCGGATGGGGATACCTATGGCGTGGAAGAACTCAAGGATGTCTTTATAGATAGGGGCGGCGCCGGAGACTATGACCCGTCCTTCGTCCAGGCCGACACCCTCACGGATCTTGCTGAAGATGAGGCGGTCGGCTAGATTGTAGCGGAAGTTCAGCCATCCCCCTATCTTCTCGCCGGCCTGCCGGCGCCGGACCTTCTCGCGCCCTACCTTCAGCCCCCAACCGATGAGCTTTTTCTTGGCCCCCTCTTCCTCCGAGAACCTCTTCTGCAGAGCCTCGTGGAACTTCTCCCACACCCGTGGCACTCCGAACATAACCGTGGGACGGGCCACCGTCAGGTCGTCCCTGAGGGTATCCAGGCCCTCCCCGAAATGAGTGAGATAACCGTTGATCACCGACTGGAAACAGGTGATATTGCGCTCGGCGATATGGGATAGAGGCAGGTAAGAGAGGATCCTCTCCTTGCCCTGCTCGAACTCGACGCACTGATTGAGGGAGTCGATGGTCCAGGTGGCGTTAATATGCGTGAGCATGACCCCCTTGGGGGGGCCGGTGGTCCCCGAGGTATACATGATGGACATCATGTCATCGGGATTCAGGTCTCGGATGCGATCGTCCAATTCCTCCGGATGCTCCTTGGCGTAATCGCGCCCTCTCTCCTTGACCTCCTCGAACTGTAGGATATCGGGATTATCCGTCCCGGTGGGCCTCATCATTATCAGCTTCTCCAGATTCTCCAGTTTACCCAGCATGTAACCCACCTTATCCAACTGCGCCTGGTCCTGCACAACCAGAACCTTAGATTCCGAGTGGTCCACTACGTACTCCAACTGCTCTGCGCGAGCGGTTACATACAGCGGGATAGAGATGGCCCCGCAGGACATGGAGGCGTAATCGGAGACCACCCACTCGTAGCTGTTGATGCCCAGGATGGAGATCTTGTCCCCCTTCTGCAATCCCAGGGAGATCAGGCCGTTGGCGAGGTCACGCACATCCTTGCGGTATTTGTTCCAGGTGATGTCCTCCCAGTCGTCACCCCTTCTCTGGCGAACCGCCATCTTTTCGCCGTATTCCTGGGACAGCTTGTCGAAGATCACCGGGATGGTCAAATCGAGGTTTAATCTGGGTACGGTCATCTTGCCCCTCCTTTCAACTATATAAGTTCAATCCCGCCCGAATCGCCGCAAAAGCCCTCATCATGGTCCCCCTATCCCGGTCTTGGCTCAAGGAGTAGGGTAAGTTGAATATAAGGATTCCATATAGAACATATGGTGCTGTGACTCAAACCATGTGCGGTACAGTGGATTACTGCGATTCTCCGACTATCTTATTTCTATCCCTAAAAACAGGGTCGTAAACATATAAACTCTTTACTTCCTCAAGTGAGGGAAATGACCGGGGACCGAGGTCCCCGGTCTATTCTCATCTCCATGCTATGCTATTGCTTCGGTTACTTGTCGATCATATCCTTGAGCTCACGTTTCAGGACCTTACCCACCCCGCTGGTGGGAAGCTGGTCCATGAACTCGATCCTCTTAGGAACCTTGTACGGCGCTACCTCATCGCGCAGGTACTGGATTAACTTCTCCTTCTCCGCGTCGCTCTTCTCCACGCCCGGCTTGAGTACTATTGCCGCCATGACCCGCTCCGATCCCGGCCTCTCCGGGTCGGGATACCCGATGGATGCGGCCATTTCGACGTCGGGGTGGTTTACGAGCACATCGTCCAGTTCGCGGGTGAAGACCTTGAAGCCTGAGACTATGACCATATCCTTCACCCGGTCCACTATGTAGAAATAGCCGTCTGAGTCCATGCGGGCTACGTCGCCCGTGAACATCCAGCCGTCGCGGATGGCGTTGGCCGTCTCCTCCGGCTGATTGTAGTAACCCTTCATGAGCTGCGGCCCGCGCACTGCGATCTCCCCGGGCTCGCCCAACTCCGCGAGCTGACCCGTCTCGGGATCCACGAGCTTGAATTCCGTATCCGGAAGCGGCATGCCGATGGATGCCGGCTTCTTCTCTCCATGGCGGGGATTGCAGCAGGTGACGGGAGAGGTCTCGGTCATGCCGTATAGCTCGATGAAATTGCTCTCACCGATGATACTCTCCAGCTCCTTGATATTCTCGGGAGGGAAGGGCGCCGCCGCGCTCAGGCAGAACCTGAGGTTGCTCAAGTCGAGCGCTTTGAAATCGGGGTCCTTGATGAGCTCGAAAAAGACGGTGGGGACGTTCACGACGATGTTGGGCTTGTACTTCTTCAGGCATTCGATGAGGAAATGCGTATCCCGTGGATTGGGGACGCAGATCTGGGTGGAGCCGTTGGTCAACGAGAAGCCCCCCAGGGCCAGGCCGGCGATATGGAAGAGTGGGAAGGCGGAGAGCGCTGTGATATCCGGTGTCAGGTCCAGGTAGGTGAGGGTCTGCAGCCGGTTGGACATGTAACTGCGCTGGGTCAGCATCGCCCCCTTCGCGGGTCCCGTGGTTCCCCCCGTGTACATGAGTAAGATTAGGTCGTCCATATCCCGCTTGACCTCAACGCGGTCCTTCGGCATCCCCTTCAGGGCGTCCATGAAGCGGATCACCGTCTTCCCCTTGAGGGGCTGCACCTCAGCGGTGGGGATCTTCTTGAGCGCCTTTCCCAGCACCCTTTTTATGCCGGGAAGGAAATCGGCTATCTCGGAGTAGATAACGGTGGTAAACCCGGTTTTATCAGCTACCTGCGCCACGCTGCCGAAGAGCAAGTCCACGGTGATGACCACTTTTACATTCGAGTCGTTGATCTGATGCTCCATCTCGGGAGGCGTGAGCAATGGGCTCAAGCCCGTGGAGATAGCACCTACCTTCTGCACTGCGACTATGCTGATGTAATGAGCCGGTATGTTGGGCATACATAGCCCCACCACCTCATCGGGCTTGACGCCGATCTTGATAAGATAGGCCGCCAGCTGGTTCGACAGCAGGTCGAGCTCCCGGAAGGTGATGTTCTTCCCCATATAGATAATGGCCGTCTTATCGGGGTATTTTTCCACTATCTCTCTGAATTTCTCGGCGAAGGTCTTTTCCTCGTACTCTATTGTAGGCGGGACGTTCTCATCGTAGTTATTCAGCCATGGCTTCTCGGCATAGGTGTCGCTCATCACACTCCCTCCCTCTGGGTGTCAGATATCACGAAGCGGCCCTGTAATAAACTCGAGACGCCAATATCTTATCACATAATATGGCGTGCAATGTGGTGTGCGTTCCTTCAATAGAGTGATTCCTCCAGGTCCCTCAAGCACACTCTCGCCGTGATCCCAAGATGCTTCATCCCCAACACTGTTTACGAGGTCGCAACCGGCTTTCATTTTTATACCCTCGAAGCTATAGATGGCTGAAACACTATTTCAAATACATGATTAAGCAATACAAGCAAATAACACCCATGGTTTGATATGTAAAATCTGAGACATTCAAACAACTGCGCGGAGGATTTCATGCCGAATCCCACGAACAATGGCTTAGAATGGCGCATCCAGCCGGTATGGCCATTGATTGCGCCACACAGGTGCCTGACGAATTGGAGGAGGACTTAAGTATAATCGTCGTCTTTCACCCGGCAAAGGCGAAGTGGGGCTTTTCGTTTTTACCGGCCGGGAGGAACAGGTTACCAACCGGTTTCGTCATTTAATAGAGGAGGGAAAGGAGGTTAAAAATGGAGCAGCAGGTCGGAAGGGTAACCCACTATTTCGGGAAGATCGGAGTGGCCGCGGTAGAGCTGGAGGATGAGTTGAATGTGGGGGATACCATCCACTTCAAGGGACACACCTCCGATTGGACTCAAGAAGTGGAGTCGATACAGATCGAGCACGAGATGGTAGAGAAAGCGGGCCCCGGAGACGAGATAGGCATCAAGGTGAAAGAGCATGCCCGGGAGCACGACATCGTCTATAAAGTGCTTGAGGAATGACTCCGGCTTCTACATGTCGCGGACCTCATAAGACTTAACCCTCCCATGCGTTATAATTGCTCATGAAATCACGCCTAGCGAATAGAAACATCGTGCTCGCGAGGAGGAAGGATGGTGAAGGCGATAAGCCAGGAGAGTGGGAGCTTCGAACTCGAGATAAGAGGGGGGCTTTGGGAGGGCATCCATGCCGTCCTTTTTTACCTGGCGGTTGCCTTTGCCATTATGGCCACCATCGGTGTGGCACGCCTGGCCACCGGCATAGCCTGCGTTGTGTTCTTGTTCTACAGCATCTTCGCCATCGTCTCCTCTCCCACGTATGTCACCATAAAGCCCTCGAGCCGGGAAGTCCTGGTGGAAAGATATTACTATTTCATACCTTGGCGCCGCACCCTGCAGCGGAGCGACCTGGAGCGGATATCTGTAGTGGAATCCTCCCAACCCCCCTCCGAGAAGGAGAAGAAGGGATCCAAGCGCGATCTATCTTATTACGTAAAAGTCTACCTGGAGTTGAAGCAAAGGGGGAGGCTGAAGCTTTTTCGCTCCGGTATGACCGGCGCCCCCTACGACAACCGGGAGAAAGCCTTTCTCATCACCGAGAGCACGGCCTCAGCCCTCGATCTCCCCGTGACATACACTATGCGCGGCAAAGAGAAAGAGTCCGGGGAGACATAAGCTGGAAAGCTGAAGAAAATGACTGTTAGGAATCGGCATATATTCTATATGATCACCACTACGGCGCTGGTTATCCTGCTCGCCGCGGGCATCTCGGCATGCAGCGGCGGCGGGGATAATACCAGGCAATGGACAGACGACCCTATCGTCCCCGGCTATTCCATGGCGGAGGTCAATATCGGCGACCCTTTCTCCTCCGTGCAAGGCATACACGGCGATCCGGCTGAGAACCGCAGGGAAGGAGGATACATATACGTTTACTATTACAGGCTGCAGGAGGAAGGAGAGCTCGACGATCCCGGCACCTGGAACCTGGTCGTCACTCTTTACGATAACGGCAACGATTACCTAGACCCCGAGGATGAGGTGGAGGCCATTGAGGTCTTCCCACCTTACAGCGGGCAGACCTCGGGAGGGAACGGCATGGGGAGCTCCGCCGGGGACCTGGAGGAGGAGTTCGGCCCCTGCGACAGCATAACGGAGAGCGCCGGCCAGAATGGCGAACGCCTGCAGCTCTATTCCTATATCGACAGGGGGGTGGAGTGGCTGCTGTCGCGCCGGGATGGAGTGGTAACCGTGCTGGTCACAGACTACGGCGGGCTGCGTCCCGTGGAGGACGCGGATGACGGAGACGAGGCCCAGGGCGGCCTTTTCGGTATCTTTGGGGCGGCCCCTATCGTCCCCGGCCAGACCGTGGCGGGAATAAACATCGAGGATGATTTCATCACTGTGGAGGAGAAATTCGGAAGCCCGGACAGCACCGGGTTCACCACCGAGGGATTGGTCTACGCCACCTACACCGGGGGCTATGGAGCCTGGAAGCTGAATGTCTACCTGGAGGACAAGGACCAGAACAATTCCCTTGGTGATTTCGACACCGTCGTTTCCGTAGGGGTACGCAGTCCCTACGCCGGCACAACGGCGGGAGGTGTGGGCATCGGCTCACCGGAAGCTGCCATCACCAAGGAATTCGGGGCTCCCGACAGGGAGAGCATCATGTCCCACCTGGGTGAGGAGGCGAAGATACTGGAGTATAACACCAGGGGAATAGTCTTCGCGGTCAAGACCGTCAGCGGCGAGATTGTGGAAATAGACGTCAACAGGTCCCTAGGCACCTGATGTCAAAAGCAGGTCATCTTCATGTTTAAAAAGACCAAGAGAGTCATCATCATATCGGGAGTGCTCTACGTCTGGGCGGTGAAATCCTTTAATCCCAGCCCCAAGGAGCTGTTAAGCCCCTCTTGGCACAAGGGAGTACCCCTGCGGATAGCGGCGCGGGGCCTGACCAGGCTCCTGCCTGACCTTTACCAACGTTTCGGCGAGAGGGGGGTACGCGCCCTGCAGTTCGTCTTCTACCAGATAGGGAGGGACCGCGCTCCCATCCTGCGGGAGGCCCTTGAAATCGACCCCCACGATGCCCGCAGCCTGGGACGAGTTCTAGACTACGAGGACGGCGTAGTGGGCGTGAAAGGGATATGGGTGGAGGAAACCAAGGGCAGGGCGGTAAAGGAGGAGAGATTCTGTCCCGCAGAGGAGGAGCTTTCCTGCTGCCCGGAGGTATGTACCTGCCTTTTCATGGCCATGGAGGCCGGCACATACTCCGCGCTCAATCCCGATGTCGAGGTGCCCGAGCTCAGCGACCTCTTGTCGCTGGGAGACCAGTGCTGCCTGGCCACCATCGAGCTGTCCGGTATATCCCGCAGGGAAGCTCGCAAGCCCTCCCCCCAGGCCACTCCCGGGGCCTTCCCTCCCCGCATCACCGTTCCAGGGCTGCAGCAGAGGCTGGCGCTGCAGTCGCTGCGGAGCATTGTTTACGCCATAGGGACACTGCTCACAAAGGGCCCGGACCAACCCATGCAGTGGTACGAATTCTTCCGCTATAATCCCGAGTCCAGCCTCCTGCATCCCAGATAATAAAAATCCGTATTCAACCACTAAATACGATAATATTGACTTATCGGGGGTGGTTGAATCGCATAGATATAGCTATGCAGCATTGGGCTTCATAAGCGGGGTACTCTACTGCGCTCTACTTTTTAGTTTGCACTACCTGATCTCATCCGGCACACCCGCTCAGTTATTGCGGGATTTCCCCGCAGTGGTTGCTTTGATCTTGCTTATGCTGCCCACCTTAACCTTGCTGGGTTATCTATGGGGAGGGTATAAGGAGCAGCGAGAATCGATTAAATTCCTTACCGAACGACAGCAAGTACACGCGGAGATGGCTGATAGTATATCCTCCATTCTGAAACAGGGCGAGGAAGCACGTAGAATGACTAGGATAGCCCTGAGGGAGATGAGGCACCCCCTGACTTCGATTGTCGGATACTCCCTGACTCTGCAATCGTATTGGGACAGACTGGATGAGGAAGTCAGGAAGGACCACGTCAAGTTCTTACGGGTTTCCGCATCCCAGCTGGAGGTCATGGTCAGCGACCTCATACGTATAACGGAGTTGGCCAGAATATCCCCGAGGGTGGAGCATACCCAGGTAGACCTGGAAGAGTTGGTCGCAGAAGTGAAGTCGATCCTCGAAGATATCTACAAGGAGAAAATGGTTAAGATCGGCCTCAGATTCCCGCAAGAAACCATCCTTCTACAAAGCGATCCCTCCCGCCTTTTCGATCTGATTTACAACCTCCTCGACTTCTGTATGCGCTGTTCCAACAGCCAACAAACCGTATCAGCTTGGTGTTCCCACCAGCAGGATAAAGTATCGTTACGCATACGTTGCGGCCAATCCGCTATTCCCTCCGATGAATTGATGAAACTGAAGGAATGGCCGGCCCTAGATAAAGAAGAGGAGACAGCGACCCTAGGAATGGAATACAGGTTGGCCAGACATCTGATTGAGGATATCAATGGAGAGCTCAAAATGGATACGATAGGAACCGCCGGGCTCTCATTTCTAATCTCTCTGCCTATAGCTTGATCGCAAAACCGCGAATGGGGCTGGACTCGCTTATTTAGAGAAGCGGCGGCGGAGCCTGCGTCGGTCGCGGCGGGCCATAAGACTCTTATCTCCCGCCAGGGAAGCGACCTCGAGATCCCCCACCTTGCCGGAGATATCCTTACGCTCTTTGTTCAAGCGCTCCAATAGGCCCTGCATGCGGTAACGGTAGCGGAGATGAGGGGTAATGCTCTCTCCCGCGCTCTCGATCAGGGACTCCGCCGCTATCTGGCCGCTCTCCAGGGCCAGGCGGATACCAAAACCCCAGGGATCCAGGAGTCCAGCCGCCTCTCCCACCAGAAAAGAACATCCCGCTCCTAGGTTGTAGTTACCTCTCACTCCCATGCGGTTAGAGCTGGATATCAAGCGCAGGGCCTCTCCCTCCAGTCTCATGCCCACCCTCTCCTCCAGGAAAGAGGTCAATATATCCAATTCTTCCCGCCAACCGACCCTGTCGTCGTAGTTCACGGCTATACCGATCATGTCCTCTTTGATGAACAGGCGGCCTATGCCCTTTCCTCGTCGCAGCAGGATCAATCCCAACCACTCCGGGTCCCAATCCATCTCACCCGCGGACAGGATGAGCATGGCCCTCTCCAGCCTCGGCGCCGCGTAGGTACGATAGAACTCGGGTCGAAGGCGCCTCAAGGCCATGGAGTCAGCTCCGTCAGCCCCTACTAAGTAGGTGGAGTCCACCCTCTCCTCCCCCTCCTCCGTCTTTATAGCCGTCTGGACATGGAAGCGCCCCATACTAAAATCCTCCACCTCTGAGGCGTCCATGACCTCCGCCCCGCATCCCTCGGTAAGAAAGGCGTCCAGCCTGGAGCGCAGGACGGAGAGGCCCGGCTCGGGGAAGGGCAGGTCGTAGTCCCCTCCTTCCTGGCAGATAAGGCGACCTCCACGTACCCTGGAGGGCTCAGCGTGGCAGTGAGCGGGGATGGACTCGAAGTGCTCCTCTATCCTCCTTACCCCCTCGGGGGGGAGAAATCCCCCGCAAGGCTTCTCCCGGGGGACCCTACCCTTCTCCACCAGGAGGACCTTGAAGCCGGCGCCGGTGAGCAGGCGGGCGGCCATACATCCACCCGGTCCCGCTCCTATGACAACCACGTCGTAATGCATGCAAACCAGCTTTCTTTCCTTCTGCCACCTTATAGTATTGTAAGCCTCTCGCCGCCGGCAATAACGTGTTAAACCGGCTGTAAACGGTCTAGTTTCATCCTGGAATTGAAGAGCTCTATAGCCTTTTTATAGATAAACAGGTAGTTTTCCGCCATGGTCCTGGGGCTGAACCTCATCTCCGCTTCCTTGCGGCATTCCTCCGGCAGCAGTTCGCCGATTCTATCCATATAACCGCAAAGCTCCTCCGGGGTATCGGCTAAGAATCCCGTCCTCCCGTGTTCCAGGACCTCCGGAGCCGCCCCCCGTCTAAGAGCCAGAACGGGCGTCCCGCAGGCGAGGGATTCCGCCATCACCAGCCCGAAGGGCTCCTCCCATTGGATAGGAAAAAGGAAAGAGCGGGCCCGGGAGACGAAATGCACCTTCTCATCCTGCCCTACCTCCCCGAGATATACGATCTGTTCTCCGTCCACGAAAGGTCGGACTTTTATCTCGAAATACTCCCTGTCCCTTCCAGGGTCGATCTTGCCCCCCAGCAAAAGACGCCATCCCTTCTCTTTGGCCATGTGCACTGCGATCTCCGTCCCCTTGTCCTCGCATATCCTGCTTATATGGACAAGGTAATCCTCTTTCTCCCCTAAATAGCGGTGCTGCTCGATATCCACCGCGTTATATACCACCCCGAGATAATTCAGACCGGCGCAGCGGTTTTTCTGACTTCGGCTTATGGCCACATAGAAGCAGTCGTTCTGGAAGGCGGAGTAGAACATGGTCACCTCGGCCGTAAAGGGACCGTGCAGAGTATGCACCACGGGCAGCGGCAGAAAACGAGCGAAGGCCGGGCCCAAGAATCCAGAGTTGTCATGAACGACATCGAATCCGCCCCTGGAGATATCGCCAAAGGCTTGCCCGACATGGTAAGCATCATAAAGCGTTTTCCCCATATGATGGGTGGGAGGATCGACGCAGTAAACACGGTGCTGCCCAGTGGTTCGACTGCTGCCCGAGGCAAAAAGGGTGATTTCGTGACCGAGCTCGACCAGCTCATCCACGAGCAGCTTCAGCATCCTCTCTATCCCTCCGTAGCCCTCTGGGGGGATTGGTATCCATACCGGCGCTATAATAGCAATACGCATTTCCATCAACCTCCACGAAAGAGATATCTTCCCTCGAGAAAGAGGGTTAATATGTTTGGCCCTAAAAAGGTTCGAAGGCCCGGAAAACCGGCCCCAATCTACTCTATCTCCATTATGCTCAGTATTTAAACTATGAAGGCAAGACAGCTATAAAGGTTCCAAAACCATGCACCGATACCGCTTGTAGCCTGCGGCTACCACCTCCAGGAAAGGTATATGCATCGCATTTATAAAAGGTATATTAAGAGTAAGTCATAATGGTACTAGAATCATGGGATCGATGGCGAGGTCGCACCAGATAAGGATAAGTCGAACATGAAAGAAGAAACCGAACTTTTGTGTCTGGAGGGTGCAGGGGGCCTTCCCTTCATCGTCAGCGAGGTCCCCAGGAAATCCCTTATCATCAAAGAGGGCGAGTACTTCCTGTACACCCACGAGAGCGGAGACATGCCCCACGCAAACCGGGCAGGCCTGGGGCTCTATTACCACGACACCCGGTTCCTGTCCACCTTCGAGACCCGAATCGAGGGCATGGAGCCTCTGTTCCTGGCCGCTTCCAGTGAACGCGGTTACATGGCAAACATCTACCTCTCAAACCTGGATATCTTAACCGAGGACGGGACGAGCATCCCCCAGGACGTGGTGAACATAAGGCGAAGCCGTCTTATATGGGAGGGCCTGTCGGAGCGGTTCTACCTACGCAATTTCCACACCGCTCCCATCAATATCAAGCTCAGCATGAGCCTGGCATCGGATTTCGCGGACATCTTCGAGGTGCGCGGCATGTGCCGCGAAAGAAGGGGCCGGGTGCATATACCACGGGTAGAGCAAGGAACCATCGTTTTATCCTATACCGGGACGGACCGAATGCGCCGCACTACCGTTATCTCCTTCACACGCCCGCCGGACGAGATCCGCAAGGGAAGGGCTGGGGTGGAGGTCGACTTCTATTTCTTGCTCTCCTCCGACGAGGTCGAATTCCTGGACCTGAAGGTGACCCCCCTGGAAGAAGGTGAGGAGAAGGAGGCCCCGAATTTCGGGGGGGCTAGAGCGCTGCTCCGCCGCTCCTACGAGGACTGGGTCGAGACCGCCACGAACATAGAGACCGATAACACCGTTTTCAACCTGGTACTCCAGCGTAATATTCGCGACCTAAGGTCTCTCCACACCAGCACCCGCTACGGCGATATCATGGTGGGCGGGGTTCCCTGGTACTCCACGCCTTTCGGAAGAGACGCCTTAATAAGCTGCTACGAGACACTGATGTTCAAACCCGACTTAGCCCGGGACAGCCTGCTCTTCCTGGCCGCCTTCCAGGGAAACGAGGTCAACGATTGGCGAGACGAGGAACCCGGCAAGATCTTACACGAGATCAGACAGGGCGAGATGGCGCGCATGGGGGAGATCCCCCATACTCCATATTACGGCACCGTGGATTCCACACCGCTGTTCCTTATCCTGGCCAGCGAGTACCTCAGGTGGACAGATGACCGCGATCTTTTACTCAAGTTGAGGAACAACATAGACGCGGCGCTGCTGTGGATCGACGAATACGGCGATCTTGACGGAGACGGTTTGGTGGAGTACGGCCGCCGCAGCCCCATGGGGCTTTTCAACCAGTACTGGAAGGATTCTGGCGACTCCATCCTTTTACCCGGGGGACGTCTCCCCAGCCCCCCTCTGGCTACGGTTGAGACCCAAGGGTATGTCTACTACGGCAAGAAAAGGATGGGCGATCTGCTCATCGCATTGGGTGAAGAGGAACGGGGGAGGAAGCTCCTGGCAGAGGCGGAAGGACTGCGTCTCAAGGTAGAGGAGCAGTTCTGGGACGAAGAACTGGGTTATTACGTCATCGCCCTGGACGGTGAAAAGAAGCCGGTACGGGTAGTATCCTCCAACGGGGGGCAGCTCCTCTTCTCCAGCCTACCCTCCCCCGATAGGGCGCGTAAAGTGATTGCGCGCCTGACCGCAAGCGACATCTTTTCTGGTTGGGGAATCCGCACTATGAGCGACAAAGAGTACTATTTCAATCCCATGAGCTATCACAACGGCAGCATATGGCCCCACGACAACGCCTTGATACTAAAGGGCATCAAATGCTATGGCCTTCGCTCAGCCTTTATCGAGGTGATTTCGGGCATATTCGACGCGACAATGGGCATGGACGAGCTGCGCCTTCCTGAGCTTTTCTGCGGCTTCAGGAGAACCCGCTATGACGAACCCGTGCCCTATCCGGTGGCCTGCAGCCCGCAGGCTTGGTCTTCGGGTTTTTTCTTCCTGATACTGCAGAGCATGCTGGGCCTGGAGCCCGACGCTCAAAACCGCTTTCTATATGTCAACAAGCCCTTTCTCCCCCCCTGGCTGGAACAGGTCAAGCTTAAAGGACTCCGGGTAGGAGATGCCCACCTCGACCTGCTTTTCCGGCGGGAAGGCGAGGCCACCTCCTTCAGCGTGTTGGAAAAAGAAGGAGACATCGGAGTGGTCCTGAAAGAATAGCCCTAAATATACGATGCGGAATACCCTTAAATTTTGAGGATCTTAAGCTTGGGGCCCAGTTCTATAGTCAACCGATAGGGCTCATCCAGTTCGTAGACCTCCCCATCGAAACTGTAACCCTCGATGCCCTCCAGGACCAGCTTGGAAGCCCGCTGATTATAATAGACCTCCTTGGGGAAGGGGGGCTCATCGCCGCGCACCCAGAACATCTTGTGCAGGTTGGTAAAAATCTTCTTAAGGGGCAGGCCGCAGGACAGGACGAAGAAATCCCCCTCTCCCTCGTCACGTAAGGGATTGAAGGTGAGCAGCAACTTCTTGAAGATCATGGCCAGGACGATAATATAGCTGTCGCAGGGCATCTCGAAGTCGTCTATGGTGACCCGCAAGGGAGTCATCCCGAAGACATCCTTGTAACGTCCCCTCTTGATGATACCGGAGCCCAGACACATCAGTACCAGCTTGACTGCCGGCAGGTTGCCTCCCTTGGTATCGCGATAATATACGCGGTGGAAGCGGTAAAGGCCACCGCTTCCGTGGAAAAAGCCGTACTCCTTTTCCGTCTTGCCGCCCATCTCCCGCACCAGGCGCAAGGTAGGCACCTCCACGTAGGGCAGTTCATCGCGGCGGCGATCCATTTCCATGGCCAGGCGGCAGAGGTCATCCGGCTTCCCCTTGATGCCCACGTTATCGGCGAGTAGGTTCATAGTACCCCCGCGCATGGGGAAGAAGATGGGGAAATCCTCGGTTTCCTCGCCGTATAAGTTGATCATACGGTTCAATACCCGCTGTACCGTTCCGTCACCGCCATTGAGGCATATGAGGCGCTCCTCCAGGGAGAGGATGCGTTCGAGGGCGCCGTCTATCTCCTCCAAAGACCCGGTCTCGATGACCGTTCCCTTGCCGCCGACGATCTCGGGGATATGGAATTTCCTATAACGCCCGAAGCGGTTCTTGCCCGCCTCCACGTTGGTGAGAACGGCTATTCCCAGTAGGGAAAAGGGCATGAACAGGACGGCCGGTGAGGATTTCCCGGCACGAAGGACAGTAACGGTTATCAGGGCCAGGCCGGCTAGGACATATAAGAGATAATGAAGCCTGAGTTTGAGCCGGCCTCTCCCGCATCCTGTTGCGCTCATATCATTTGTACCGTCCGGAATCGGATACGACGCCGGTATCTTATCACCACCGGCCCGCTCTCACAAAACGGCCGGGGCGGTCAGTCAGACATGGCTATCGCGCCACCCACCAATCCCAGGAAGGAGAACACCAGGAAGAGATACATCCCTATTCCGATGCTTATTCCCTCAGTACGGACTATAGTAGTAAGGTTGGTTATGGCGATTCCCAGGGCGAAGATGGAAAAAAGGATGGCAATGCCCCCTAAACCCTTACTGCGGAAGATGAGCATAAGCCCACCTATCAGGGCGATGAGGCCGCCAAATATCAGGGAGCACAGCCCGGTGAAAATCGGATAGCCTTGGGAATATATGAAGAAGGCGTTGGACACCTCCCCCGACCCGGCTATGCCCGATCTGCCGATATCGTACCAATCCCAACCGGTAAGAGACAGGATACCCCCGGGGCCAGAACCCCAGGTGAGCCAGGTGCAGACCAGCACAATGACTCCCGATACCAGGACCAACAGTGAGCCGGTCCAGAAAAGGCCGCCTCTTGTCTTTGCCGCCGGGGCGGCATAGGCGGCTGGAGCCATGGGGTAAGTGGTGGGAGGTGCCGTATATTGCTGAGGCTGGGTATAGGCGCCGGGCTGAGAAACCGGGGGTTGGGTGGGAGGCGTTATAGGAGCCGCCGCCTGGGAAGGCGGGGTCGGCTGCTGCTGCCCGGGCGGTGCCGCCGCCTGGGGAGGCACAGCGGCGGGCTGCTGCGGCGGTGGGGGTTGGGCCGGCGGCGGCGCTGCCCCAGCTCCCTCCGGAGGAGCTCCCGCCTGCTCTGCGGGCTGCTGCGGCTGGACTACGGCCTCCATCGGATTTCCACATTTCACGCAGAAACTGGAACCGGGCTTGTTCTCGAAACCGCACTGTGAACAGGTTGCCAATCTCGTCACCCCCTATAACGCGCTTTTTATCCTCGTGATTAATTATCACCCATCCCGGCTCTGTCGTAAACGAAGGGAGTGTAGGCCAGGATCTTCTCTTAAGCCTCCGCTTCTATTCCTCATTTGAAAGGGCGGCCTTCCTCCCCTACACAAGTTCCACTAGCCCTCCCTCATCCTCTCCCCTGCATATGATCCTTCCCTCCATCTCCAGCTTGTCCAAGTGGCACTGCAGGATCTGAGAACCGGGGAAGAACGTTATCCAGGGATCCTTAAACACTCGCGCCAGCAGCTCGGGAAAGGCGGCGGGTTCCTCGGAGAGTTCCTTCACTATCCTCTCCTCGCGGCGAAGCAGCCGGGCTCTGGTCTTCTCTATCTCCTTGTGGGGCTCCGTGCTTGTGCTTCCATGGGAAGGGATAAGTAAAGAAGCCTGGACCTCATCAAGCCTGCCCAGGCCATCCAGGAATCCGGTCAAACCTCCCGATGATGGGGAATACCAGGCCACCACGTCCCCCACGGCATCGGCCGCAAAGAGGATGCTGTTCTCCCGGTCGAAAAGGGAGACCAGACCCTGGGCGTGGCCGGGAGTCACGATCACCTGGAAGGCGAAATCTCCCAAAACTAGATCCTCGTCTAAAGGGATCTCGTCGGTGGCATCCGCGCGGGCCATGGGACAGCAGGTACTGAAGTACTTCAGTATGTCCACTTCCTCCTTGGGCATGGGGTTTATACCATAGCGGTAAGGAAGGTACATGTCGAAGGTATCGTTGAGCCGTGAGGGTTTCGCAGCCAATGGTATCTCAATGGGATGGAGAAATATGCGTGGGTTTATCTCCTGGAGGAGGTACTTCATCGCGCCCATGTGGTCGGGATGAGCATGGGTGAGGACCACGGTGTGTACGTCTTCCATTTTGTAACCGTGGGCACGGACGAATTCCTTTACCTTTATGTATGCCTGCTCCTGTCCGCAGCCTACATCAACCAGGATAGCTCCATCCTCGTCCCTGATGAGCAGGATGTTTGCTGAGGCCGGCCATATAGTATCCTCCACATGGAGGAAATGCATTCCTTCAGGCAGCAAGATGTCTCCTTTTATGTGCAGCCCAGTTCTCAGACGTATGCGTGCCAGGCCCCCACATTCGGAAATGTGGAGGCGCAGGCACCGTCGCGCCGAGTACGGCGCTGGCGCTTACGCGCTGCAATCTCAGACGTATGCGTGCCAGGCCCCCACATTCGGAAATGTGGAGGCGCAGGCACCGTCGCGCCGAGTACGGCGCTGGCGCTTACGCGCTGCACTCATCCGCAATCTATTCTATCAATCGTGGAACTTTTTGCCTTTTACCTTCTCGGAGTAGCCGGCGTAATCTAGGTACCTGGTGATACCGCCCATGTAGAAGGGATAGCCGGCCCCGAAGATCATGCACAGGTCGATCTCCTCCGGAGCTCCTACCACGCCTTCACCGAGCATTATCCAGGCCTCGTCGGCCAGGGCCTCGCTGACGCGGTCCCGCATCTCCTGGGGGCTGATCTTCTTCGGCGGGTCCTCCACCTTCCAGAACTCCTTGACCTCGGGGTCCACCTCACCATCGGAGCCATAAACGCCGGGCTTCTTCCGCGCCACCAACTCCTTGAAGTTCTCGCTGACCAGGAAACGGTCCGGGAAGGCGCCGGCCAGGGTCTCGTTGGTATGAAGGGCGATGGCCGGGCCCACCAGGGCCAGGAGCACGAAGGGGGGCATGGGAGTGCCCAGCTCAAAGAGGGCGGCGTCCACTTCCTTGAAGTCGTTGCCCTCGTCCACCAGCTTCACCGTCTCCGCCATGGAGCGGAGTAGCAGTCGGTTGACCACGAAGGCCGGGGCGTCTTTCACCAGCACGCAGCGCTTCCTCAGCTTTCTGCCTATGTCGAAGGCGGTGATAAGGGTGGGGTCGTTGGTCTTCTCCGCCCTGATTATCTCCAGCAGGGGCATGGCCGCCACCGGGTTGAAGAAGTGAAAGCCCACCACCCTCTCGGGGTGCTTGAGGTCGGAGGCCATCTCGGAGACCGAGAGAGAGGAGGTGTTTGTGGCCAGGATGCAGATTTCCGAGACATGTTCCTCCAGTTCGCCGAAGACCTGCTTCTTGATGGGCATCTCCTCCAACACGGCCTCGATAATGAAGTCGCAGTCGGCCATGTCTGCGTAGTCCAGGGTGGGCTCCATGAGGTTGAGCAGCCAGGGCACCCGGCCCTTGTCAATACGGCCCTTCTCCGCCTGGCGGTTTATCTCCTTCTCGATATAATCCATCCCCTTGTCCACGAACTCCTGCTTGATGTCCTTGATCACTATGGGGACGGACATACGCCGCAGGAAGAGCACGGCCAGCTGGCTTCCCATCAGGCCGGCCCCCAGGATACCCACTTTTTTGACCGGCAGTGGAGCTCCCTCCGGCACGCCCACCGGCTTCTTGGCCCGCCGCTGGGTGAGGTCGAAGGAGTAGGCGCCGGCCTGCATCTCGGGGGAGGGGATAAGCGTTGCCAAGGCCTCGTCCTCCAGGGCGAAGCCCTCATCAACCGTGTTATCCCTGGCCGCAACGATGTTTTCGATAGCTATGTAGGGCGCCTTGGAGCTGCCGTGCACCTTGGAATCCGCGAAGGCCTTGGCCTGCTCGGCCAGCGCGTCCAGGTTGGACCAGTCGGGCTCCTGCCTCTCCACCTTCTCCGTGCCCTCCAGCAGTCCCACCGTGAACTCGATGCTTTTGTCCAGGAGATCAACGGACTCGAAGAGACGGTCGGCTATGCCCATCTCGAAGGCGGTCTTGCCGTTGATCATGCGGTTGTTGTTGAGGGCGTTGTGGATGATTATCTGCAGAGCCTTCTCCGGGCCGATGAGCTTGGGCAGCAGAGTGGTACCGCCCCATCCCGGGATGAGGCCCAGGAAGCACTCGGGAAATCCCAGTGCCGTCACTCCCGTGGATATGGTGCGGTAGCCGCAGGCCAGGGCTATCTCCAGGCCTCCTCCCAACGCCACACCGTTTACCGCCGCCACCGTGGGGAAGGGCAGGTCGATGATGCGCTTGAAGGCCGCATGCCCCGCCTGCGCGATCTCCAGGGCCTGCTCCCTCGTCTTGATCAGGGGCACCTGGGTGAGGTCGGCTCCCGCTCCGAAGATATAGGGCTTTCCGGTGAGGACCATGGCCTTGACGTCGGGTTCCTTCTCTATTCGGTCCAGGCACTCGTTGAGGCTGGCCATTCCGCCCAATCCGAAGCTGTTGGGCTTCTTGTAATCCTCGCCATTGTCCATGGTCACCACGGCGATCTTACCGGTCGGGGATTCGAAATAGGTCTCTTTGAAATTGGTTATGAGTTCCTCGGGCATCTCTTACCTCCTTTCCGTATTACGCTTTTTAATTCTGGACGTTTTCGAAGATCATGGCCGCGCCCTGACCCAGACCTACGCACATAGTGGTCAAGCCATACTTGGCCTCGGGATGCTCCCCGAAGTAGTAAGCAAGCTGGGCCATCAGCCTGCATCCGGAGGAGGCGAGGGGATGCCCGAAGGCGATAGCTCCACCCCAGGGATTGAGGCGCGGGTCGTCCAGCAGCTTCATGCCGAATTCCTGCATATATACAATGCACTGCACCGCGAAAGCCTCGTTGAGCTCGATAACGTCGATGTCGTCGAACTTCATGTCGGCTCTCTCCAACACCTTCTTAGTGGCCGGAACGGGGCCCAGGCCCATGACCTCGGGGTCCACCGCGGTAAAAGCATACTGTATCATGCGCATTTTCGGCTTCAACCCGTACTCTCTTACCGCCTTCTCCGAGGCCAGGAGCACCCCGGCGGCACCGTCGTTGAGGCCCGATGAGTTGCCAGGGGTTACCCTTCCCTTGACCCGGAAAGGATAGCGCAGGTCCTTCATGCCCTCCAGGGTGGCCTCCGGGCGGGGCTGCTCATCTGAGTCGGCCACCTTCCAGCCCTCTCCGGTCCACACGGTCATGGGGATGATGATATCGTCAAACTTGCCCTCATCCAGGGCCTTCTTGGCCTTCTTCTGGCTCAGTATCGAGTATTCGTCGCATTGGTCCTGGGTGACGTCCGGGTACATGTCGTGGAGGTTCTCGGCGGTCATACCCATGTTCAAGGCGCTCTGGTCCACGAGTTTCTCCGCCAGGAAGCGGGGGTTGGGATCGGCTCCCTCGCCCATGGGATGATGCCCCATGTGTTCCACTCCTCCGGCAACGATGAGGTCTGCCGCCCCCACCTGTATCTCCGAGGCCCCGAAACATGCCGAGGTCGCTCCCCCAGCGCACATGCGGTCCACCGAGCACCCCGGCACGGTCACCGGCATCCCGGACAGGATGGCCGTGGTGCGCCCCATGGTCAGGCCCTGGTCGCCCCACTGGGTGGATGCCGCCCAAACGTTATCGTCGACCTTGTCCTTGGGAACATCGGGGTTCCTCTCCAGCAAGGTGCGGATAACCTTGACCACCATGTCGTCGGCGCGCGTCTGCGCGAAGGCACCGTTAGGCCGACCCTTGCCGAAGGCGGTGCGGCAGGCATCGATAACGTATACTTCCTTTAATTCCCTGGCCATAACTTCCCCTCCTTCAAGATGTCATGGGCGCCTCTGGGCAGCGCCCGGGATTTGGGTATATATCCTCGATAATATATATGAAGGGGATGGAAACCCCGGCTTACGCGGCGGTTGATTATTTGAGGAACCTTTTGGAGAACTGTTTTATCCATTGCTGCAAATGTTTTCTATCTCTTACTAGGCATAGATATTATATCGCAACTCAAATAAGAGGTCAGGTCTAGTTTTTTATTACCCCATGGGGGTATAAAGAATGGGGTCAAACCCTCGATCATCGGTCCCACTATCACGATCATGATGGATCCCAGCAAAGGATCACAGCTTTTTCAGATAGACGTCCCGACGAAGCGGGTATTAGAGTAAGGCTTGTATGGATTTACATGTGATTGAGAGGGAGCGACGCTCTCCCACCCTTCACGATTTCCCTTACCGGGGCGAGCGGCGCAAGTGTTATCATAAATGGATAGTAAACGTCACTCCTCCCGGACGGGAGCAGTGCCTTCATTCCTGCCTTTACTGCTACGCCCGGGATGCAATCTACTCGCACAATAAAGAGAAAGGGATGGTGGTCTATTCCAACCTGGCCGACATGGTGGAGAAAGAGCTGTCCAGCCTGGCTCTATGCCCGCCTCTCTCCATCTCCAACGTCACCGACCCCTGCCAGGATGTCCCGGAGCTGCGAAAAGCGGTTGCGGACCTGGTCTCGGTTTTAACGCGATGGGGCGTGAGCTTTCACATCATCACCAAGGGAGATCCCTCTTTCCTATCGGAGGTGGAGGGTTTTCCCGGAAACGGCCACTTCTTCCTGGCGGTGACCATAGAGGGGCCGCCGCAGATCCTTGACTCCCTATCCCCCGGCGCGCCACATTACGAGAGAAGGCTGGCCTCCCTGCGTTGGGCCTCGATGTCGGGCTTGCCCGTTCTGGTACGAGTAGACCCGGTTATACCGCCCTTGTGGCGCTCTCTTTTCGGGGAAAGCTGGTTGGACAGGATGGGGGAGGTCCTCGATGACTGTGCATCGGCGGGAGCCGAGCATGTTGTGACCTCTACCGGGCGCTTTACCTCATCTACTCTGGCCGACCTCAAAGACCTGGTTAGAAGCATATCCCCCGCGGAGGGAGAGCTTATGGGCAGGGAATACTCCTTTGACCGCTCCTCCACGGCCAGCGGGTATATGCTGCAGCCCTCTTCGCGTCTTGCCCTACACCTCGAGATGCGGCGGGCCGCAGAGGAGAGGGGTATGACCTATGCGGCATGCCAGGAGCTGATGCCAGGGCAGGCGGATACGCCTGGCCTGCCCCACTGCGAGGCCTTTCCCATGCCCTTCTCCAGAAGGACCGGCCCCCGTTCCTTCGAGCCCATAGCGGGATGCACCTCCAACTGCCACGTCAGCTGTTATGGGCTCTCCAGCCCTCCCTGCGGGAGGCCTGAGCTGGCCCGACCTGAACCCTTCAAGCCCTCGATGCTCAAATGAAGCATGAGTTAGGGCACATGGCGAATTAACATATGGGGGCAGCGACCTCGCGCTCCCCGTTTGATGATATCTTTGATGTTGAATGGAGGAGCAACGGATTAAGGAGGTCTTTGAAGGATGAATCCGCTGATAGATAGAAACATGGTGCAGCTTATAAAATCCACGGGCAATACCTTCGAACAAACGCCCGAACGCAAAGGCATTCTAGAGGAGAATGACCTTCCCTATGACCGGCCGGCGGAAAACGTCATCGTCTCGGGGTGCCAGCTCCTGGCCCTTCTGCCCCATGTCCTTCGCGCCCTTGCCCGCCTCTATGACAGGGCGGGTTTCTCCTACACCTTTCTCTCCAGGGAATACTGCTGCGGCAATTATCTCTATCGTCCGGCCATCGCCGCCCGCGATGAAGATGCAGTGGCCGAATGCCGGGAGCTGTCCAGGGAATTCGTGGCCCTGAACATCGAGGCCGCGAAAGAGCTCGGGGCGCAGCGCCTGGTCATCTTCTGTTCGCCCTGTTACCCCATCTATAAGCATGCTTTTCCCGACGAGAACATCGTCTTCTACCCCGTGACCATAAACGAGGTCATGGACAAGGTCCGCTACGATGGGCGAATCGACTACTACGCGGGCTGTTACAGGCTGCACCGCAGGTTCGCCCCGGTACCCATGGACCTGGAATCAACCGAAGAGGTCTTCGCCAAGATGGCGGGCCTGGATATCCACAGGATAAGCGCGCCGAAATGCTGCTACAAACCGGAGGGCACCTCGTACATGATGGAGAACATCGAGACCAAGACCATGGTCCATATATGCACGGGATGCTATGGCCAGGCCCTGGCCAACCTGCCGGAGGGCAGCGAGACCGAGGTATTGATGCTCCCGGAATTCGTGGAAAAAGCCCTCGAATAGGGGTCATATAAGGAAGGAGGCGCCGAAGCGCCTCCTTAAAGAGGAGCTATTAGCCACCGGCGGATAGGGCTATTTCAGGGGGTGGAATGTGCTGATTCCATCTCATGCTATAGGGCATATGGGGTTGGCCGGCAGCTAATAGCGTAGGGCCGAAATTATCAATGTTCAAAAAGAACGCCCCAAGCGGGGCTCAACAAATAAGTCTCCTTATTCAGTTTACCCCACCCGTTGGTTAAAACTTAGCAGAGATAAATATCTATGTCAAGCAGAATAGTCATGCCCGTCTGGTCTTGAATATGAGCTATATCATATGGGATAATACCGCTTTTTACCTGCTATTTTTATTTAAGTCGCGCATGTCCATCTTCATCGTTTTGGCGTCTTGGCGGGCCTGGCGCCTCTCCTCCCTCTCCCTCTTGCGCATCTTGGTCCGCCGGCGCCTTTCCTCTTTGCGGTCCTCCTTCTCCAACCTGCGGCGCATGCGTACGCTGCTCACCAGGCCCTCCACCCTGGCCTTGACCCGCCGGGAGAGCTCCTCCAGCTCATCTGCCACCCCTTCTCTCGGGGGGATGAGGCGGAGCTGTTCCGGCTCCGGCGGCTCCTCCTTGCTCACGAAGGGCAGCTTGCGGTTTTTGAGGGACTCCTCGGGCACCAGGACTTTGACCGCCTGGGGCACCACGGAAAGGTTTATAATCCTCCCCGCCTTGAACTGATAGACCTCGCCGTCTATCTGCACATAGGTATCCGTCTTGCATTCCACGCGCATGTTGCGCACCTGGTGATAGGCGACCTTGCGGGAGAAACCGTGCCTCCCGCCCAGGCAAGCCAAGCCGAAGAGGACCAGGGCATAAAGATTGGGAGCCTCCCTCCCTATGGTCAAGCCTAAGATCCCGTCGTTCATCTTGGCCTCGGGATGGATCTTGATATATCTACCGAACAGGGGCGCGTTGCACAGGATGGCGATAAGCACCCAGCCGTCGAAGGTCTGCCCCTCATAGTCGAAGTGTACGAGATAGCGCTTACGCCGGTTGAAGAAACATTTCGTTAACCCGCTGTAGAAATAGGCGGGTATCCTGAACCTCTTCCATTTGTAGGCGCCGCCGGCAATCTCCGAATCCGCTCCCAATCCGAAGGACACGGCGGCGTACTTGTCGTCGTAACGGATGAGGTCGATAGTGCGGTAGGTATCCCCCAGGATAGCACCGAGAGCCTCTTCCTTGTCCTTGGGATCATAACCCATGTTGCAGGCGAAGTCGTCGGCGGTGCCGGCCGGGAACATGGCCAGCTTGAGGTTGGCGGAGGGGACCTTCATGATGCCGTTGATTATCTCGTTGGTGGTCCCGTCACCGGATACCGAGATCACCACGTCGAAGTCCTCCGCCCAGTTGATCACCATCTCCTCTGCATGACCCCCGCGTTCGGTGAACAGGGCCTCGTAATCCACCCCCATCCGCTTGAGGTGATTGATCAGCCATATCCCCCTGT
>Ga0180433_10002611_pt1 | contig 27542 bp, 14 predicted proteins | sample SS_ome_8_FD_132980 | JGI IMG/M metagenome (GOLD analysis project Ga0180433, IMG submission 132980) | Hypersaline lake sediment archaeal communities from the Salton Sea, California, USA - SS_1_D_1 metaG | ecosystem: Environmental > Aquatic > Non-marine Saline and Alkaline > Hypersaline >... | reverse complement strand
CTCGCGGCGCGACACCACCACCCCGGTGCGCGATCCCATCACCTTTTCCGGCGCATGCTTGCGAAACGCCGGACCGTGTTTCGTCCAGTGGTAGAGATCGCGCGAGGTGGCGATCGACATGCTGTCCTTATTGCCGGTGCCCGTGGCTCGCCAAGTGGTGTAGTTCATGTAGTAGACGCCGTCCTCGTCCTCGACGACGTGGAGATCCTCGCAGCCGCCTTCCCACTCGTATTGTTTCCATTCGTCGTTGTCCGGGTAGACGACCGGTTCCGGATGGCGGGTGAAACGGACGCCGTCCACGCTGGTGGCCAGCCCGATGCGGCAGGTTCGGCCCCAGCCGAGATCCCGGCTGATGTCGTCCGCGCGGTAGAGCAGGTAGACCTTGGCGTCCCGCACCACCGCGGCCGGGTTGTACACGTTCCGCTCTTCCCACCGCACCTCCTTTCCCCGGATGGGACACGTGAAGATCGAGTCCGGCGTCGGCCGCAGGATCGGCTCCTTCTGTTTGACAAACGGGCCGATGGTCCAATCCGGAACCGCGTCCGTTTCCGCGGCGAACGCGGGGCGAAGCCGCGGTGCGGCCGCGGCCGTCATAGCCGTGCCCGCCAATCCCAGAAACTTGCGGCGACTGAACAGGCATGTAGGTGTCCCTTGCATCGTCATTCGCGGTTCTCGCTCTCTATCGAGCCTGCCCGGCGAGTCTTGCGCGATGTTCGTTGAAGAACTTCACGCATGCGGCGAGGTCTTCGTTTTTCCAATGGGATTCGTACTCCATGCAGAACACCCCCTCGAAACCCTGGCGCTTCAGCTCGGCCAGCATCCCCGCCGCATCGCACTCTCCCGTGCCCCAGGGCACATCGCTTCCCTTCCTGAGATCCTTGAAGTGCAGGCAGATGATCCGGCCTTCCAGCTTCCTGAGACCTTCCACGGGATCCAGTCCGGAGCGTTTCCAGTGGCCCGTATCCACGCAGGCGCCGATGCGCTTGCTGCGCCCCTTGCAGGCCTCGATCACCCGGTCGGGATGCCAGTACTGCGAGGCCCGCGACGCCTGGGGATGGTTGTGCAGCGCCACGTTGATTCCGTATTCCTGCGCGAGCTTGTCGATCATGGGCAGATCCTTCGGGTCGGGCTCGGCCGTGATGGTCTCGATGCCCATCTTCTTCGCCCATTCGAAGGTGTGACGGCACTTCTGCTCGTCCCCCGGCAGAGCGACCACGCCGTAACACACAACCGTCACCCCCCGGGACGCGAGCCTGGCCTTGACCTTGTCCATCACCTCGTCGGACATGCCCGGGTTGGTCTTGGTGTTGATGTCCTCGCCGATGCGCTGGTCGGAGTACATCTCCACGTATTTCATGCCCAGTTCGGAGATGAGGTCAACGGCCTCGAAGAACGTCATTCTCCGGAAGGTATACGCCTGCGCCCCCAACCGCCAGCTCAGACCCTCCGCGACCGCGCTCTCCCGCACGGACAGCGTGGCGACCAGTAAGGCCGCGGCAATCATTGGCAATGATGTCTGCATCAGATCCCCCTCTTCAGAACACCCGGTATTCCTTATTCATGTACCGGTTCGCTTCCGGCACGTTCGAGCATCGCAGGTTCTCGCCGTCCCATTCGATCTTCTTCCCGCTGCGGATCGCGATGTTGCCAAGCAGAACCATCTCCGTCAGCGGCCCGGCGTGCTCGAAGTTCGACCCCGGCGTCGGGCCGCCCTTGCAGGCCTGGATCCATTCCGCGTAGTGACTGCCTTTGATGCGGGGGATGGTCTTGGGCGGAAGATTGGGGATGGCTTCTTGCATTTTGCTCTCGGGGATGAGCCTGGGGCTCTGGCAGTACGCCCCGGGTTCGTAGATCGTTCCCTTCTCGCCCAGGAGCAACTGCCCATGACCGCCGAGCTTGCGGTCGTCCTCGAGTTCCTTCGGCCGCGGCGGCTGCTTCTTTCCGTCGTACCACACCACTTTGACGGGCGGCATTTTGTCGCGCGCAGGGAAGTGCTTTCGAATTCGCTCTTTCAACTGCTCGGGCAGATGGGCCGGAATGTTGTCACGTTCGGGGAACTGCCAGGTGACGATCGACCAGGCAGGGCCGGTCTCCTCGAAGACTTCGGCCGTCTCCGCCTGCACGCTGGTCGGGTACCTCAGATTCAGCGCCCAGAAGGCCGCGTCCAAGACGTGGCAGCCCATGTCGCCCAGCGCGCAGGAGCCGAAATCCCACCATGCCCGCCAGTTGAAGGGGACATACGCGGGATGATACGGACGTTCCGGCGCCACGCCCAGCCAAAGGTTCCAATCGAGGGTCTCCGGCACCGGCGGGGTCTCCGTGGGGCGCTCATTCGGGGCTTTGGCTCCTTTGCCACTGTGATCGCTCCACGCGTGGACTTCGTGAACCGGACCGATCACGCCGCCCTGCACCCACTCCCGGACCAGGCGCGTCCCTTCGCCGGCATGTCCCTGGTTGCCCATCTGGGTCACGACGCCGTGCTTCCTGGCGGCAAGCCTGAGCTGGCGGGCCTCCCACACCGTGTGCGCAAGCGGTTTCTGCACAAACACGTGCTTGCCCCTCTCGATGGCCATCATGGCCGCCGGAAAATGCGTGTGGTCGGGCGTGCTGATCGTCACCGCGTCGATCTGCTCGTCCATCTCCTCGAGCATCTTGCGGTAGTCCGTATACTTCGGTGTGTCGGGCCGGCTTTTGAACACGCCCGCCGCGCGCTCGCTGTCGACGTCGCACAGCGCGACGATATTCTCCTTGCCGACCCCGTAGATATCCTGGCCGCCCTGTCCGCCGCAGCCGACGCAGGCGATGTTGAGTTTCTGATCCGGCGGGACGATGTGCCCCTTCCGGATCGCCGCCCGAGCCGTGTCTCCAACAGCCCACGGCGCCGCCAGAGCGGCTGCGCCGAGACCGGCGTGCTTGATGAAGTCCCGTCTGTGAATGGTCATAATTGTCCTCCTCGGTGAGATTTGATTCAAGCACGCAGCGCGAGCAATCCGTACAGATTTCTTTTTCTCATGGTGATGGGCCCCTTGGTCATTCCTCGTCAACTTCATCCGCGGTCACCCGCCGAATGTATACGTAATAAGCTCCGGTGAGCACTTTGCCGTCGGCATCCAGAAACGTCGTTTCCAGGCGGGTCGGGGGGCCGGCCGGGACGTCCATTTCGAAGGCGGACATGGCGTCTCCGGGATTGATCGTGTTTGTCAAGTCGCCTACGCCTCCTACGGCAAGCCGGGCCTTCATCGCGGGCACGACCTTGCCGCCGCCCGCGGCGTTCGTGCCGTCGATGGCCCCGCCATCCTCGCGGGGCCAACGGCGCAGTTCGAACCGGTAACGGCCGCCGCAGTCGAACCGCACGGAATGGGTCCGAGTACCGGCGGCCGCACCCTGGACGTGGCCCTGGTTCCAAGGCGACAAGTCGCCGCCAATCCAACTGTGCGAGAACAATGTCAGTTCGGCTTCCTTATCCGGGTTGATCACGAACGGGGGAAACGCTTCCGCACCGCGGGAGACGTCGGCCCACCAGCTTTCGTAGAAGTCGACCAGGCCGGCCACGACCGCTTCGTTTGCCGCGGCCACATCGCGGTCCTGGCCGCGGTCGACTTGGAAATCGTAGAGTTCGATGCGCGAGTTGGCCGAGCCTCGGATGAGCCGCCATTTATGGTTGATCTTGCCGTCGGAGACCTCGTCTTTCGCCACGCAGGCCAGACGCCACTTCACCAGTTCGGCCAAGCGCTGTGTATCGACCACGAGGGTCCGATCGGCGGGCACGAAGTCGGGGTCCAGGAGCATCGGCTTGAGGCTGATTCCGTGCAGGGGTTGGCCACCTTCGGGACGAGTCAGGCCGAACAGGTCGATGAACGTCGGCAGGAGATCCATCGCCGCGCTCAAGGGTTGCACATCCCGCGCCGATGCGGTCGATCCCCCGATCCCGCCGTGCTTCCAGCGCCAGTAGCAGGGCACGTTATGCCCGCCGTCGAACAGGCTGCCTTTGGCACCCCGCAGCCCGCCGCGACGACCGCCGGTGGTTCCGTTGTCGGTGGTGAAGATCAGCAGCACGTCGTCCGTCAGGCCCTCGGCGGCCAGGAACTCCTCCAGACGGCCCATGTTGTCGTCGATGTTCTCGATCAGCCCGTCGAAACCACCCTTCGATCCGTACGGCGCGTTGAACGGTGCATGGGCGGCGTTCGTGGGCAGGTAGCAGAAGAAGCGCTTGTCCTCGCTGACGCACTGGCGAACGAACTGACTTGCCCGGTGGAACCAGTAGTCGGTACAGAACCGGTCGGCTTCGACGGGCCGGCCGTTTTCCAGGTAGACGTCCGCCTTGGTCGGCTTGTCGCTGCGGTCGACGCCCGAGTAGTAATCGTTGCCCCAGTAGTCCGGTTGCTGTCCGACCCCCCCACCCCCGTGGATCACGGCCACATCGAACCCGCGAAAGCGGGGAGAAAAGGGATACCCTTCGCCCAAATGCCACTTGCCGAAAATGCCGGTCTTCCATCCGTTGGCCCGGAACACCTCGGCCATGGTCTGCTCGTCTTCCCGCAAGAGTTCCCGGCCGGCAACGGTATGCCAGACCCCCGTAGCGTTGATCGCACGGCCGGTGATCAGCGAGGCGCGGGTGGGCGCGCAGGTCGTGCCGACGTGAAAGTCCGTCAGTCGCACGCTCTGCCGGTAGAGCGAGTCGAGGTTCGGCGTCTCCAGGCCGCTCGGATACAGAATGTCCATGTCGCCGTAGCCGATATCGTCGATCAGGACCAGGATCACGCCCTTCGGCGGCGCTGGGTCCGCCGCCGTGAGCGTCGCGCAACTTCCCGCCATCAATAAGATGAACCAGGCAGCCTTGGCCCAAATCCTCCCTCGGTCATTTCGTCTCATCATTTGCTCTCCTTCCGCGCCTCGTTAGACCAGATTAGTCATTAGCCGCAGGGCGCCAGCCCCGGTTCGTGCGATGATCGTATGAACCGGACGCTAGGGCGCCCACGGCTGATTTGCGCGGTGTCTTGGGTGAGGTTACTTCCCGACAAAGTTCATTTTCCATTCCACTGTCTTGGTTGCCGACGGCACGATTCGGACCGTGGCGGTCTCGGCTTGGTTCGCAATCTCCACTGTCTCGCCGGTGACTTCCGCGCTCCTGAGACGAAAACCTGCGGGCAGATGGACGGTCAGTACGTAGGGATCGCCGATGACCACCTTACTTTCGCCGGCGAGGGTCTTGCTGGCGGCGTCCCACTTCTCGTCGAGCACGCTTACGCCGCCCTGCGAGATGTGGCGCGTGGTCGAGAGGACCCACGGGTGCGGCCGCGGTTCGCGGATGGCAAAGACCTGCAGGCCGTTGTCGGGGGCCTGCGCCGGCGCGGTAAAGGCACCGGTGAATTTCCCCAGGAATGTCTGCGACCAGAACTCGAACACCAAGTACTCGCGGTCGGCGTACAGACCCAGGTCGGCAAATCGGATTTCCTGCGCCGGGGCACCCGCCCGTTTTCCCTGCAACTCCTGCTTTCGCCAGTTGAACCTCGCCAGCACCGACCAGTGGTCGAAAGGCCGGTCAATCTCCGAGAGCCACCAGGATGCTTCTCCGCCGCCACCGCGCACGTAGCCTCTGAAATGTTTGTGGAACGACCAGTCCGCCCCCCTGGGCGTGTAGTCGTACAACTGGCCCGGCACGGTCGGCAGGACCGGGGAGCTGCGCTTGGCACCTTCCAGGTTGCTGTCGTCACGGTACACCTCGGCCTTGTCGCTCAGCAGCAGCACGCCCCCCGCCATCGAGACAACCGCGGGACGCACGATCGTGTCGATTGGCGCATCATCCACTGCGAAGGTCTTCATGACGGGCTGTTTCTCGCTGCCAACAGGCAGGACATCGCAGTGGTCCGGATCGTTGCGCCAGACCACGCCCTCCCAGGAACTGAACCCCTGGAAAGACGACGCTCTGAAACCATCCGTTGCCAGTCGGCAGCCGTCGGCCACGCCGACCAGTTCGGGCAAAACACCCCAGCACGTCAGGATGTAAGTGTCATCGCCCAACTCCTCGCGCGCGACCTGGTAGAAAACACGCAGGGCGTCTCCCGACGTCGTATTCCTAGCTTCGAAATACGGCTCTGATTTCCGGTATCCCCAATCCACCAGGTCACCGGCCCCGTCAATTTTGACATAGGTGAAGCCCTGCTTCTTCAGCCCGCGGTAGGTCGGACGTACCAGGCGATCCAGGGCCTGCCGGTTGGTCGTATCCAAGGCATAGAATCCGGCCCCCGACCAGGGGTTCACGATACGCTTCACCGTGCCGTCTGGGTTACGCACGAACCAGTCGGGATGCTCTCTTGCCATCTCTCGCACAACCGGATCGCTGTCGTACATGACACAGAACACCCACACGCCCGCTTCCATTCCCGCCGAGTGAATTCGGTCGACCAGGTACTCTGGCCCGCCAGGGAATTTCCCATTCCAGTTCAAGAATCCCTCCGGGCTTCCGCCGCCGGTCTGAAAGCAGTCGTCTATCTGCACGTAGCGATACCCGAAATCGGGCAGACGTTTCTCGGAGAATACGTCGACGATATCATCAAGCACCTTCTGACTGAAACCGCCCCGGTACGGCCACCACGTGCAATAGCCGGTGACCGAGTCCTGCCACACTTTGTAGGTCCAAGGTTGGAAGTAGGCGAGTCCCTTGTGCTTCTGGTAGAAGCGGGGCCGGAACACCAGTTCGACGGCTGGGCCGCGGCTCTGCCAGGCGAACTCGTGCCGCCTCTCGTCGCGCGTCGGGGCAATGCGCGTTGCACCGTCCGTGGGGCCGATCAGCACCCAATCCCAGCGGCGGTCATACACGGCGTTGTTTCGCAGGCTGCGGCTCAATCCGACGCTGGTCCGCACACACGGGAAGCACTTCTGCGCCTCGCCTCCGGTCTCGGCGGGAAAGGCCTCCTCGCTGCCGGTGAGCGTACCGCGCAAGACCAGTTCGACGTCTTTGGCCGGCTCGGCGAGGGTGAACATCAGACGCTGTTCGACGTTATCCGCGTCGCCTCGTTCATGCTGCGATTCCAGCTTGATGCCGGCCGCGAGGTCCGTGCCGTCCGGAGCACGAGCCGTCACCACGGCGTCGAGTACAACGCTGCCGTTATAACCGAGACGCAGGGTTCCCCGTCCGGAATCCCACCGGACATCCGCCTGTGCGTTCGGTGGCGGAACGATCGTCCGTTCCGCCGCCGTGCAGGCAACACCCCCTACCATTGCAGAAATCAGCGCCAAGGTCTTCGTCGTCCGCATTCCGCCGTACACCATTTCTCTTTCTCCTCGGTAAGTAATCCAGCCCGGAGAGTGGTTTCTCGCGTAGCCACGAGAGGAACACTCAAAGTCGTCTGTCCGACGCTTCGAAGAGTCCCGTTAGTTCGACAATCGCACGAAGACCACGCCGCCAAGCAGCAAGTGTAGACGTATCAAACATGTTGCCCTTTTCTTACATCGGGATTGCTCACCCTATTCGAGAACCGCCTCGGTGGCGAGATACCCGTAACCGTAGCTGGCCGAAACCGGCTTCTCTTGCGGAGTCAGCGATCCGGTGAAGAAGGCGCTGCTGGCGCTCTCTTCGTGGAGTGTAATCTCTTGTGCGGAACCGTCCTCGAGATGGAGTTCAACGCGCGCCGTCTCCCTTTTCTCGTAGTCGAAATTGAGTGGTGCCCGGAGTCGCACGACGACCGCTCCGTCCTTCTGTTGAAGGGTGAGTTCGGTGTCCGCCTTTGCCATGTAGGCCAGACTCAAGTTGAACGCCGTGTTGAAGTTAACCCAGCCCTCGGTCCAGCCGTAATTGCCGGCTTCGGGATGGTAGGGGTAATGGACGTGCTTGGGGGCCCCATCGAGAACGAATCGGACGTCGCCAAGTTTGCCAATGCCGCCGGGCAGGTGACTGTACCAACCGAGATCGCATCCTTCGATCTCGCGACGTGCATCGTAGGAGAAATGACGACCGCATGGATTGCGGCCAAAACAGTTGTCCATGTGACTGATCGCCAACTCGTGAAGTCGCGCCCGGAGACTGGGATCGTCCACAAACGGTGCGGCGGCCAGCGCGCAGGCGGGGAAACCCACGACATTGCCAGGCTCGTTCCACATGGTGTGCTTGTCGCCGCTGGGGGTCCACCTCCCCTCGTCCGTCAGACGGCGGAAGTCCCACATATTGTTGGAACGACGAACCGCAACTCGCGCCCAATCGTTGATCTTCTTACGCAGGCCGGCGGGCGCACGGTCGGGGTGGAGCTGGAGGAAGCAGGCCAGGCCGGTCATGGTGACATGCTCGCTCATCCGCTGACCCTTGGTGGTCTGTGGATCCTCCCAATCGAGATTCTCGACCATCCACTGGACCTGCCGATGCGCCGCGTTGAAGAACTTCTCCGCATCGGGTAGCTTGTCACGCCTAAGCGGAGATTGGAATTGTCTGCACCGTCCGAAGCCCGTTTCGCCGTCGATTTCTCCCAGATTTGGCACAGGCAACCGCGCATTTGTTTCTAAGCACTGCTTAGCGACCTCGTACATCAACAGGTTGGGCATCACGCTGTGCCCCGGCGGCAGTTCCCCTTTGGTCGTACCGAGGCGGGTCTTCAGTGCAAACAAATTATGTTCGGGCGATCGGTCGTAGGGATATTTGCGGTCGGCCGTCGGTTGTTCCCACGTGGCCTGTACGTATTGCAGAACGGCCCGATAATTCTGCTCCGGCAGCCAGCGTTTTAATTGCGGCCAGGCGTAAAGGAAGTAGGCAAGATCGCCCTTGAGGAACTCGTGTGTCAATTCTTGAGTTACGGTGACGTCCGCGCCCCAGTGAATCAGCTTCACCACATCCGGTGCATCCTCCTGATACGGCTGAAGCGCGCCCCACAGTCCCCTTTGCGGCTTGGGGTACGTTATTTGGCTCGGCATGCGTTCGTAGGCTACCGGATTTGACAGATACTGCGGAACAAGAGTTCGCAATTCGAACGCAAAATGGTGATCGTCGCGCCACCCGAACGAACCCACGCACGGCTTCTTGTAGGTGCCGACGTAGTGCCGGCTGTCGATCATGAAGTTGACGGCGTTTTGATAGGTCACCCGCTCGAACCACCCGTGGCCGATCCGGAAGGGGAAGGAAGTGAACCCCCCGGCCTTGACGACAAACTCGTCGGCGCTCTGGGGATTGAAGTCACTGAAGTCGCCGATGTGCTTTTCAATGGTCCCTTCGTGGACGACCTTGCCTGCAACCCTATTCACAACTTGAAAGAATGTTCCGTCCGGTAAGGTCGGGGCAGTGAAACGCTTGGGTTTGCCAAGGTTGAATCCACTCTGGTTGAGGTAGATGGGAGGCGGCTCACGGCTGTCCGCCGCCCAACCTTCGTGAGCAGCTAAAATAGCGATCAAGATAATCGGAAGCGTTCTGCGCATCATCGTCATCAATTCTGTTTCTCAGCCACGTCGAATGCAAACACGTGGGCCTTCCCGCCGCCCCAACTGCGTCGGATGCGCAGCCGGCAACCCGTGATACCTTCAGGAAGATCCGTCAGTGTAGTCAGACGCTTGTGGTTGTCCCGACGTTCGAAAGCAGTGGACCACCGGCCTTCTGCGTCGCGCAATTCGACATCAAAGTCGCGGGCCAGCATGGCGGGCATGGGCTCCGGTTGCTGATCCTTCGGATAGCGGCAGAGCATCCTCTTGTCCCGGCTTAGATCACTGTCGAACACAATCCGTACCTTGCCGATAGATTGCGGTGTTGTCCATTTGTACTCGACCCAGTCGCCATCGCCGCCCCACCAGCCGTGGTCAACGACGGCGACGTTTGGTTTCGCCTTGTCGCAACGTTTGTCCGGGTCGCCCTCCGACCACCCTTGCTCCACTGTTGCTAGATCTCGTTCCACTCGGTCGTGCAGCACACTCGCGTCACCGTGAGAGGCGATCAATACGGCGGAGCGGCTCATTTCTGGAATGGCGCGCGTATGCCACGGTAGGTAGCAATCCTGCTCCATGAGTGTCTCCTGCAACTCCCGGATCTTCTGCTGATACACGTCCCTTGGTGTGAGGCGGTACTTGACTGCGATGGCTGCGGCCGTTCCCACCGCCTGGCCCATCAGGGCGCACGTAGCCATGACCCGGGTGGAACTCAACGCCATGTGCGAGGCGGAGATGTTGCGACCGGCGAAGAGAAGGTTTTCCACGTTGCGGGAGTAAAGCGAGCGGTAGGGGATACCGTACGGGGAAGGCGTAGGATTGAAAACCGTGGGTTCTCCCGGATGTTCGATGCCGCCCGGATGATGGTCGTCCATCGGCCAGCCGCCGTACGCGACGATGTCGTCGAATCGGCCCTCGGCCCGGATGTCGTTCTGCGTCAAAGTGTGGTCGCCCACGTACCGCACGTTTTCCCGCTTGCCGGGCAGCGCCCCGATCCAATCCAGTTCCCACGGATGGCCCCGGCCGTCCGGGTGATTCTTGATGTAAGCCCAGACGCCGTAGGCGATCTTCAGAAGTTCGTCGCGGAGCGAGTCGGCGTCGGCGATCGTATCTCGCGTCCCGCCGATCTCGAGCCACCAGAAATTGTGCCCGTTCGGCGTTAGCTCACGTTTTGGCACTGTCTCGTCCGTGTAGTGGTACGCCCAAGGAGGCGGGATGAAGGGTCGATGTTCATCGGCCTCGCGCAGCTGGATCAGGATGGAATTGCCCATCGTCTTACCGTCGGGCGCCGCGGGCGCCAGCGATTCCTGGAACTCCTCGCGCCCTTCCCGGCCGCGCCGCCACTCGGCGCCAGAGACTCGCAGTACGGAGTCCCCGGAGCAATCGGCAAACAGCGAAGCGCGGATGTTGAAAAAGCACTGTTGGGCGAGGTGCCATCCGCGGACCGACGCGATCCGGTTCCCGTCGGTTGTAACATCCATCACGGCACAGTTCAGGATCGTCGTCAGGTTTTCCTCTTCCAGGCACTTGCCGTACATCACGTGGTCCCACTGCGAATACAGCAGTGAGGGGTTCTGGTAGAGGTTTGCGAGCAACAGCTCTTCCAGAATGCCGGTCTCTTTGTTGTTGGAACCTTGTGCGCCGCAGATCCACATGCGGATCTCGGAAGACGCGTTGCCGCCCAGGACGGGCCGGTCCTGGACCAAAACGGTTTGCAGCCCATTGCGAGCAGCCGCCAGGGCTGCACACAGCCCGGCCATGCCGCCTCCGACAACGCACAGATCCGCACTCAGGGCGGTTGTCTTGAACTCCCGGGATGCATCGCTCGCGGTCATGTCTGTGCTCGTGTTCTATCTCAACAGGTACGGTCCGTTCCGTTGCCGCGCGCGCCTCCACGGTCGCGCCGGTTGCTTCGTTTCATGCACAACACAGCGACGATCGTGCCGGAGATCAGTAGGAGAACCGCGCTGAAGCCGAGGAGCAGAGCTCGTTCTTTCTGGTTCCACGCCATCAGTGCGAACGTCAACGCCGCGCAGGTCGCCAGACTGCCGCTAACGATCATCGCCGGCATGTCACTGGCCTGCTGTTTGACGCCGCTGCTCTGTGTCTCCTGAATGAGTTGATCTACCTTGTTCCAACCGTCCGCGGTCGACTTCGCCAAGTACTGCAATATAAAGAGGACGGTGATCGGGACGACGATGCCGATGACCAGGTCCACCGTTGTCCCGTTCGCTTGGATCCAGTCGGAAATGCTTCGTGTCCGTTCGGTTACCAGGGGGCCCTCCGGCCCCAGGCCAAGCTTGGCGACCACGCCTAGAGCGAAGCTGATCCCGGCGGTTATCCAGATGGCTTTGATATCCACGCGCCGGCTGAAGAGGCCCCAGATCGTCGGCGCCAACAGGGGGCCGACCATCAGGCTGGCGGTGGTAATGATCAGCTTCTCGGCGCCTCCCAGGCACGGGATGGCCAGAGCGACGCCCACCAGCACCGCACCGAGCAGCATCGTGAAGACTCGGCCCGCGCTGATCAGGCGCTTTTCCGATGCTTGAGGTGAGAACAGCCGCCGGTAGAACTGATCCGTAAGCACGCCGGCGAAGACGTTGAGCTGCGAACTGACCATGCTGGCGGTGGCGGAAAACATGGCGGCTACCATCAGCCCGACCATTCCCGCGGGCAAGACCGCCCGGCACGCCAGGATGTAAGCCTGTTCGGGATCGGCCGCCGGGTCGATGACGCGGTAGAGCATGGGTGGCAGGAGCCACACCAGGGGGCTGACCAGGTACAAGGCCCCGAACAGGTAGGCGCTCTTCTTCGCATCCTTCTCATTGGGAACGCAGATGAAGCGTTGAGCAAAGGCCCATTCCGCCCCGACCATGAAGAAATGGATCATGACCCAGCCAAACATGAAGAACCAGGTGTACTTATCGGTGGTCAGCGCAAAGAAACCCTCGGGCGCTTTATCGACAAAGACGGCCAACCCTTCCACCTCGCCAAAGGCCAGGGGTACGACAAAGAGAACGGCCAGGTTCAGGACGATGAACTGAAGAACGTCCGTCATCAACACGGCCCACAACCCGCCGGCCATGGTGTAGATCACCACGATCCCGCCGAAGATCAAGACGGCCCAGGCGAGCGACAGATTACCGGTTGCCGGATCGCGCAGCGGGTTTCCTTCTGCCAGCGGCATCATGGCCACAAGGATAACCGAGAGCGAGTACAAGGAAACGGCCACACCGATGATACGGAACGCCATCATGGCCCAGGTATAGAACTGCACGGCGGCAGGACCGAAACGCAGCTCGATGAACTGGGCAGGTGTTTTCACCCCCAGACGCTTCCAACGCCCCGCAACCAGCGCGCCGACCAGCAGGGCTGCTACCCCGTAACAGAGGTTGATGATCACGGCGACCAATCCGTGCTTGTATGCGATGCCGCCCCACACGACAAAGGTGCCGGCGGAGAACATGGTCATGAAGCCGCTGAGCCCGGACGTCCACCAGGGCGATTCGCCCCCGGCCGCAAACATGTCCTCAGCGCTCCGATTCTTCAACGCCAGCCCCACACCCACGGCGAAGATGCCGAGGAGATAGAGGAAGAACACGGTGTAATCGAGTGGTTGCATGCTTTGCTTTTGAGCTGTGAGCGTTGAGCCTTGAGCGTTGAGCTATGAGCCTTGAGCGTTGAGCTATGAGCCTTGAGCGTTGAGCTATGAGCCTTGAGCGTTGAGCTATGAGCCTTGAGCGTTGAGCTATGAGCCTTGAGCTGTGAGCTGTGAGCTATGAGGTTGTTCGGAGCGTCTTGTTGAAGGCAAGGAGCATACGGCGGATTTCTATGACTTCGGTGGAGAGGTCTGCGTGCTCGTCTTTGGGCAGATATCCGAGGTCCTTGGCCAGCAGTAGTTGGTACTCGACTTCGCTGGCTGAACCCGTGGCGATGTCGATGAAACGGGCAAGCTCGTTGTTTGTGCTACGTCCGCAGCCTTCGGCCACGTTGGTCGGGATCGACGCACACGCCCGCCGTATCTGCGACACGAGCCCGAACCGTTCGTCGCCAGGAAACCCCGATGTTGCCCGGTATACCCGCAAGGTCAAAGCGTGTGCCCGCTGCCACGCCGTAATCCCCCGAAAGTCCCTAGCCATCCGCCATCCCTTTTTCATAGCTCACAGCTCACAGCTCAATGCTCATAGCTCATAACTCACTCTGGCTCCTGCTCCGTGTCGACCCGTCCGACCGTCCCGCGCACCCGTGCCGGCGAGGTTTGCCCATTACCCTGAGCACCGTCGCGAGCATACCAGTAGGTTGTGGTCGCGTAGTCGACGGTGCCGCCGGACCGCCAGTGCATCAGTTCCATGTCCAGCCTGAAGCTCTTCCGGAATGGGATTCGGTCGAGCATTCTGGTCCTTGTGTTCGTCGTGTGGCCCGGCCCTTTGTTGGCGTCGCCACGCGGCTGGGCATGAAAGGGCGCTTCGAACGGGGCCGCAGTGCCCCAGGCGTAACCGAAATAGTCTTCCGTGCCGGTGCCGAAATGCGAGGGGAACAACTCGCCGTCGACATAGATCTTCTCGTCGCCCTCGCCCCACCATGAGTTCTTTGAAACCAGTGGCCGATTGAAGACCGCCATCGTATCGCCGACGTAAACGCCTTTGCCTCGGATCGTCGCGTAGTTCCACTCTTCGCCCAGTACGTAGTTGTTCCCGAAAACGGCTATGTGGTCGTCGCCTCGCCAGGAACTGTGGAAGTACATGGTGCGGTCGGTCCAGGTCCAATCGGCGACGGCGATCTCGCCCAGCTCGACGGTTACGTCGGAAGTTCCATAGTTGGTAACGGCGATCGTCGCCGTCTCCCGAAAAGGCATGGGCCACCAGCAGGTCATCCAGCCGTCTTGTTCGACCTGGCGCCACCAGCCTTGAAACGGATTGAGTCCGGGACCCGATCCGAAGAATCCGCCCACGGGCGCCCAAACGCGCTGCTTGCCGTCGAAGTCGGCTCGGATGACCGTCGACCGCATCGCTTGTCCGATGTCGTCGGCGCCGATCTTGACTCGCAGCCTAGATATCGCGCCGCAACCGGCGATATCACGCGTTATGCTCTGTCCCGGCGGCAGCACTTGCTTGCCACCCGCGATGGTTCGGACCGCTTCCCGGCCATAGTCTCCCGGCGCGATCAGACCCTGTTGTACGCGCTCGATCAGTTGGGTGTTGGCTTTCAGATCGCCCCGTACGAACGACTTGACATCCGTGCCCTCGGCGTACTGGATGTAATTGATATTGTAATAGATGTTGTCGCCGAACTTCTTGGTCTCTGTCGCGTTGGCGCCGTCGTAGGTGATCTTGCAGTGCTTGCGGAACGGGATCGGCAGGTAGAGGTTGCAGCCTGCAGCACGTTTTGCGCTCAGCGGGGCTCCGACGATGGCAGCCGATTTCCCCGCGACCAACTCGTCGCCTGTCCCTTCGAGAACGGGCGTATCGCTGCCGTCGAGGTAGACGCGCAGGGTTCCATCGTACTTGTACTGCGTGATCCACCAACGGACGATCGCGCCGGGCCCCTCGACGTCGAGCATAACCCACTCGCGCCGCTCACCGACCTTTTCGCTTCGGATGAACTGCGAGTAATCGCCGGTCGCGAACCACTCGGGCGTACCCGGTTGCTGCGACTCGCGGTTGTAGCTGCTGGCCTGCTTACAGACAAAGGCCGGCTCGGGAAACTCGGCGATTGCAGCGCGATCGAGCATTTGCCCAAGCAAGCTGCCGAAGTCGATCGTCTCGGCAGCGATCGCTGCTGTGGTCAGTTGGGACAAGATGGTCAGGAGGAAAACGAAGTGTCGTCGTTGCATCATGGTGGATTCTCCTGCATTGGGTCATTTGTTCCTGTCGTTGTCCGACCGTGAGCTCACACCCGTTCGCCAAACTCATCTACGAAGGAGGAGATCACTTACGCGTCGCCCAGGGGAAGTACGTGATCCGGCACTGGGCGGCGCCGTAAGGGATCAGCGTGATGACTTCCACCTCGCCGGACCGTTCAACCGGGCTTTTTGGCGGGTCGACTGCGCGGGCCGGGAAGTCGTTGCGATACGTCCCCCAGCCGCCCGCGTCGGTCCGGAAGCCCCTCAGCGTCAGATGCACCGGAGCGTCGGTCGCCTTGAACGGCTGCGCGGGCATCTCCTCGGCCACCGCCACCTCGATCAGCGGGTTGTCGGGGTCCTTCAGCAGCAGCGCATAATTCCAGTCGCTCTTCGGCCGGATTTCGTAGGTATGGAATTCACCGTCAAGGAACGTTTGCGTGCTCTTCCACGGCTCCTCCTCGATCAGCAGTGCGAACACCAGCGGACCGCGGGTAACGGCGATCGAGTCGTTGATCCAGCGGGAGGTCGTCGGCTGCATCGGGAAGCGGAGCGTCACCGTGTCGCCGGCCTTCCACGTCCGCTCGATGCGATGAAACGTTCCGGGCTGGAGGGCATCGATCGGCTCGCCGTTCAGGGTAACGGCCGGTTTCGCACACCAGCCGGGAATCCGCAGTTCCAGCGGGAACGCCACCGGCTCGGTGGCCTCGACCTTCAACGTGACATCTGTCTTGAAGGGATAGTCGGTCGCCTGGTCGATGGTGACCGGGATACCGGCCTGGCCCACATTGGCGGTGACCGTGTTCGGACCGTACGCGGCGATCGCCAGACCGTTATCAGCCGTGGCCATCCACATGTTGTGTACAAACTTGGGCCAGCCGTGATGGAAGTTGCTGCGGCAGCAGGCGTAGCCGGAATGCGGACTGGGGCAGATCGAGTTCTGACCATTCCCATTGTGCTTGAAGCCCAGCTTCTCGTTCGTTGACTTTGGCTGATTCGGCAGGACGTAGTAGCGGAGGCCTTTGACCGTCGGCGTTAAATCGGCAGGCAGCGCGTTGTAGCCGATCCGTTCGAGCTGATCGCCGATGTACGCGTCACCGAGAATCTTGATGGCGACGGTGTTGCTCAGAATCCGTTCGACAATTGCGCACATCTCCGTTCCACCGGTGCTGCTGCGATCGGTCAGCGGCTCCGTGCCATTGAACATGTCGTCGATTCGGCCGTACCTCTTCATCAGCCAGCTATCCGACCGCGTGGCTTTGGCGAAAGCGGTCTGGTAGGCGTCATCTGCCGAAACGAGGTACATCAGTGGCGGCGTCTTCATGCCTTGCATCACATTGACGATGTGGTCGGGATACCAATTGTCACCACCTTGTCCGGCGTAGAACTTGTGCCACTGGTTGGTTTGCTGGATGAGCAGTTTGGCCAGATCCAAGAGCCACGCTTCGCCGGTCCGGTTATACAGCCACAGGACGATCTCCAAATTGTCGCCGCCGCGGGCCTTGGCCCAGCCGGATTCTTTGTGCAGTGGATGCGACGGCAACGATTTCAGTTCAAACTGGAAGTACCTTTCCATGAACGGCAGAATCTGCTCGTCGCCCGTGGCTTCGAAATAGTCGCGCAGATAATGCAGAACGATCATGTTGGGCCACCAGTTGCGGTCTTTCGGCCCGAAATCGCCGTTTTCGCGTTGGCTTTCAATAATCTTGTCAACCCACTTCCTGGACTTGGCTTTAAGCTCGTCATCGTTGAGGACAAAGGCCAGCGCGATCAGGCCCTTGGCGTAATACGGCCCACGCTCCCAAGCATGCTGTCCGCCACGCTTCTGGTCGGAGATCCAATCACTCTCGCCGATATCGTTGTAGAGTTCCTCGGCGTGGCCTGTGAGGCCGTCGCGTTGCAGCTCAAGTTGATGTTTGAGCCAACTCTTTGCCTGCACGCTTCCCAGCGGCAGCCGCAGGTAGGGTTGCGGCTTGAGTGGCTCGCGATTCTGCCCGGCCGGTTTGGCGGCGGCTGACCCCATCCCGTGGGTCAACAAAGACAGACCGGTGACCAGCAGCGCCGTCAATGTTGTTCGCATGGCTCTTGCTTCCTTTTACTTAAACAATGAGGTTGACGATGCATGACCTGTGCCAGTTACTTCGACAGACGCACGACCACCACGCCGTGCGGCGGTATGGCGTCGAACGTCAACTGTTTATCGTGAGAGCCAAGATCGCAATGCGCCCACAAATCGCGAACTTCCCTCGGGCCGCTGATGTTCAACTGCGCCCACGTCACATCGACGCTGCGGGGTTTTTCATCGAGGTTCACCAGCGCGACGGCGATGTCGCCCTCGGCCAACGGCCGCTTCCAAACCTCAATTTGGTCCATCTTCCTGACGCGCCAGCCGGGAACACCCAGCGAATCCTGGTTGATGGCGATAATCTCCTTGTTCAGCAAGATCGCCTTGGTCTGATCGTTCATCGCAGTGACGTCGTTGGCGGTCAGCAAGGGCGAGGCGAGAATCGACCAGAGGCTCATCTGGAGCCGCTCCTCGTCGGGCGTGATATCGAACCCGGCCTTCTTCCGGTTGTGTCCGTAATCGAACCCGTCCACGCCGATTTGCAGCATGTCCATGTCGTTCCAACGTCCCGGACCGACGAACGGACCCAACGCCTCGTTCTGATGTGCGCTGCGCAGCACGCCGATCCCGCCGTTGTTGTCATATTTGCTGGTCCATTTGTCCTTCACATCGTAGGTCGTGCGCCACATCTCTGCGTTGAAGCCGGGCGCCCACAGCCAGGGGCGTTCGCGCCCCCACTCGCACACGGAGAACACCACCGGCCGCCCGGCGGCCCGGATGGCGTCGAGCGTGGCCTTTTGCTGCTCTTTGTTGCTGAAGTCGTACTTCACCAGATCCACGCCCCATTCGGCAAACCTCTCGGCAAACTGCGTCTCGTGCCCCTTGACCCAACCGGCGCGCGAGTAGATGCCGAATTTCAGTCCCTTGGCGTGGAGGTAGTCGCCCAGCGACTTCATGCCGCTGGGAAACTTCTCCGTGTCCCATAGCGGATAACCTTTCTCATCGAATTTTGCTCCCGGGGCCTGCCAGCCGTCGTCGAGGCCGACGTACACGTAACCGGCGTCGCGCATCCCGCTGTCAACCATCGCGTCGGCGACATTCTGGATGAGTTCTTCGTTGATGCCCGTGCCGTATCGGCACCATGAGTTCCAACCCATCGGCGGAGTTTGGGCGAGGGTCGTGCCCTTGTACTTGCCGAGTTGGTACTCCGGGGCGGATGCCGGCACGAACTTCGCGTCGCCCCAGCCGCCGCACAGGGTGGCCTTGTCCTTGTCGTCCTCACACTGAAATGTCAGTCGCAATTTCGTCACGCCGGCCAACGGGACCACCACGCGAATTGGTCGGGTGGGGTTCTGCGTGCTGCCACGCTTGGCAGCCTGATCGATCACGCCGCTGTCGAACGCCAGATTCCCGTCGGCATAGACGCGAAACCGGCCCGATCGCTCCGCGGAGACATTGGGATCGATCCCCGCCCATGCCTCGAACCGGCCCTCGCGCTGACCGACATCGTACGTCAGTTCGGATCCTGCCCTCACTCCGATGCCCGTCGCGTAAACCACGTCGCCCAGATCCAGAGGTCCCTTCTCCAGGTTGCGGTCAATCGATACCTCGCCGGCCTGTTGCAGCGGTTTGACGGCGGCCAGGGACATCGAAGGGCGATGGGCCGCAAGCGCGGCGGGAATCTCGCATTTTTCTTCCTCCAAGAACGCCAACAAATCAAGGGCAGTCCTCTTGTCCTCCGGTACGGGCAGTTTGGCGATCCTGGCAACCATCTTGTTCTTCACGGTCGTATTGTAGAGACCCTCGGTCGGACAACCCGGCTTGCCGGCCGCCGACTTGAGCGCCGCCTGAAAACTCTTCCAGAACCGCATCTGTTCCTGCGGCGTGCCGGCAAGATCCTGGGCTGCGTCGACCAGGAGGAAACTATAGGGATTCACGGCGAGACCGCGTTCGAGGAATTTCAGCCCGTGGGTTTGTCGCTGGGCCTCTGGCAGCAGGCGGAAGACGGCGTAGGCGATCACGCAGTCGAGGTACGACTGCACGCCGTAGTTGATCCCCCACGCGACGCTCTGGTGGTACACCATTGGCTTGCGATTGTGGAACGCGATCTCATAGCCGTTCTTCCGGCCGGTGCGGCGAAAGACGTCTGCGAACGGCCAAGGCGTGAACGGGCCGGTTTTCTCGTCGCCCCCGGTGGCGTACTGGCCGCCTTGGCAACTGTAGGCATGGCTTTCGGGATCGTACTGGTAGGCGACCATGGCGCAATGACCCGGCTGGGTGGCCTGACAGGCCGGAATGCCCAGCGCGACGTGGGAGCGAGCCGAGATCGCGCCCATCGTCCCGCATACGCCGCCGTCCTTGAGCATCATCTGAATGGTGGCATAGGTGAACGGATATGGTTTCAAACGCCGGGCGGACTGCATGGCGTGTTGTTGCGCGATGCCACCGATGTACTCGCCGTATCTTTTGAACTCGCCGCGGTCGCGGAACGCCTCCCACCGCTCCTCGCGTTCGCGCAGGGGCTGTCTGTCGGCCGCAAGCATGGTTAGGACCGGCCAGGGCGCCGTCAACGGAAAACGCGGCCACCTGCGCTCAGCCTGGAGATCCTCCGAAAACTCGTATTCGTAATTGCGGATCAGGTACAAACAACGTTCGGCCGGCGACGCGAATGGATCTCGCTTCATCGGCAGCAGCCCCTTGGCCTCATAGGCCGTGCGAAACATGCGGTACGCTTCGTCGATCTTTTTGTACTGCTCGCCGCGAACCATGTCCCGGCTGTTCCAGTGGACGATGCGCTCGCCGCAATCGATCTGCACGTCCTGCCCCTGGGACTTCATGTAATCGTTGAACTCCCGCTGCATATCCGCGCTGGCGATCACGTCCGCAGCGTACAGCGAGCGCACGCGGGCCTCCGTGATGGGGACCTTCTTGGGCTTTTGATTCTTGGGGGCGGGGATAGCGATGCCACGTTCGTCGTACTTCAACTCAGGGATCGCCTCTTTGTGGCCGGTCACGACCTCTTCCTCGATGGTGTGGTCGTTGAGGAAGTTGATGACGTGGTCGTTCACATCGAGTTCACGATTCGGATCTTTCGTGTCGACCGGTTTGCGGGGATCGCCGGGGATGACCAGCTTCAGCGGCTCCCGCGGCGTGATGTCGGCCGCCATGCCCTCTTTGGCGCTGACGATGGCCGCCGCCAATGCCAGTTGACGATACTCTTCGAACTTGGCCTTGCCGAGATCCAAGCGCAACGAGTACAGCCACAACAGCACGTCCGCCGGTTTGTGGTGAACGCCGTAAACGCCGGCCTCAACCACAGGGTCCGAATCGATCCACTCCAGGAAGTCCTTCGGGAGAAATTTCTCCTCAGCCGCCAGATCGACCAAGGCTTGCTGCTTGGCATAGGCAAGAAACGCATTGCGCAGTTTCGGCGTGAATTCGAATTGCTCCGCTTCACAGACCTGCAACAAATGGTCTTTGGCTGCTTCCGCCTGCTGAAGCTCGAGAGCCCCGGCGTGCAGGCACGGAACCATCAGCGCAATCAGATACAGCAGAATGGCAAACAGGCGTCTATTCATCCGACTTTTCCTTCCTCGCGTGCTATTGGAATTTGATTTCCCAACTCACCGTTTTGGTGGCCGACGGAACGACGCGAATGGCAGCCGCATCTTCCTGATTTACAACCTCTACCTTTTCGCCTTCGACTACGGCCTCTGCCAGTCGGAATCCTGGCGGCACATGGACCGTCAGCACATACGGATCGCCGGCGACCACGGCGCTCTTGCCCGAGAGGGTCTTCGCGCCGGTATCCCACTTGATGTCCGATAGGCTGACGGCGCCCTGCGAGATGTGTCGGGTCGTCGAGATAATCCACGGATGCTCGCGGGCCTCACGAATGACGAAGGCCTGCATGCCATTGTTTTCGTCCATGGCCGGAGCGGTGAACGAGCCGCTCGATAGCCCGAGGAACTTCTGGCTCCAGAACTCGAAGACCAAGTAGTCGCGGTCGTCGTGCAACCCGAGATCGGCGAACTTGATCTCCCGCTGCGGTAAGCCCTTCATATCGAACTTCCACTCGGTTTGCCGTTTCTCACCCCATTGGATGCGCGACAGCACCGACCAGTGGTCGAAGGGGCGGTCGATCTCCTGCAGCCACCATTCCATGGACCGGCGACCGTTACTGTAAAGCTGCCCCGGCACCGTAAACAACACCGGCGCACTGCGCTTCATTCCTTCGATGTTGCGGTCGTCCTGGTACGCTTCCACTTTGTCGCTAACCATGAGCACGGTGCCCGATATCGCGCAGATCGCGGGCCGGATAACGGTTCTCACCGGCACAGGTTCCTTGAGACCGAAGACCGGCATCATGGCGTCTTCGTCCATCAGCCACGTTCCCAAGATGTCGCAGTGATCGGCGTCATTTCGCCAAACCACGCCCTCCAAGAAACTGTATTGAGCCAACGTCCTCGGTTGAAAGCCATCATTGCTGAGCCGAGCGCCGTCAACCAAGCCGATCACATCTCGCGCATTCCCGACAGTGTGGCAAGCGAGGACGTACACGTCAGGCCCCAATTCTTCGCGGGCGACAATGTCCCACTTGCGCAGGGACTGTTCAGGCGTGGTGGGGTGGCTCTTGAAGAACTCGGCACATTCCGGGTTCTGGTAGGCTCGCAGCAGATCGCCGGTCCCGTCGATCTTGACGTAGTCCCAGCCCTGCTGCTTCAGCCCGCGGTAGAGCTTGCGGATCATGTTCTCGACCGCTTCTTCGTTCGTGGTGTTGAGCATGTAGAACCCGCTAGGTTTGACAAGCGAGCCGTCCGCCTTTCGCACGAACCAATCGGGATTCGCTTCGGCGATGTCCTTCACGTGCGGATCGCTCGGCCTGTGGATGCGGTGTACCCAAATGCCCGGTTTCATGCCGGCGTCGCGAATGACCTTGATCGCGTACTTCCAGCCGCCCGGAAATTTCTGGTTCCAATTCAACCAGTTCTCCGGACAACTGCCGTTGCCGTGCTGGTACGTGTCGTCGAACTGCATGTAGTCGTATCCGAAATCGGGCAGCTTCTTCTCAGTGAACACGGCCAGCATCGCGTCCAGTGTCTGCTGGGTGAAGCTGTGTTTGTACGCCCACCAGGTGCAGTAACCCGTCAACGAACCTTCCCAAACCTTGTAGGTCCATGGTTCGAAATAGCTGTAACCATGGTGTTTCTGGTAGAACCGGGGGCGGAAGGTTAACTCGATGGATTCCCCTTGGCTTGTTAGTTCGAATGTTCGTTGACTCTCGCTGTCAGTTTTGGGCACGATCCGCGTTGCGCCGTCGCCCGGACCTGCGAGCGCCCAGTCCCAACGCCGATCATAGACGGCGTTGTTGCGTAGGTTGCGGCTTAAACCGACGCTGTTACGAACGTATTCGAACCGGTTCTGCGCTGCCGACTGCGTTTCGGCGGGAAAAGCCTCGCCGCTGGCGTCCACTTTGCCGGTGAGCGTTAGAGTTACACCTTCCTTCGGCTCGGCCGGCGAAAGAGCCAGGACCTGCCCGACTTTGTCATCCTGGGTTTCATCCCTCTCGTCGAGTGTGACGGGTACGGCTTGACCGTCCGCGTCTTTGGCGGTCACGGTCGCCTGGAGGATTGCACCGCCGCGATATGCGAGCGTCAGCCGGCCCGAACCTGCATCCCATTGGACTGAGGTCGGTTCATTCGGCGGAGGCGATTCAGCCGCCGTAGCGATCGAAGCCGCTACCACGAACGCGGAAAGACAAAGTGATCGGACAATCTGATTCGTGTTCATTCCTATTCTCCATTTCTCTCGGGCCAAATGCTGTCAACTTCATTGAACACCAACGAGACGAGTTTCACCTCACCGCCAGTCGCGGAAAGATCGATCGTTGAATCATCAGGCGTGAAGCCGAGGTGATAGGACGCCGAAAACATGCCGCCCGCGGAGAATACCTCCAGTTGCGCCCAATCGACCAGCATGCGGATCTCCAGCATGCCGTCTTCACTCGGCTTGAGAGTCAGGTCCTTGCTGACGCCAGGAACCCGGTGGACCTTGCCGCCGGGCAGCCCCACGCACATCCGCTGCTCCGTGATGTCGTACTTGAACTTCACCTGGGCAATCTGAAAATCGATGGACTTTGCCGTCGTGCCTTCGAGATCGAACTCGGCGGTCATGTCGAATGTCTTGGACGTGATGCCCTCGAGCAGGTTCTCGCCCTCTCTGAGTGTCGCACCGGAGAGTATCGTCGGTTCGCCTTCATAGAGCTGTTCGATGGCCTTGATCGGCGTTCGCGTGATGCGCATTCTGCCGTCATGGGTAACCAGCCCGACCACCACGGGAAAGGTGGCGTTTCGTTCCCAGTTCTTTTCGCCGACGCCGCCGTTCCAGCAATCGTTCCACGCGATCTGGATCAAGGCATCTCCCGGGAGGTTGGGACGGAAAAAGGTCTGCGCCGCATAGAAGTCGCGCCCCATGTCCATCACCAGCGGGTCCTGCTCCTTGACAAACTGCTCGCCGTCGAACTGTCCGACCAGGTAGGCTCCGTTCGCGTCCTGCAGCACCCACTTCGTGTTCTTCTCGTCGCCATCGAGTGGCAGCTCGAAAACATCGGGACACTCGTATCCGAAGCCAACGTTGCTCAATCGTTCCCAGTTGACCAAGTCCTTCGATCCGTAGAAGGTAGTTCCCCCTTCGAAGATGGCCAAGATCCACGTGTTGGTCGGCTCGTACAGGAAGACGCAAGGATCCCGCGGGCTGGTCCCACCTGTTGGGTTCGCGACCGGGTTTGCTTTGTAATCGTGCCACGATTTTCCGCCGTCGTTGCTCCAAGCAAGGCAAGTGCCACACTTCGTGCCCGTGTAGATGGCCACCATCGCTTCTTTCGGCGACCCAGTGATCTTCTCGGCAACGTCACCCGACACAACGACTCCGCTGCCCGAATAGACTTGTGACCCGCTCACGTTCCGGACCGCTTCCTTGTGCAAGAACGAATCCTGGGGGATGAGCGCGACTCCCTCGTCTTTCCAGTGCAGGAGATCTTCGCTTGTGGCGTAACCGCCATGACGGATCTTTTTGCCCCACTGATAGATCATGTGGTACTTGCCGTCGTGATACATGAGCGCGTTGACGTCGTTCATCCACTCCGTCTTGGGGCTGAAATGAAACTGCCCGCGAAAGTCCTCCGAGTAGTCGATTCCTTCCGGGTGGGGATCGAACTGTGCGTAAGCTGTGGTCGCCTGGAGCGCCAGGCCAATAGTCAGGGTGAGAATGAGTCGCTTCATGGTGTCGTCTTCCTTTGAATTAAGTGCCTTTGTAAACGCCATCGTCTTCCTGGCTGCGAGGTTCGGTCCAGGCGTTGTCCATGAGTTCGCCCAGCTTCCTTGCGATGTCGGGATACCGGTCCGCGAGATTGTTCTTCTCGGCCCGATCCACGCTCAGGTCGTACACTTCGACCTTGCCGGATTCGTGCTTCATGCCCTTCCACTTGCCGCGGTGCTCGGCAGTATTCGGATTCACCTCGAACTTTCCGTTTTTCCTGATGCCCTTCCACTTGCCCATGCGGACGCCTTCGTTGTGAGACCACGTGTCGTCCCAGTACATGTATTCATGCTGCTTTTGCCCGCCCGTGCCAAGCAACGTGGGAACGATGGAAATGCCGTCGGTGTCCTTGGGTACTGCATTGGACGCGCCCGCCAGTTCGGCCAGGGTAGGCATGACATCGGGGAAGTACCACGGGTGATCGCTCACCGCGCCGGCCTTGATCTTGCCGGGCCAGCGGACGATCATCGGCACGCGAATACCGCCCTCGCACATAAAGCGCTTCTGGCCCCTCATCTCGCCGCACGAGTTGTGAATTCCCTCGAACCGCCGAGCCCCGCCATTGTCGGATGTGAAGAAGATGATCGTGTTGTCGTCGATAGCGAGTTCCTTCAACAGGTCGATCATCTCACCCACCTGCCTGTCGATCATGGAGTTCATGGCGGCGACCACCTTGGCGTCCCTCGTCCACGGTTTGTCTTTGTAGAGCGTCCAAACGGGGTCGTCCTCGGGGAAGTCGTACGGACCGTGGGGGAGCGTCCAGGGGCAATAGCAGAAGAACGGACGACTCTTGTTGTCCTTGATAAACTGTATGGTCTCGTCGTAGATCGCGCAATGCGTGTAACGTCCGTTGAGGTCGACCTTCACGCTGTTGCGGAACAGGTGCGTGTAATACGAGTGGGCGTGCCATTGATTGTAGTAACCGAAGAAGACGTCGAATCCATGTAGCTCGGCCGCTCCTTTCTTACCCTGATTTCCCAGTCCCCACTTGCCGAAGCCACCCGTGGCATAGTCGGCCTTTCTTAGCACGTCGGCGACGGTAACCTCGCCGGGCCACAGGGGGATGCCGCCACGGTTGTCTCGAACCGGGGTGTGCCCCTTGTGGTAACCCGACATCAGCACGCTGCGCGAAGGCGCGCAAACCGTGCAACCGCCGTAGCAGTCGGTGAACTTCATGCCCTCGGCACACATCTTGTCGATATTCGGCGTGAGGATCGTCTTACTGCCAAAGCACCCCAGATCGTGATAGCCCAAGTCATCCACCATGATGAAAATGATGTTGGGCTTGGTGGCGACCGCGTCCCTGGCGGTCGCGCAAAGCGGCAGGCAAAGGGCGACCGTTCCGACGGCCAATAGTTTCAGTGAAGTTCCCCGAGCGAGTCCACGCAGTGCCTGCGCTTGGCCAGTACTTCGCATCATGATGTTCTCCTTGTCCCTATTTTGCGCGAGTCAACGGTACGCCAACGCGGTCGGACGGGTCTAGACGGACGCTAATCCAACGAGAAACTCCACGAAAATTGTCTTTCGCAATGACATGCAGGCACATCCTATTCGGCAACGCCAGGCAACGCGGCGATGGGGAGCACCACGACGTTGTCAAACATCGCCTCCACACCGAGTGTACGTACGCCGATGCGACCGGCGTGTATCGGGTCTTGCTTGTCCGTGTAGTCGATCCGCAGACCGCGAGTGGCGTCTACCGAAGGATGCATGCGGTTGCACCAAACGCGGATGCGCGGGCCCTTGACGGCTACGCGAATCTGATTCCATACGCCGGGAACCACCTTGCAGTCGAGTTTCGCAAGGTCGAAGGTGGCCAGCGGTTGCCAGTCGTTGTTCATCTTACCCAGATAGAGCTTCTTGGTGTCGAGCCCGACATAGTAACCGCGCATTTCATCGTGTCCCTCGCCGGGATCGTTCGCGCGGAAGACGAGGCCCGCGTTGCCGCTTTCGCCCTGGAGCATCACGACGGCTTCCAGCACGTAATCCTCCCATTCGGGATCTCCGGCGATCATCTTCATGCCCGGAGTGAGTGTGAGAACATTGCTTCCCATGGCGACGGATTCGCCGTAGGCTTTCCAGCCGGGCCTCGTCGGAGGAAGCGGAACGGCCTGAAAATCATCAAAGAACATTGCCTGACTCTTGCCGGTCGTCCAGCGGCGGATCGCCTCGGCCTCGGCGAGCGAGACAGGTGTGGCGTCGGGCCACATCAGCCCACACCACGGGACGGTTGGTTCAGGCGTGCCGTGTTTCGTGCCCCAGTACCAGCGGCAGTTTGAGTTGCCGACCATCAATTCCCAGCAGAGATAGACGCCGGGGACGTACTTGCCGGCCTTTTTGCGGGTTGTCAGCCAATGGATCACTTCGCACGGTTCGCCGTTGCTGACGCGCGGTGCATACCAGCGGGTGCCGGCCTCGGTGAAAACACAGCCTTTGGCCCGATTCAACTCGGCTTGGTGATCCCAACGTGCGAATTTCGCCGAGTAGTTGTGCGCGTTGACGATGTCGGTCTCGGGGCTGTCATCCCAACAGCAGATGACCGGCTGGGTCGGTTGGAGTTCTTTCGCCCACGCATAGCCCTGTTTGCGGAGCCGCTGCGAGAACTCGGATCTCCCCGGTTCGTTGAAGATCTCCCACCACAACACGCGCGAATCCTCGCGGTAGGGCCGGATCACATCCTGGATGTATGCCTTGAACTTGGCAAGATGTTCCTCTTTGCGATCACGATCTTGGGGGCACGCGGCCCAGCGGCCGTTGTGGTACCCTTTGATCGGCTCGGTCGGCTGGTCGAGGTAGATTCCCTTGTGCCGGTGGCAATCGTCGAAGAAGGTGAACCCGGGCTTGATTCCGTGCCGATCGCAGATCTTCAAGAAGGACTCGATGTTCACCAGAAAGACATCTTCTTCTTCGGAGAAGTTGATG
>Ga0180433_10002609_pt1 | contig 27553 bp, 44 predicted proteins | sample SS_ome_8_FD_132980 | JGI IMG/M metagenome (GOLD analysis project Ga0180433, IMG submission 132980) | Hypersaline lake sediment archaeal communities from the Salton Sea, California, USA - SS_1_D_1 metaG | ecosystem: Environmental > Aquatic > Non-marine Saline and Alkaline > Hypersaline >... | reverse complement strand
CTCCTTTAGTCTTCAACTTTCTTTACTTTAGTAGCAAAGCCCCCAGGCCTTGTATTCTTTTAAACTCATTTTTCTAAGTTTTTGTGTCAATTGGTTTGACCTCCTCTTTTAGTTCAATAGCTTGTTTGGTGCTTACAGTAACTGCGTGTGTTCCGTTAGGATAATAAGTATGAATGAACACCACGTTTGTTCCTTTAAATTCTTCAACCATTGTTTTCGTAGCCTCTTCTAATTCTTTTTTGTCAGTGTAGTATGCTTTGACTTCTGGAACAGCTTCTATTTTTGTTTTCAAGTCATCTTCGATCTTACTAATTGTTGTCGGATCAGTAGGCTCGATTTTAGACTCAGGCTCTACAAAAACAGTGTTTGTTAAACTAATTCCTGCTAACCCTATTCCTGCAAAAAGCAATAAACCAAGTATTATCAAACTCCTTTTTTTCATAATCTCACTTCATATACAAAAGCATTGATCTCCATTAGCAGTAGTAGCATCACAATCATAAAAATCATAAGTAGGGCCAACTAAATTATACCCATACATACAAGCACCAACATTAGAAGTGTCACAAATGGTTTTACAAGTGTTAGAACCATCACCACTAATAATATCAATTCCCATGTCAGTATTATCTGTTCCTTGTATTTCTCCATCAAAACCAAGTGCGTATCCTGTACCTGCACTAGCATTATTCTCAAAATAACCTCCATAACTCGTGCCAGAATCAACATTAGCACCTATTGAACCTTCTACTCCTTTATGAAGAGTAGCGTTTATTGCATTGTTTATTTGTCCTTTAACACCTATCATTTCGCCAGTTCCATTAACGGCACTACTTGATTCTCCCCAAACACCGATTGATGCTCCTGTTCCGTCTCTTAATAATCCTATTCCATAAACTCCTATTGGAGCAATTTTGTCACTTGCAGATCCTTTAATTGCTGTGGCATAACTACCTGCTGTGCTATCAGTGTTTTCAATATTTGAAGATAATCCAACGATTTCTGCTCCGACTGAGTTTCCAACTAAGTTAAGATCGAATAATCCATCAGTTCCATGAGTAACAGTATTAGAATTGATTTCTATTTTTTGATCTCCACCATCGAGTGTTATTCCAGAACCAATTTCCAAGTCTCCTGCAAAACTACTTGTTCCTGTTCCACTAACAGTTAAATCTCCTGCAAGAGTAGTGTTTTGTGAACCATCACTCGTAATCCAAGTAGCATTTCCAGAATCTCTTAACTCATCCCCAACAATTCTAACAGCGTCATTAACAAAATCAATTATAAAAGGAATGGTTTGAGCAGACGCAGAGTCATCCCAAAAACGAGCCTCTAAATAAGCATTAGTAGAATATTGAGTAAAACGCCATTGAGCATAATCATTAGGGTCACTCGCATCAGTATCAAAATACCACATTCCAGGAGAAGAACGACGATTAATAAATACCCCATTAGCAGTAACATTTTCTGTTATGTCGGCTTTACCACTAACAGTCAAATCATCTTGGATTAAAACATCATCAGCAAAGTTTCCGTCGAAAGCATTAACTTCTTTCCAACGCTTTGGTATTGTAGCATCTCCAAGCTTCCACTCATTATCCAAACTAGGGTTAAAATCTCCATTCAAATCAGTTGACTGAATAGTAGCAGCATTCAAATCAACAGCAAACACACCACTCTGACAATAAAGAATTCCACTAGTAGTCAAACTACAACCACCACTTCCAAAACCACCGCCAGTAGTCAAACCATCTTCAAAATCCCATGAATTAACAATAGAATAAGAACCATTTTGAACAGCATAATCAAGATTACTATTAAAATCAGAATCCGAAAAACTAAGAGCATCAAACCGATTAACAAAATTCGAGTTAAAATCCGAGTCCCAAGCATGAACATCAAACTGTTCACCAAAACGCAAGTCATAATTAGCATTAAAATCAGAGTCCCAAGCACGACGATTAAAATTACCATCAAACTGAGATTCATCCATCAAACCCTCATACTCCCCAAATTGACTACTACTCAAATGATAATACTCGTCAGCACTACCGCCTTGTAAACCACTTAAATCATTATGAGTATTAACCGCGGAACCACTAAACATGGTGTCAAAAACACTTTCAACACTAACAGGATCATCTTCACCCTCTTGGAAAACAATCCTGCCCACAAGCAAACCATGCTCATACCAACTAACTGGAAAAGTAGGAATACTTTCTTCTTCAGCACCCGCAATATTAGCGTACTGATTCTGAGGATAAATAAGCATTAAACTATTATTAACCTCAAGAAAAACCCAGTAACTCGCATACCAATTATTATTCAAAGCAGTGAGAGTTCCACTCCCATCATCATAAACATTAACATCATAATTACTCAAAGCAGGAGTCCTACTCCAACCCCCACCACCATCACGATAAAAACCATAAAACGTGTCAACCCCATTAGTGTCAATAGCACTAATATCAAACTCGTTCAACCTAGACCAAATAGTCCCAGCAGTAAGAGTAGGATTTCTCAATCCACTAACTCCTAATGCTAGACCGCCAACATAATCATCACGAACAACATAACCCTCAGCTTGAAACCTCTCAATCAAATTAGTAATACCATCAGTAACCCACCAAGGATTATTCAAAACATACAAGTCACCACTTTGATTAATCACTGAACCAAGAGGAAACTCAGTATCATAATCCCAAGAATTATCAGTTTCAACCACTATTCCAGGAGAACCACTATTATAATCCACGCCAATATAACGAACAGTATTAGTTGGAACACTCAAACCACTTGCAGCACTCCAATCAAAAGCATAAAGCGTCACGTTATCAGCATCAATTTTTTTAATAAAACCAGTTCCACCCGCAACATCAACAGTTTCGCTTCCAGCATCACTAATCGCTCCACCCGTAGCCCTACCAGTAGAACCGAAAAAATTCACGAAATGATTTAAATCATTATAAGTTGCTCCATCAATGGTTTTTAGAGAAATGTCTTCAAGTTCAATGTTCAAGTTTTCTTCTAAATTTGCGTAACTACAAAAAATGTTCCCGTCTTGAAGTTGAACACAATCAACAATCACGTTCCCGTCTATTGTTCCGTTTCCATCTAACAACCAAGTACCATCATCAAAAAACTTGTGTTCGAATCCCATTGCGTCATCAGTAATACGCATTTCCCCATCAAGCGAATCAACTAGGTAATAAGGAATGACCGAGTCACTATCCCCAGCATTATAAAGATACAAAGCACCACCACTAGAAGCATCAGCACCATAAGCCACTATCTCCCCAGCAACAAGATCATCAGTTCCAATACTCAAACCAACAAAATTTGGAGAACTTGTAGTAGCCACGCTTTGATCAAAATCAAAGCCCTCAGTCCAAACATTCGAGTCACTTGGAATACTAGGAGTATTAGTAAAATTAGTGTAATCCAAATAATAAGTTCCTTCCTCACCATCAAAAGTACCAGTCCAATCACCAGTTTTTGTCAAATTACCATCAGCAACAGGAAAAGCAGCATTAAAAACCGCATCACGAACATAACCATTAACAGTTCCTGTAATTGTACAATCAGAATTATTATCACAATTATAACTAGAATAAGAAAGACTATTATTAAAATCTAAATCATTCACAACCCCAAGAGCATTTCCATCAATATTACCCTCTGTTGGAATAAAGGTGTTCATAGAAACCAAAACATCTCCTATACTAGAATTAACATCGATGTTTAACCCGCCTATAATCCCAGTTACTGCCGAATTAACATCGCCAACATTAACATCTATTGCAACGCAAGTAAAGGTAGTTCTATTAATGTCTTGTATTGCAAAACCAGGTGGACAAGTAGCTGGAAAATTTGTTAAACTTCCAAAATTTGTTGAATCATATACATCAGCACAACCACTTGATAACAATAACAGAAGTATTAAAAAATATTTTTTCATATAAAATATTTGTTTTTTAAATAAGTTAAAATTTTCCATTTATAACACTTGTTTTTTTTATATAAAAAATCTTATAATAAAGAAAAATATAGAACTAACTAACAAAATAGGAGCAAAACCTCTATCTTTAACAACAATAAACCAAACCAAACCAAACACCAACACGAATAAGTGAACAAAACCCATTGTTAAAACATCTAAAAACAAGTAAGTAGCTAAAGAAAAAGGCATCAACATTGTGAAATCTCCACCACTAAAAAACTTCTGTTTAAGCAATTTTTCGTGAAAAAAACTAAACAAAAAATAAAAAAAACTCAAAAGCAAAGCAACAATAATGCTTTTACCCGGAGCAAGAAAAATCCCTGTATACACCAAACCCTTCAAAAAATAAAAACCAAGAGCATTAACCCGCTTTCTAGTAAAATCACTATAAGCAGCAACCCCATAAATCAAAACAAAAAAAGGAAAAAACAAATACCCTAAAGTATCAATCATGAAGTAACCTCAATAAACAATTCAGAATCAATCTTCAAAGATTTCTCATCATAAGGAACAATCAAAATCTTTCTTAAATCATAATTAACAATAGAAATATTTTTCTTTAACAACTTTTTACGCACCTGGTCAACATAATCCTTGTAAAAACTCTGAAAAAACTTTAACTTAGAAGGAGAAGTAACTTCATAAGTAGCATTATAATCAACTTCCTTTTCTAATTCTTCCACGCCCCCCTTTTTTAATTGCTTAACAAAAAGATTCATAACAAAACTTTTCTTCACCAACTCAGTAAAAGTAAGAACCCCAGTAGTACCTTTTATTTTTACATGATAAGTTCTTGTATTATTTTGTGTCGAAAAAATTTTAGGTAACTTCAAAACCAAATCCCTCCTAAAAATTATATGAGCTTAGTTGGATTAGGAAAAGTTCCCCCAACCCCGTCAGAATCTTCTAAAACAGTTGACATTATTTCATAAACCATTGGTCCAAACAACACCAAAACCAAAATACCAACTACTACTGCAACAATAATCAACATTAGTTTTTGAGTTTCAGGGTTTTTTGACTTAGCAGCAATCAAATCAAGAATCCATCTTGTTATACCTCCAGCCGCTTTATTATGCTCATCAATACTCGTTTTTAACTCCCAACCCAAGTTTAAAAGCATTGAATCATGCTCCCTCTTAAATAACCATTCTTTAGTAATAAAAGAATTTAATGTTGGGCTATAAACCAAAAAAGGATAATCGGTTTTAAAAATTTCATTAGAAACATTTTCATTATCTAAAACAGTTTCAAAAACAACGCTTGTTTTTTCTTCTTCTTTATTTTCCTTTAATAAACCTGTTCTAATTTTTTTAGAAACATACCAAAACAAGTTCCTATTAAACTTTTGAGAAATTTCCTTGCCTTCAGCAAACATTACTATTTTTCCATTTTGAACCTTAGCACTATAAATGTTTATTTTTCCAGGGGAAGCAAGAGTAATAACCCCATACTCTTCCCCAGAAGCGATTTTAGACAAAGGATTTGTCGTGTAAACAAATGCTATAAAAGCAGTTACTAATGAAACAAAAAATGAAAGCAATAATATAGGGTAAATGTTTAATTTTAAAAGCAAAGTAAAAAATATTGTTACAATAGGCAAAACTCCCACAATAACGTATGAAACTAACCTAAAAATTTCTTGAGCGTTAACCATTAATTAAACACTCTCCCAAGCAAACCTTTTTCAGTATTAGGGGGTTGATTTAAGTTTGGGTAACTTAACTCGAATTTATTCGTTAAAGCATTGAAAAACCCAACTCCTTCAATTGACATTGTTGATCTTCCAATTTGTTGATAATTACTAGAATAAATCAAACAAGTTGATTTTAATTTATAAATCATTGATTCATAAAGTTCTATTGTTCTTTTTTCTTTTAATAAATGTTTCATATTAGCATAAAATTCTTCTATTGCTTCATATAAAGCAAATGTTTCTCTTATTCTAACAAAGTAACGACCAAGAATATGGGGGTAATCTTCGTCATAATTTAAGAGTTTTTGTTCCATTCCATTTAATAGTTGTAATAGTTCTTGCATGTCCTCTCTAGTAGGATTAGTTTTTTTATGAATTTCAGTTATTTTTTGAATGTCTTCTTTAGCAAAAAGCTTATCTAAAACACTTTTTTCAACAGTAGCGGTTTGCATTTGTTGTGCAACTATTTGATCTAATGGTCCGTCAATCAATTTTTTTTTCACCTAATTTTATATTTTTCTTTGATAGATTCTATTTTGTCAGTTGTTTTTTTACTTATAAAAATATTTAATCCTGAAAGCGTTAAAGCTAATATTGCTCCTGCGACTAATCCAAATAAAGCATATCCCGCAAAACTTAGTAATGCAAGAATAATGTTAAGTTTTATTGTTGTTAATAAAGGTTCTACGTTGTTTTTTACTGTTAAAGCACAATCAACTTTTTTTACCATTGTTTGTCTAAGTTCTAAAGTTTCTTTGTTTTTACATTCTTCTAAATAGCTTGTTGGGTTTAATAGTTGTTTTAGCATTTTTTAACCTCGTTTATTTTTTCTAGGCCTTCTTTTATTATTTCATTGTTTGTGTATTTTCCTTTGTTTTGTTTTTGTCTTTCTTCAATTATGTTTCTTAAAATTTGGTGTGTTTCTTTTTCTAATAAAATTAGACCCATGTTTTTATTTTGTAAAACAAAAAGTTTATTAATATATTATTAATAACTTATTAATATGGATTCTGAAAGAAAACAAAAATACCTGCAAGAACTAGACGAAGCAATCAAAGAACTAAACGCAGCATACGCAGAATATGACAACATAGAATTTTTAATAAACATAAACAAAATGAATGACCAAGAAAAAGAATATTTCAAAAAACTAATAAACACCATAAGATTATACGAAACTCACGCATACATTAGACTAAAAACACTTGAAGAAAAATTCGACGAAAAATATAAAACACTAATTGAAACAAGGATTAAAACAAAAAAACAAATCCCTGACAAAAAAGACGTCGAACAACTTGTAATAGAATATAACAAAATCAAAGCCAAAGAACTAGAAGGCGAAAAATTTCTCAAAAGCTTATGAAAGAATTAAGTTTAGGCGTTACAATAACTTTAATAAATAACAAACCAGCCATGATAATAGGAAAAAAGATAGTAAACGAACAAGAAATAAAAATAATGTCAAAACTACTAATGGAAAACGAAGTTCTTTTCGTGCCAATAAAAATATATGATAAACTCTCTTTCTTAGCAAAACTCAAAGAAAAAAAAATAGTATAAAAAAAAAGAAAAATAAATCCTGAGAAATCCAAAAAAAGATTCCTCAGAACTACTTTTCAAAAAATTATTTATATTGCTGAAAATCCGCCGCCACGACCAACGCCGGCTATCCCAACTGCTCCAAATGCTGCAAGGATTACAATCAATGCAACTCCAAACACAACCGCAATACTGATTATGTCCAAATTCGATGCAAAGGTTTCCATTGACTCAAACGCACCAACAATACTTGAATTAACATCGCCTTTAATTGCGGCTTCGCTAATAGCTGCAATGTCAGTTTGCTGTGATTCATAAACCTTTGAACCAAGAACAGTCATGAAGATAACGATTACTATTACAAGTCCAAACCCAATTGTGTATGTCAAAAGAGTATTAACAACCTGTCCTTTTTCCTCGTATTCAAACACGTCCTGTTTTTCCATTCGTTTCACCCTCCCTTTAAGTAGATTTACAAAATTAGGTTTAAGGTTTTATAAATAAATTAAGAAAACTAACTTTTTTTGTAAATTTGAAAATTTAATTTTCTAACCTGGATTGTTTAGAATTATTTTTTTTACTTGACATGTAGCCTCTGCGAGAATTAAAAATGTTATTAAAAAGTATAACAATTGATTCTAAGGTGTAAAAGAAACCTACTAAAATGAATATTACTGAACCAAATTGAAGATAGATAGTAGATTCAAAAGCATTAGCTAACATTAAAGAATCGATTGTTGAATGATAAGCCGTAGTAACAGTTATCGTAATAAGAAAAACTAACGCGATAACGCTTAAAAACATTTCAATACTAGCGTGTAAAAAAGTTTTAGATTTCCAAAAATGTTTACTTAAAAATAATACTTTTGAAATTAATGCAACTATTAAAATTAGAACTGAAATAAAAGTAAACCATGCAGTTAACATTTTCTAAAACACCCCTTTCCTATTAACAAAATATAAACTAAGTGTAGTTAAAACTATGCTTATGCAAAAAGCGATTAAAAAATTTCCTGTTTCTTGACCAAGCAAAGCTAAAAACACCAAGCCAAAAGCAAGAGTCATGTTTAAAAACATCAAACCAATTCTAAGATCAAGAGCTAGCATTATCAAAGTGCAAAGAAAAACCATTAACAAAATCCAATCAGGAAAAGCAAGCCCTATTTCAGCAAGCTTCGTGTTTATAGTATCAATCAAAAACATTTTTTTTAACCTCCTTAGATACTCCCCAACGATTGTGTCCTAGCTCCTAATAAGAATTGTAACAAAAAGATTGCACATACAATAGAAATTAGTGCTTTTGCCCATAATAAAATTTCTGTTTGTATATATCCATTCATTGGGAATATTAAAAATATTCCTGTGATTAATAAAGAAATCATATTAGGAAAAGCAAACAAAAAGTTACCCGCCAAATCGACTATTATATTTCCAGAAAATAAAGCTAAAGCTGCTAAATCGGCTGCTCCAAATTCTGTTTGTGTATTTATTGCATTTTGAAATTCATCGCTTGTTTGTCCATAATCTAGATTAATTTCTGAATCTTGAAATTCAACAACAATTCCTACATTGACATGTGGGGCAGAATCCAAATTATAAAGGCTAGTTGTTATGAATAAAGAATAAAATAAACTAATTATAACAATGTTCATGAAATAATTAAAAAAACCCATTTTACAAAACCCCCTCTCTTTTGATTGCATTTATTCCCATGTAAATAAGCATCATTAACATTACGCCTTGTAAAAATGTAACATACCATAAGCTAAGTGAAAAGGTTAACAATGCTAATCCTACTAAAGCAACTACTAGACCAAACCAACCAAAAAGAAACCTTGTGCTAACTAAAGTTATTCCCCCAATAAATAAGAAGAAAGAAAAAATTATTGCAAGTGTTGGGTCAAAAAATCCAACAGTTCCTTGTGGAGTAAAATAAATGTTTTCTGTAAAAACATCCCCATTAGTTTTTGTTTTTTCAAGTCTAAGGATTAAAACATCAGCATTAAAATCAAGGTTTGTTGAATCAAAAACATAAGTAAAATTGTTTGGGTTTCCTGTTTCAGTATAAGTTAATTGTTCACTTGAATCTTTTAAAATTGTTAATTTTACTTGTGAATTATTATTAGCCAAATTTCTATATGTTATAATATAAGTATTGCAATCAGAATCTGTTGAACAACTTTTGGTTATTGTTCCAGCATCTCCTGTAATAACAATGTTTTGAGATAAATTGTTTTTCAAAATTAAACTATCTAAATTAATACTTCCACTAGAACCTCCATCTAAAGATATTGTCAAATTGTTTGTGTCTGAAGACTCTATTAATAAATTATAAGAAAGAGGGATAGTGTAAGCACTTAAACTTAAAAAATCGCTAGACCCATATCTAGTTGTTGCCGCTAAATGATAACAACCATTTGTAGCATTTCTTAAAACAACATCCCTTGCAACACTAGAGTATAGTAATTGTTCATAATAAGGTTGCAATTTATAGAAACACATTGGTATGCTATTAGAATCTAAAACTTCAACATCATAACTTTGACTAATCGTTACTACTGTTAAATCGTTATAAGCTATTCTAACTCCTAAATATTGTTCGTCAATACCTGAAAAAGTAAAACTTGTTGCATTATTAGCGTATAAATCATAGTAAACATTTTCATCATTTAGCTTATAAGCAACTACACTATTAATGTCCGCAGGAGTATATTCAGAAGAACTTGCTAATGTTTGTCCTGTTTTATCATAAACAAAATAAAAGTTTCCTGAAAAACCTGAAAATATATTAGAATCGGTTGCTGTGTTTCCAGAAGCATCAGTACAAGTGAATGTATAAATGTTGTTTCCTGTTACCATTAAGTTGTTTAAATCGTAAGAAACTGAATTACTATCAACATTTGCAGAGTATTGGTTTATTGAATTAACTGTAACATTATAATCAAGTTTAGTGCTGTTTGTATCACTACACCTTAATTTAAAATTCACTTGACCAGTTGTGTTAAAACCAGTTGTTTGGTTTAAATCAAAAACGTGTATTGTTGGCGAGGTTAAATCTTGAGGGATTGTAACATTTAAGCTTGTGCTTGTGTTTCCATCTTCGTTTGATACTGTTACTTGAATTGTTTTTGTTCCGCCAGTAGTAAATGTTTTCGATTGGTATTGTGGACTTGGAAGAGTTATAGTGCTATCTGTTATTTTGACGTTGTCAATTGTTAAACTAACTGTGTCATCTGAATTGTATTGTCTTAACCAAGTGTAAAAGAAAAAAGTGCTTGTTGCATCACTAACAGTTTCTTCTGGAACAACCACGTTATTATCAAGCCAAACAGTAATGTTCAAATCGCTTGCACTAACCTTTTCTACTCTTACTTTTCCTGTTTTTCCACTTGGGTTTTGAACATCTTTTTTAGTGTTACCAAAGAATGTTCCTGCTCCAAAATCTGCTTCTTCTAAAGCCCAACCAGCAATCCCATAATCAGGAGCAGTAATGTCGGTGCTTGTTCCAACAAAAAACAATGCGTATGAACCTGTTCCAGTAGTGTTTGAATCAACTAAGTCCACTTCTAATTCGAAAGAATCTCCTACTCCAAGAGTAATGTTTTGATCTGCTTTATTAGCAACAACGTATTCTACATTAGAACCTGATCTTGTGACGCTTGTTACTCCTTCATTATCATAAATCTCGTAATACTTTGTTGCTCCAGCCCCAGTGTCTTCGGTTACTTCCCATTTACTAGCACTCCAAGCATCTCCTCCAGTACCTGTGAAATCATCATAAGTAGTAGCAGGAGCAAGACCACCTCCAGAAACAATAACATTAGAATCAGAAGCGAACTTCCAATTTAGAACATTTGCATCACTTCCACTCCAAGTCAAACCAAAATTCAAATCCTTATTTAAAGAACTAGGAGGGTTAACAAGAAACAAATTCAAATCGCTAGGAGCAACCGAAAAAACAAACGGACAACTAAACAAAAATATTAAAGCTAATAAAAAAACTTTTTTTTTTTTTAACCATAACAAACCCTTTCCCACTAAGCTACTCCTGATTGTCTTTGAACTAAAGACCTTGTTAACAACACCAAAACGATTGCCGAAATAACAACAATTATGATTGCCGAGTACATGTTTAAAGAACCTAACAAATCAATTTGAAAAACGTAATTTGCTTTTTGATCGTCCAAAATACTTTCTATTTGATTTTTTGTAGTAGTATCATTAATCAATTGAACAGTATCATTAGAATCTTCTATTAATGATTCTCCAATAGCATAAGATTCAACAGTAAACCTCTGAGCCATCGGTGCAAAGAACACAAAAATAAATGTCATTAATATAAAAAGAATTATAAAAAAGAAAGCAAAAGCTAGATTACCCTTTTGATTCATGGTTAACTTCTCCTTTTACTTTTTTTCTTAGTCTTTTTTGAAGGGCGTCTAACAAAACCTTTTTTGAAAGACGTTATCGCAAGGTTTAATTCATTAATATATTTCACTCTTCTTTTTCCACTAAGGCCTCCGCCTCTTCCACTTCCCAAAAATGGAGGAGGAACTGGTAAAAATGGCAATCCAGCAGGTGTTAAAGAAGGAACATTAACAGTTGAAGGAAAATTAACATTACTTTGACTTGTTATATTAACAGTAGATTGTGTTTCGGTTTGACTTGTAACATCAGTTGGTGTAGATTGAAAAATATTTGTTATATTGCCAAAGTTTTCAGACAAAGCATCTAAACCTGTTGTAACTGAATCAGAAGGCGTTAAAGAAGAACCAGGTGTTTTGCCCCCACCATTACCTCTCGTTTCGGTTGGACTTAAAGGTAAACCAAACATGTCTGTTGGAACAGTTCCCAAACCAGGTATTTTTGTTTTACCTTTTGATTCTGTAAAAGCAGAAGAAAAACCTTTTGTTCTCGTTTGAGTTTTTGCTCTATTAACATTAGAAGTGGTTTTTGTCATACTTGGGGTTATTCCTGAAGAAGTTAATATTGGGATTCTCAAAGAACCTTGTCCAGAAACTTTCTTTAATCCGCCTGCAAGAAAATCACCAATACTTTCCCCAGGAAAATCTATTGCAGAACCAACAAGGTTAACTAATCCTCCTTTACCTTTTGGAGTAAATTGTGCAGTTGCTGCTCCAAACAAACCTGAAGTTATTCCTCCATAAACTCCACCAACAGCTATATCTACTACTGGAACATTTTTCTGAGTTAAAGAACCAACATTAGCTGTTTGAGAAGCTCCTTCTCCAAATCCTGCTACTACTGTTGCAGGAACAACTGTTTTAATTAATTCTTTTTGTTGTTGTTTAACTGTTGTAGCCGATCTTAATCCTTGAGTGCCTCTTCCCATTATTCCCGCGGCAAGCAATTCTGACCCAACCTCTGTTCCTATCATACCAGCAGTAGAAAATGCTCCAGAAGTCTTCTGAGCTTCTATAACAAGACTAACATTTTTTTCTGACGCAGGCAATCCTGCTTCTTTTAATGCTTCTTCAGCTCCAAGTTTTGAAGATTCTGGAGCTATAAAAGGAATTATTCCAGGAACATTACTAGAAACAAATCTTTGTGCAGAACCAAGTATTTCTCCAGATTCTTTTCCAATTTCAGGTTTTAAAAAGCTTTTACCAATCTCTTCTCCAGTATCAGAAACCTGTGTTTGTTTAACTCCTGCAAGTGCTGCTCCTTGTGTTTTTAAATTAGAAGCTCTAACTATTTCTCTAGCTTTTTCTTCAGAAATACCTGTTTCTAAAGCAAGAGTCTTTGCTCCCTGTTTTACTCCTTCTGCCCCTGATCCAGCAGTAACAAATTGCAAACCTAACCCAGCCCCTATTGTTCCAAGTCTAGCTGCTCCACTTCTTAAAGGAGCAGGAATCCTTGTAGAAACAGGAGCAAAAACTTCAGTAGCTTGTGCTACTTTAGCTCCAGCAGAAGCCAACCTTGTTCCTTTTGTAGCCCCTGCAACTGCCCCAGCACCCAACCCAATTAATTTTCCAGCACCAATAAAAAAGAAAGATTCACTAACCAATGCTCCAGCAGGTTCTGCAACTTTTTCTTTAAAAGATTTAACAGAGTCTTTTTCTTTACCAAAAGAACCCATTAAAATTGCACCTAAAGGATTCTGAGAAACAGTAGAACGAACTCTTTCTCTAGCTTCTGGCCCAATCGCTTGACCAATAGACCTTCCAACTTGCCCACCAATGTCAGCAGCAGTTCCATATATAGCAACTCCTGGAGCTTCTAACAAACCATATTTTGGTTTTTCCGGTTCTTTAAAAGTTGTCTTAACATTACTAGCCTTTGTTTCAGAACTTTTGAAAACTCCAACATTTATAGAGGAAGCGACTTTTGTTTTACTTACTTTTGATTCTGGCAAACCAGCAGTTTGTAAATTAGATTCTTCAATTTGAACAATCTCAGCATTTTTATTAAAAGAAGATTCTCTTTTTTTAAAATCCGAAATCTCATTAGATAACTCATTTCTTCTCTTGCTTACAATAGCTTGGTTAACAAAAGCCGATTTTAATCCTGCTTGTTTAATCCATTCAGGTTTAATAAAAGAACCACGATTCAAAGCGTTTTGTATTTTAGTTAAAGCATCAGATTTCGTTCTTAATTCATTCGCACTAGATTTTAACTCGTTCCTTTTGCTTTCTAATTGAGTTTTAACTTTTTCTAATTCTCTACGTCTAACTTCTTCAGGAGAAACTCTAGTAGTTCTTATTTTAGAAGATTGACTCCCACCCCCACCACTTCCACCAATAAAAGCACTAGAGGTTGGAAGTCTATCCGAAGAAGTCGTGTAGGAAGTATAAGCTCCAGAAGGTCCAGTATCTAAACCAAGTTGTTCTCTTGCTTGTTGAAAACCTGATTTAGAAGTTACACTCTTAAATGATTTTGTTGGACTAGATTTAAAAGCACTAGACGTTGGTTGTTCTACCATTATGAAAGCACCTCATAAATTCCTTTTGGGCCTTCTGGAAGACCAAACAAGGTTCTTGTTCTTTGTAACCCTGTTTTTGTTAAAAATGCTGGGTTTGGTAACTCTTCACTTCTTGGAGGTTGAATAGTGAATTTTTCAGCGTCTAGATTTTGAGCTTCTTCAAAATTGTTATTTGGAAGAAAAATTATAGCACAAGCTAAGAAAACTAAAAATATAGAAGTTTTAAAAAACATTTTTTGTTACACGCCCTGTTTTTTTTGTTTTTTTCTTTTTACAAACCTTTTTCAAATCTTTTAATTCTTTCTTGATTTTTTTTAATTTGTTTGAAGATTTTTTGTTTAATCTTTTTAATGTGTCAGTATAAAAAAAATCCATAATTATTTAATGGTAAAACATATATTTAAAACTAAACAAAAATAACTAAACAAAAAACGATCATACTTTGTACTCGTTTTTTGATGCTTTTCCACCTTCAACTCTTTCTAAAATCCAAGCAATCTTAGAATAAGCTAACATTACTTTAAATGTTTCACTATCTAAATCAACACCTTCTTCAGCAAGTTTTCTTGCTTCTTCTTTCAAATGTTCTTCTAATTCAGGCAATTCTTCTTCTGTTATAATTTTATTACTTTTAGCAAGTTTTTCAGCTAAAAAACCTGAAAGTTTAACAGCGATTAATCCTTTTTCAAAAGTATTATTTTCTAAAGACTTATAAGGCGAAGTTATTGCTTGCATAATTGTTTTATGTAAATAATAATCTGTTGAAAGTATTAACTCCGAATCTGAATCTACTGTTCCTTTTGTGTATCTGTTAAACGCCATTTTTGATCTCTCCTTGTAATTTTTTCATTCCCTTATGCACTAATTCTTCAAAGTCTTTTATTTCTGTTTTATGCAGTCCTAATACTTCTTCAGCTCCTTTCTTTAACCTATACTTGCCTCTTCTTGTTGTTCTAAAGTGAAACATTAATTCTTGATATTTTTCAGGTTTCATGTAATAACCTAATAATGTTTCTCCCCTTGTCTTTTCTTTTATACCTTGTTCTTTTTTCATGTTCGCAATCATTTCTTCAAGTTTTCTTTTAATAACCGCTCCTTTGCTTAAATAATTTTGTTTGTCATAAATCTCCCAAATTTCTCTAGAAGGCATTTTAAAAACAAATTTTTTAGGAAAATCTAATTTTGTTCTTCCTTTATAGTCTTGGATTATTCCTCTTAGTTTTCTTTTCTTTAATTCTATTTTACTAGGTTTTCTTGTGTCTTTATAAAACTTTGAAATCCTTAATTCTGCTTGTCCATGTAATGGTCTATAAGCTTCTCCCCAAAAGGTTATTTGTCTTCTTATGTCTTTGTCAATGTCATCTAAGTCTTGTGTTACTACAATTAAGAATATTCTTTTAACTCTTCTTTGAAGTGCCAATACATCTGCTATTGCTTGGTTAATAAAGTTGTGCCAGTTTTTTGCTTTTACTACAAGCCTTGCTTCATCAATTATCATTAGAGGTATTTTTTTTAATCTCTTTTGTTCTAGTAATGCTTGTTCTTTTTCGGGAAACTCAAAAGGAGTGTAAACTGTGACATCGTTAACGAAGGGTTTGTAATCAATGCCATGATAGTTAAGTAGTTTTTCTGATAGTGCTTGACTGATGCTTGATTTAGCTTCTCCTGAATCTCCAGTAATAACAAGTATTGTTGGTTTATTACACCTTATGCGTTCTAGAAAAGTGTAATCTAAAATTTTTATGGATAAGTTTTGTTCGTCGACCTCTTTTTTGACCCAGAAATCTAATCGGTTTTTTCCAGAACTCATTTTTCCCCTTAGACATCTTACAGTAGGATTGGTTTTTAATACCATCGATCCTCTGTTTAGATAAACTGTCGTTTATCTAACTAAAAATTTAGGGTTTTAAGAAAAACAAAACAATAAAAAACATGAAAAAATAAAGGAATAATACACATGCCAAAAATCAAAAACAAAAGATATTTACAACACTTCAAAAAAAGAAAAATAGATTTAATATCTCCTAAAGAATTTTACGAAAAATTAAACAACATTAAAGCCAGACCTCATCTTCAAAATTTGTTAAAAGATTTTTTTCTATTATTATATTGGACTGGAAGAAGACCAGTAGAAATTTTAGAATTAAAAGGAGAAGATTTTCACACTAGACTATTAAAAGAAAAAGAAGAGTCAGAAAAACAAGGTAAAGAAATTTTTAAAGAATATTTAACTATTGACACCCACACAAAAAAAGGAGGTAATGAAGTAGAAATTCATTTATTATTTGAAAACATACCAGGGTTAAAAAAATTTTGGGAAAGAATAGAAGGTGTTCCAAAAGATTTTGAAATCTTTTCTTTATTAATAAGTAGAAATGGACAATATATTTCTTGGAAAACTAAACAAAAAGAATTTATTCTGGATGGAAAACCTGCTTTGATCCCAAGCAAGAATAGAAAAAAGTATTATGAAGAAAAATGTAAAAGAGTTTATTATTGGTGTAATAAATATTTTGGCGTACCGCCTTATTTTTTTAGACATAATCGTTTTAGTTCAATGAAAATTAATGGGGCATCGTTTGAAGATATTAAAACTTTTAAAGGTGCAAAAAGCATGGCTAGTGTCGAGCCTTATATTTCTCCGGACGAAGAAACTTTGAGGGGATTAGGACGTGGTTTATTTTATAATCCCCAAGATAATAATTAATTTTTTATTTTTTAAAATCTTTTGGAACAAATCTACAAGCTTTTACGCCTGACGGGGCAGTAGTAACAACCTGTTTTCTCATTCCTTTTGGGGTTTTAATACTTTTTAGCTTATAGTTGCTTGTCTTAAATGTCTTTTCTTTCTTTACATCGTAGAATTTTAGCATCTTACTCATTTTTTTTCCTCCTGTTTTTGAAATTTTAATACAAAAACATAAATAACATGAATTTTTGACTTATTAAATATAACTAAAAACCACCAAACCCAAAATCTACTTGAGAAAATAAAATTAAAATATAAAAAATACAAGAAAAAAACAAAAGAGACTTAACAAAAAAAGAACTTTTTTTAAAATAATCCGAAAAAGAAATTAACAACAAAAAAACAGCAGGGTAAATAGCTCGAAAATTCACAACCGATGCAAAAAAACTAAACAAAACAATTAAACATATATCAAATTTCTTTCTTTCAATTAAATAAAAAAATCCAATAAAAGAAAATAAAGGAAAAAAACTAGATGTCCAGTAATCAAAATAAGCATTTATATTAGTTAAAAACCTCAAAAATCCTGTTTTATAATAAATAAATATTGGAAATCCTGTTTTATAATAAATAAATTTTATTATTTCTGGAAAAATGAATAAGTTTAAAGTAGAAGAATGTGTTAATAAACTAAATAAAAGCAAGAAAGCTTTAAAATACAAGTTTTTTGAATAAAAAAATAACAACCATAAAAAAATCACTAAAAAGCTAGGGTAATTGCCTAAATTAGAAATATAAAAAATCATGTTTGTTGAAATAAAATAAAAAACTAAAGTGTAAATGTTTTTAGAAACATAAAAAAGTATTACAGGGTAAACTAAAAAAAATAATAAAATATTAAATATTTTAAATTCATTTATATTAGAAACAAAAAAACTCGTTATAAAATGATAACCGCCAGGGTAAGTTTCACATTCGTTCCAGTTTGAAAGTTCACATTTGTTTATTGTTTTATAATAATGCCTTAACCCGTCTTCATTCGTGTATAAATCTTTTTCCAAGTTTTTTTGTATAGCTAAAAAGCATAAAACACAAATTAATAGGAATAAAAAAAACTTTTTATTTTTCAAGCTTTTTTCCCCCTATTATTAAAAAAGCAAAACATGCTGAAAAAATTAATAAAAAAAAGCTTTTAACTGGAGGAATGTTGTATTTATTTGTCATAAAAAATTCTAATAAGTAAATCGTTGGAATTAAGAAGCTTAAAAAACATAATGCTAGAAACGTGTTTTTTTCTTGTGTTATTTTTTTTTTATTCATAAATAAAATTGTGAGTAAAAGAAAAAAATTAGGGGTTAATTAGTTTTTTCTTTTACTCACTTTTAATTATTTGTTTTAAGATATTAATGTTTTTTTGTTTTTCTAACAAACGTCTTTCAATAGCTTCAAGCGTTTTTGCCCCTTGATGTTTTTGAAAAAAACACTTATTAACTTTCATTTGAGAAGCACAATCGCTAGCAGCATCAAAAGGCTCATGGTCAGCAGTATAACCTAACAAAAGATTCTTGTCCAAGAATTCGTGCAAAACAACTTGATCTACAAGACTAGGCCGACCACTAATATTAACAATCAAAGGCCTGTTTTTCATTAAATCAAATTCTTTTCTCCCAAGCAAAGGTTTTGAAAGTTGAGGAGTACAAATAAAAACGATTTCACTCATTTTTAAATATTTTTTATACCAGTCAGGTCTTTCATCAATCACATCATAATCAAGAACATTCATTCCAAATCCTTCTGCTATCCGACAAACCTCTCGCCCAATAAAACCTCTTGCACCAATCACAAGAGCATTCTTTTCTTTTAATTCAAACCGCAAACCCATGTGACCAAACCATTTGAACACTAGATTGAACGCTTCTTCAGCAACACTAACATTGCTTAATCCTCTTTTTTCTTTTTTCCAAAGCAAACCTTGTTTTTCACAAACATCAATGTATTTTTGAGGAACTCCAGAATAACTAAAAACTATTCCTTTGTAACCGAGGCCTTTTAGTAATAGTGCTAAATCGTTGTTTAAGATTTCTCCATATTTAAAAATTTTTATTTTTTTGTTTTCCATAGCTTTCATTTGATCCACATCCCTACCACTATCTGGTTTACAAACTCCACAACGACAAATATTTTTTCTCGGTTCGTGTTTGAGATTAGCACCAACCCTCTGCAAACGCTTTTCATTCATATCGTCACTCTCCATTTGTGTTCTTCTTTTTCATTTTTTTATAACAAATTTCGCATAAATGATATTCTCCTGAACCATCACAATAAACAGCTTCTCCTGATAATTCCCCAGTATTACATTTAACACAAACTGGATTCTCTCCACACCCCTCACATTGAGGCTCAAAAGTTGGAGGTTCAACAAACTCTCTGCTAAACTTTCTTTTACTCATGTTTCCTCACTCTCCCTCTTCGTAATCCTCGAGATACTATATAATAATTCAGATATTATTTTTGGAAAAAATAAACCTAACATGAAAAAAATTATTGCTGATTCAAAATCAAAAACCATATCTTTTCCCCTTCGTAATTTTACCGTATTATTCTTCTTATACTTTGTTTTTGGTGTTTTGCGGGGTCAAAAAAGCAGGTCTGTTGAGGAAGTGCCTTTATCAACCTCACCGCACACCTTTTACTTCATTCATTAAACACTCCATAAATTTATCTTCACACTCATCAGAACAAAAATAACTCTGATTCTTTGAAGTATCATTAAAACAAACTTCACAATATGTTCTACTCATTTCACTTTTCCTCCTTTGGCTCAGGACAACGACAACCGCACATTGGACTAAAAGTTATTTCTCCAACTTCCAATTCTTGTACAGTTTCAAAAGTCTCAAGATGTCCACATCTTCCTTGAAGAGCTTTTACTAAATTCTTTTCATTTTGAGCATTCTTAAAAATAACTGTTTTATCATGAATCCATATCTTTCCCTTGTCTTGGGTTTTCATTTGAAATATTTCGTGTCCACAGTTTTTGCAAATCATTCCTCTCGCCCCAAAACACGCTCAAGCTCTTCTTCTGTTACCCCATACTCTTTTAATTTCCCTTTTGCCTTGTAAATCACAGGACAATTCTTTCTAATCAAACCAACAACCCGTTTTCTTTCTTCCCCAACAGCCTTATCATAACCATCTTTAAAGCCTTTTCTAAAAATGTTATCCTTATCAGCAACACCTTTCAAATAACCTTCTTCCCTCGCCTGAGACACAGCCTCGGCTTCTTTTTCAGCACAAAGTCCTGCAAATCTTTCCAAATCTTCAATATGTATTTTCTTGACCTTTTCATTTATCCATTCTCTTTTTTCATCAATGACAAAATGTAAAGTTTCTTTATACTCTTGAAAATCTTTCCACGCAGAATAAGATTTAGCCCATTCGTCAAGCAGTTCCAACGCACGATTATTCTTTGGCTGGTGTTTCAAACCCAAACCAATTTTCTGCAAACGATTTTCAAGCCTTTTGATTTTAGCTCTCAAATTTTTATTTTCTTGTAATACTATTTCATCTACAATAAATCCTGAAGTATAAGCTAACGATTCAAAAATAAATTTATCTTTTTCACTTTTATCAAAAACTTGGAGAACCGCTTTCCAAGAAACAAAATCATAATCTGAAAAAACATCAATTAATTTATTTCTATAATAATCACTAACTCTTTGTTCAGCGTCTTGTACCTCTTTCTTTATAATCTTGTTATACTTTTCTTCAAGTCTATTTAGCATTGTAGTGTTTGAATTATTAGAAAACCTCTTAAAATCAGACATTTCTTGCTCGTGCTTCAAACCAAGACCAATCTTTTGCAAACGCTTTTCACTCACTAACGACCACCTACATTTTCTTTTAAAATCCTTGAAGCCATTTCTCTGTTTCCATCACAAGCATATATTGCAAACATAGATAATTCTTCAACGGAAAGATTCAAATCCTCGGGAAACAATTCATCTATAGTCTTATTAGCAATCATACCATACAAAAAATAATTCTCTGTAGATTCAGGATTCAAATAAGAACTACTATATTCAACTTCTTCCTTCACTCCAAATTCTTTTGCTTGTTCTAACAAAACAAAATCCTCTTGAGAAACAACTTCCTCTTGTACTGATAAATAAAGAATGCCTATACCAAAACACATTCCAATAACAAAAATAAGAGGAACATATTCTATATCAATTTTTACTAATGGTTTTTTACTCATTCATTCGACCTCCATGAAACAAGAGTAAACCACGCCCTTCGGAATCTCGTTAAGCCTATTTGAATCTGGAATAAACTGCCCACTCCCACAAAGATTCGCATTACCAATACTATCAAGTATTAATGCTTGATTACTAGCAAGAGCAACGTGTTCTGAACGAAGAGAATTGAAATCAAAAATAGAGAAATCACCTCTTAAATCGTTTAACTGCCAAGCATTACCAACAGTAATCACAATCAAAGCCAAAAAAACTAATCCAATTAAAACCCCATAAATTTTTTCATCATTGTTAGCCATTTTCGTTCCCCCAAGCTCAGGAATGGCTTCACTCATTGTGAAGCCTCCTGCTTAGCTTGTTGTTCAATACCAACAACAGTATACGACGTGTCATTCAAAGTCAACCCACTACGGGTAACCCTAACAACACTAAAACCCTTGCCCGACAACTCCTGTGTCTTTTTCATGACAGTCTTAGGCACATAAAACACCACCCCGCTATTCAAAGTTAGTTTATATGATACCTTACCCTCATCATTCTTGAACTCTTCCACTTGCGTAGAAACAAGATCAATCACAGTATCACCCTCAGGCAAACCCGAGCCAGTTGAAAACTTCTTCTCTTTCACAAAATCCTTCAAATTCATTTTTCTTTCACATCCTCTTACACATGCAATAAGCCTGTAAGTATCACAAGTAATGCCTCGACGCATTACGCTCAGGCAACCGAATCTTACCATCACCCCAAACCATAGCCCTAAAACCAAGCAACTTATGCTTAAACTTCAAAAGCTCATCAGTCCTCTCCCGACCAAACCTCTCATCATTCCGACCAAGCTCAATCAACTCCAACATCAAATCAACCTGCGACCGAGAAAAATTACGCAAACCATCACACTCACGAACACTCATTCTTCTCCCTCCTCTTTTTTTTCCTGAACAGGAATCAAATCATCAATAGCCATTCTAATCAACTCACTAACCAAAATCTTAGAATGATCAGAATACGCCTTCAAACGAGCATACCTCTCCACACCAAGCGAAACAGGAAAAACCTTCTCACTCAAAACATCACTTCTCTTCAAAACCACAAACCCCCTCACTTAAAGAACAAACCAATTTAGCAGCCTTTTCAGAACCAACACAATAAAAATCAACACAACCCCACCCACAACTTGTCTTTTCAACAAAAGCAGGAGAAACACAATAATCTCTAGCCAAATCCATTGTTTCATCAATATTGTTTTTAAATTCCAAAACACCAAAAAAAGCTAATATAATCATACCAATTATTGAAAACCCAACAAATAAATTTAACCACGAAGAAACATTACTCATAAAACCAACTTCTTTTTTTCCATAATAAAAAAAACCCCCACCCCTTCAATCAGGTGAAACCTGATATAACTATACACAAGGTTATATATAAACGTATAGGTTTTAACAAATTATCACTACTAAAAGAGGTAAGGTATAGGTATGTAGGTATACCTTACCTGATAAGGTAGTGATAATTTTTTTACACAGAAACAACATCAAAAACACCCTTCCACATTTGTTTAAGATCTTTAAAAGCCTTCAAATAACAAATAACCTCGTTAGTGTTGTTAACTTTCCAAATCTTCTTAGTCCAAGCCCTGTTATGCCCTTCAAACTCTCCAGAACCCTCAGCATCCTTAAAAGACACCAAACCAAGCTGTTGAGCCGAATATAACTGCGTAACAACCGTTTTGTAACCAATACTTATTTTTCTTTGAAGTTGAGTAGTAGTCAATTCAATATTAGCAAGCAACTCAAGAATGATTCTCAACCTAATTGGATGAATAGAACTAATAGCAACTTTTTTAATAATGTTCAAAGCTCGTTCATCAGAATAATTTTCATCAAGATTTTTTAACCCAACATATATAGATTTCAATTGTAATAAAATTCTTGTTGGCATTTCCTGATAAACAAAATTTGTTAATTCACCAGAATAAGAATCACTTTCTGTTGCAGCTCTAAGAACACTAATCATTTTTGCTATATTCATAAGCTCTTTTTTAGTTTCTAAACAAACTTCAGGCTCTTTTATTCCCCTGGTTTCTATTTTTTCTATAAAACCCCTAACATAAAAAGCAAGTTCTTTTCTCATTTCACAGGTTTTTGTAGAATTATCCCAAACACGATCCATCAAAACTTGTTTGTTAAGTTCTTCTGGTTGGAATCTAAAAATTAATTCTCTTGTTCCAAGTTCTTGATGAACTAATAACTCAGAATCAATTACTGGGGTAGTGCAAATTAACCAGTTTAATCTAATATTACAAACCTTTTTGTTTACTCCAAGCCCTGCCTTTCTTTCAATGAAACCATCATAAAGATCACGCATTTGCGCCCAAACTTGTGCTTTGTCTTTTGAATCCATTTTAACAAATTGAGCAAAATCGTAAGTCAAAAATAGTTTAGGGTTATTTTCTAGAGTTTCAGCAAAATCAGTGTGTGCTTCTTTCTTTTTTGATATTCCTGAAAGAAAAGTGTTTGGTGTAATTTTAGACATCACTTCAGTTGTAGATTCTTTAGAATGGTCTTCAAGCGGTTTAAGTAATTCACTTTTTCCGCTTCCGCTTGGAGCAATCATTATAATCCAAAGTGGATTAAGATTTGTGTTTCTAGTTATTGCTGTGGCTAAACAAAGGTCTATTGCAGATTCATCTTTCATATAAATCCATTTTTTATAAACTTCAATTACTTTTTGATATGTCAAATTATTAACTGCTGCAATATGATCTGTTGGAATTTCTTGTATAGTTTCTTTACTCAAATACCTTTCAGGATAATTTAACAAATAATTAACGTGGTTGTCTACCATGTATTCTGGTTTTGGAGGAGAACAATTATTGTTGAATATTCTAATGTTTTCAATTATTTCTTCTTTTGAAAATCCTCTGTTGTAAAGTTCTTTTACAATAATAAAAGCGTTCTTATGTCTATCTCCTTCGTTGCCACCATTTTGAATTAACTGTTTTATATAATCAGGCATTTCGCCTTTTCCTTGTGGTTTGATTACAGTTCTAATTATTTCTTTCACAATAACTTTTGGGATAACCAACTTTGGTTTTTTTACTATTTTTTTTAAATATTCTTTTGATTGTTCAAAATCTAGCGGTTCAAAATTTTCATTATAAAAAGTTGTTCTTTTTCCACTAACTTGATGTACGCCAAGAGGAAGTTTCACTAGGTTTCCGTATTGTCCTTTTTTTATTTCTCCTTGTTTTGGAAATATTTCATGTTGTCTTTCTCCTTCTGCTATTTCTTCTGCCCATATTTTTGCACTTGTAGCGTCTGTTTCTTCACAAAAAACCCATACGTGATAACCTTTTTTTCCGCTAAACTCCATTAAAAGTGATTCGCATTTTCCTGTGTGTTTTAGTTTTAGGTAAAGGTTTTTTGCAAATTGTTCTTGGTGTTCAAGATTTTCTCCATCAAAATCGAAACAAATCCATTTTAGTTTGCTTTCTTGGTTGAGTTGATAAACCCCAATTGTTTTTTTTCCTTCTAAATGTTTTTCAATATCTTCCTCAGTTAAAGGGTTTTCAATTCTTGTGTAGTTACCTTTTGGGGATTGTTCAGCATAAGTGTCGGTGCGACCAACAAAAAGAGATTTAAGTGATTCAATCATTCTTGTTTCCCCCAAAATTTTTGCATGTGTTTGTTTGTGTAAAGTTCTGCCCAATGTCTAAGTTTATGACAAGCACTACAAAGTATTTGAAGGTTTTCTACTTCATCTTTGTTTGATTGCCTTAATGGTTGAATGTGGTCTATTGTTAAGGTTTCATTGAAACCAAGTTTTTCTTGTGTTCTGCCACAGAAAAAACAAAATTCTTTTTCAAAGTTGTGATAATTTAATATTTTTTTTAAATCAAATTTTGTAGAAATTTTTCTTTTTCCTTCAGGGTTTGGTGCAGGAAACCATTTGATAAATTTTCCGCGTTCATCAACTTCTTTTGCATAATGCACAGATTCGGGAGTAAGAATTATTTTTTTCATTCTTTCACTTCCGTTGCTTGCATGAGTGAGTCGAGTGGGAAGACTAGTTGGTGGCCGTATTTGTCTATGAATGAGATTAGTGTGCCTGCTGTTTGGACTTGTGTTGCGGTGAAGGTTAGGTCTTCGCCTTTTCGGTTTATTGTTATTTTGTATTTTTTTTCTATTTCAAAAACTAGGTTCATTTCTTATCGTTCTCCTATCGGTTTCAAATTATTTTGGTGTATGGGTAAAACAAAGCTCACCCAGACACGTAGATACAATTATTATTTTCTTTTTTTATCTTATTAAATCTTTTTGTGGAAGTACCCGCACTTCCGTTACTCACAACATTTTTTTTGTGTTAAACAAATTAGTTTGAACATTCTTAAAAGCGTGATTAAACAAATGTTCTCCAATTGTAGGTTTTAAACAATTTCTCAATAAAAGACGTGCTTTATATCTCGGGATAGGCATTTGCAAATCCTTAGCCAATTCTTCTTGCGTACTTCTTGAAACATCAATATTAGTAAATTCCTTTTTAGGAACATTAAAGTTACACCAAAAATAATGCCTCCCTAACTCAACAGTAGGTTTAATCAACGGTTCATAATAAGGAATAACATTTTCTATACAATACTTACCTTCAAACCAAGATTTAAGCAAAGTTATTTCTTGGTAAAGTTTCATGTCAATATAGCTCCTTTCTTTCCTACTAAAATTTAATCTACTATGAGTGGGGCATGGTGGCGAAGCCCAAATGAAATCGAACTCTTGAAAATGGTCTAGTAAATATTGGTGGGCATCTCCAACAATTATTTTGTCGTTAGGAAAATTTCCTTGATAAATCCCAGCAATCTGTTCGCTAATTTCAACAGCGGTCACTTTTACATTTTTCCATAACTTTCGGTTGCCGCCTATTCCTGCATAAAGGTTTAGAACTTTAATCATGTTTTTGTCACTTTATCATTTTTTGTCCGCATTTTTTGCACTGGTATTGTTGTATTTTTTCGTATTTGGTCTTGTCTTTGGTGAGTGGTTTGTATACGTGCATTTTTTGGTAAACGTGTTTGCATTGTTTTTTTTCATTTTTTATTTGGCATTTGTAACACAAGCCTGTGTTGTTGTTTCCAGCTAGTTTGCGACCACAATCACAATTCATCTAAATCACTTTCTTCTCTTTCTTTTCGCTTGTAGTCTTCAAATTCTTTTGGGCATATTCCGTCAAACTCTTGTGTGTGGATTAACCCGCACTTATCACAGATTCTCATTTTAAATTCTCCTCGCCTGAATATTTTTTATAATTAATTTCCTCCATGAAAACAACACCATGTTGGGTACTCAACTTTTGAATTATAGTTTATATAATAAGCAGATGAATTTTGTTGACAATGATCGTAATAATATTCTGTATTTTTTACTAGTCTGTCGCCAAACGTTCCTTTGAAGATTGTGTATTCTTCCATTACTTCTATAGAATCCATGTTCCTTATATAATCACAATTATAAACTTTCATTTCTGAATGGTTAAAAGGAATGCCGTTTAAACTAGAGTGTAAATCAAAAATAAACATTGGAAGATAACTAAGAGTAAAAAGGCAAAACACCATTGAACCAATAGCTATTGTTATAACAACTAACTCAGAAATTTGTTTTTTCATTTGATTTCACTTTCTTTTCTGAAGAACCTGCTTTGTTTCATGTTTTCTTGTTCTTTGCATCTTTCGTTTAGGCTTGTGTTCATCATTGCTTTCCAGTTCATAGTTTTTCCTCCTCTATTATTTTGGTTTCTTCTTTTTTTCTTAATAGTTTAAATTCTTGTAGAGGGCATTCGAAAACAATTTCTATGTCTTTTGTAAACCACCCTTTTTTCTTTATGTTATACAATCTAAACCAATTGTTTTGAATTAGCTCATTTTTATCTGATTGGACTTCATATGTGCTACCATCTTTTAGTTCTATTATGTCAGTCATTTTGTTTCCTCCTTTGTTGTGATTTTTGGTTTGTATATGTGTATTGCGTGTCCATACTTGTTTTCTTGTAAGTGCATGATTGCGTATGGTTCTTTTCTTAGTTGTAGTATTTCTACCCAGGGTTGTGGTATTATTAGTCCTGTGGTTACTCCTCCTTTTCCTAGTAGGAGTGGTTTTGCTTCTTTGGTTAGTAATGTTTTGCTCATTTTTTTCTCAACTCCTTGTTAAACATTTTAGTTAATAACCTAATGAACATTCAAGTATATAAACCTATTGTTTTTAACGGGTTTGCTCTTAAAGTAACGGTTGCTCCTAAAGTCTTCTCCTTGCTCCTTTAGTCTTCAACTTTCTTTACTTTAGTAGCAAAGCCCCCAGGCCTTGTATTCTTTTAAACTCATTTTTCTAAGTTTTTGTGTCAATTGGTTTGACCTCCTCTTTTAGTTCAATAGCTT